>Ga0247841_10011081_pt1 | contig 12087 bp, 10 predicted proteins | sample LaCruzMarch2015__2_FD_192410 | JGI IMG/M metagenome (GOLD analysis project Ga0247841, IMG submission 192410) | Freshwater microbial communities from meromictic Lake La Cruz, Castile-La Mancha, Spain - LaCruzMarch2015_18m | ecosystem: Environmental > Aquatic > Freshwater > Lake | place: Spain...
ACGCGCTCCTTCGCGAGAAGCAATTGGAGAAGGACCCCAAAGGCCGCATCAAGATTCTCGAAATGCCTACGGAAGACTCTGAACGTCCGCAACCCATGGTGCTCCCGCTCTTCGGGCCCATTGCCGCAGGCTTCGCCACGGCAGCGGAGGAACAGGCGGAGGAACAGATCACTGTGGAGGACTTTCTCGTGCGGGACCGTGCCAGAACTTTCCTGCTTCGCGTCAAAGGCGACAGCATGATCAATGCCGGCATTCAGGAAGGCGACATCGTGATCGTGGAACGCGGTAAGGAACCGAAAGTGAATGATATCGTCGTAGGGATCTTAGACGGGGAATTCACCTTAAAACGTCTCAAGAAAGATAAGGGGAAGTTCTACCTGCAGGCAGAGAACTCCGCGTATCCGGATCTGTACGCCGTGGAGGATTTGCAGACGGCGGGCGTTGTGCGCGGCGTGATGCGGAAATACTGAAATGTCATGCTGAGCGTAGTCAAAGCATGAAATCGGCCAAGCTTCATATTTTTGGCATCCCTCGACTACGCTCGGGATGACAAGCATCTACCACTTCTTCAATGTTCGTGCACGTCGATGCTGATGCATTCTTTGCGTCTGTTCTTGAGCGCAAGGATCCGCGTCTCAAAGGCAAATCGCTCCTCGCCCTCGGAGCCGGAGGCGGCATTGTGATCGCCGCAAGTTACCCGGCCAAGGCAAAAGGCGTACGGACCGGCATGCGGCTGAAGGATGCCAAACTGCTCTGTCCGGACGCTGTCGCGCTCCCGTCGGACTTCACCGAAACCTGCCGCGCATCGGAACAGATCGAAACGATCCTCCGCTCTCTCACTCCCGCTGTGGAACAGATGTCGGTGGACGAGTGGTATCTCGATCTTCGGGAACTCGTGGGCGGAATTCCGCCGGATCCCGGAATATGGGCACGAAACCTGCAGAAAATAATTTCGGAATCTGCCGGCATCAGCATGTCCGCGGGAATCGCACCCACCAAACTGCTCGCGAAGATGGCAAGTGAGTATCGCAAGCCCGCCGGAATCACGATCGTCCGTGAAAATGTAGCTGGGATTCGCAAATCCCAGCTACGCATGGCATACACCACGCGCGAAACCTTTCTCTTAGACCGTCCCGTTGCCGCCATTCCGGGTATCGGACGTGCACGGCAGGTCCATGCGGCTTCTCTGCATTGGCAAACGGCATGGGATTTTGCATGCGCAGAGCCAAAGACAGTCGTCCACCTCTTCGGCAGACCCGGGAAGAATCTGCAGGATGAACTCAGAGGCATTCCGGTGACCGGTGTGGTCGCCGAGCACGCTCCGCCCAAGTCCGTTTCGCGCGGGAGAAGTTTTCGCTGCACATTCGATGAAGCGGAAGTATTCGCCCTCCTTCTGCAGCATCTGAGCATCTGCGTGCTCCGGATGCGCGAGCAGCACCTCGCCTGCCGACGGATCGTGCTATGGTCGCGTGATTCCCTCTATCGTTTCGCAGACGCACATGCGCGTCTGCCACAACCAATGGACACCGAAGACACCCTCCTCCCCTACGTGCGGCACTGTTTCACACGACTCTGGAAACATCCGCAGGGCGTCACGCAGGCGGGCCTGGCACTGTGCGATCTTCAACCGGCGGGCCCTGCGCAGTACTCGCTCTTCGTGGAGCCGCAGAAGACGCAGCGGTCCGCAAATGTCCAGGAGACGCTGGATACGGTCCGCACCCGTTTCGGCCGCGAGAGCATCATGCGGGCGGCGGGATTGCAGAAGAAACCACGCCGATCCCCTCTGCCGAATGCCTTCGGTCACATTGGAAATGTGATGTGAAACATGCACAGAACAGAAGCAAAAAAAACACCTACAGAAACAAACAATACACATACGTCCGTTGAGCACATGAAGGCTCGAAAAACGAAAGTATTCATAGAAATTGGCGGCTTACTGTTAGGAAGGTAAGGGAGGTGTCGGGGGGCCTAGGGAACCGAACCCGCCCGAACGTACCGACGTTCGGTACGGGCGTGGCAAGGTTCCCTGGTCCCCTGACAAAATCAGGCAAGAGCCTTTAATCTCTCCTCAATCTTCTTCAATTTCGCCTCGGAATCGGCGAGCTTTTGCTTCTCCGTCTCAACGACTTCCGGTTTGGCGCGGGCAACAAATTGCTCGTTAGAAAGCTTGGTACGGACACCTGCAAGAAATTTTTCAAGCTGTGCGCGCTCGGCCGAAAGATTCTCTTTCACCTTCGTTAGATCCACGACTCCCTCAAGCGAAAGATGAATATCGACACCCTTCAGGAACGTACTCACCACTCCGTGACGATGGGCCGGAGCTTTGGTGACGACCGTAAGCTCGCTCACATTGGCCATGCGCAAGACATGCGCCTGATGCTTTGAAAGGAATTCGCCGGAGTGTGTCGCATGTACGGTTGCGGGAATTTTTGCCTCCGGAGCCACGCCGTACTCTGCACGCAGACTACGAATGGCAGTAATGATATCGATGAGCAGTTGCATTTGTGCCTCCGCTTCGCGGTCGATGAGCTTTTTCTCAGACAGAGGCCACGACTCGCGGATGAGCGGACCGCTCTCTTTGGGGGCAATCTGGCTCCATAATTCTTCCGTGACGAAGGGGCAGTAGGGGTGCAGCAGGTGGACGATCGTTCTGAGCGCGTGTACAAGCACGGCGGGGTTACTCTCGCCCTTCGAGAGCTCTAAGTACCAATCGCAGAAATAGTCCCAGACGAAGCTGTAGACCCGTTCTCCCGCCTCGCTCAAGCGGTACTCTTTGAGTCCCTGCGTGACATCCTCAATCAAACGCTGGAGTGAAGACAATAGCGCCCGATCCGCCACCGAAAGATTCCCTAACCCCAACCCTTCCCCTACCCCTACGCCCTTCGAATCAACTCCCGCTTTCTCGCACTGCATCAGCACGAACCTCGATGCATTCCAGAGCTTGTTGATGAAGTTGCGGTATCCGGCGATCTTCTCTTCGTAGAGCCTGAAGTCATTGCCCGGGCTCTGCCCCACGATCATGGAGAGCCTCAGCGCATCCGCGCCGTACTGCGGGATGATCTCGAGCGGGTCGATGCAGGTAGAGGGATCGGACTTGCTCATCTTTTTGCCGTCACGCGTGCGCACGAGCCCGTGCAGATAGACGTGCTTGAACGGAATCTGCCCCGTAGCGTAGGTCGTCATCAGGATCATGCGCGCCACCCAGAAGAAGAGGATGTCGTAGCCCGTCTCCATGACCGTCGTCGGATGGAATTTCTGAAAGTCGGGACTCTTCTTCAGCAAATCCTCAAGCGACAGAGAGGTATCTGCCGCCAATGCAGGATCGATGAGTGTGGACCACGTCCAGAGGCCGGATGAGAACCACGTATCGAGGGTATCAGAATCTTGTTCCAAATCGTTTATTTCCCCGCAATTTTGGCATTTCTTGAGTTCTGGAATACCCACATAATCTGGAATGGGGTGTTTTAAGAAAACACCTTTTTCAGTGGCATCCGTGGCCTGAAAAATTTTGTTACATTTTTTGCAATACCAAGCAGGCACGCGATGACCCCACCATATTTGCCTTGAAATACACCAATCTTGTAGATGATCAATCCACTGAAAGTAAGTTTTTTCGAATCGTCCAGGAATAATCGAAATATCGTGACTGCGGATCACATTTTGCATAATTTGCTTCAGGCTCATCTTTTTCTTACCGCCTCTCCAAACAATAACTTCTTTGTTAACGTCAATGAACCACTGAAGCTTAGGCAATTCCTCAACTGGCTTCTTTGATCGATAAGAAATCGAAAGGGGCTGCGTGTATTTTTCTTCCTTCAGTAAGCGACCTGCTTTGCGAAGACCTTCAACAAAGGCTTCCCGGCACTCAGATACTGTCATTCCGCCATATCCTTCAATCGTATGAAATATTTTCCCACTTTCAGTAATCACCTGAATGGGCTCAGGAGAGTCCGCGCTTTTGTGTCGGTTCCATAATGCCTCGTCAATTTTACTGTGGAAAGGAGTGACACCAACGGCACCTGTCCCAAAAGAAGGATCAATGACTGAATCAGCGATAACTGTTATTGAAATTGTTCTGCCACCTGGCCAACGAACTGGAAACTTTTTCCCAACAAGACGCTGATACCGTTCATCGCTTGGATGTACGGCAATAGCAACATCGCCCAATTTAGTTTCAGGACGACTGGTTGCAACATAGAGTGGTTCTCCACCAGTTTGTTGAGAAGAGAGGTATTCAAATGTGTACAACACAGCCTCATGCTCTTCATGCTCGATTTCATCGTCCGAAATGGTCGTCTGAAGTGCCGTATCCCAATTGACGACACGAAACCCTCTATAAATAAGCTTGTCTTCCTGGTACATCTTCTTGAACACCTCGTTCACGCACCGGTTGAGTGATGCATCCAGCGTGTAGCGCTCGCGGCTCCAGTCGCAGCTGGCACCCATCTTGCGTACCTGCGAGCGAATCGTTGCACGGCTCTGTTCGACGAATTCCGCAATCTTGGCCACCAGTTTCTCGCGGCCGTAGTGCGCGCGGGGATCTTTGATCTTCTCCTCCTTCTGAATCTTCTTGATGACCACACTCTCGGTCGCGATGGCCGCGTGGTCCGTGCCGGGCAGCCACAGCGCCTCTTTGCCCTGCATGCGCGCAAAGCGCGTGAAGATATCCTCCAGCGCCAGCATGACGGCGTGGCCCAGATGGAGCTGCCCTGTGGCATTGGGCGGCGGCATGCTGATCACGAAGGACTCCTTTTTGCTCTGGGCATCGGCCTTGAAAGCCCCACTCTCCTCCCACATTTGGTAGATGTGATCTTCACACGCCTTTGGATCGTATGCCTTGGGAAGCATGGAATGCGCAGAGTGTACTACAAAAGTGATTCCCAATATTGACAAAAAAGCTTCTCATCTTCTATAAACCCGATAGCAGGATCCTCCGGATCCTACTACTCGTTCGTTCGTGGGAGTTCAGAACGGTTCTGGCTCCCAGTCACTGTGGTTCCTCAAATCCCTGTCCATGAGACAGGGGGAGGGAATTCCGATGAAGTGTCTTCTGTTCCGCGGCCGTCTCGACTTCAAGATCATGGCCATCGCCAACAAGATGATGAAGTTGAACGCGGCCCTGCAGCTCTAGCGCCAAGAAGATCGCGCATGAGCCTCGAGTGACTCTGGACAACGACGAGAAAGACCAGCATTCCCCTTGGAATGCTGGTCTAACTAATGTGCGGGCATTTCGAGAAACACCAAAAAAATGACCGCCCCGCTTTCGCGGAATCGGTCATTCGAAGGTGGAAAGAACGATACAGTCGTCCCAAAAGGATCGAAAGCGGGGAATTTATACAGAAACGGAAAAGGGAATGCAAGAAAAAATGGACATAAGGAAATCCGAGGACGCCAATGTGTGCTATACTTCGTCTTCCATGATGCACCGCTTATTCCATATATCGGCCTTCGCTCAAGCTTCGGCCGACAGGTCGGCTGAGCGGCGGCTTATTCATAGAGGAGACCTCAGACAGTTCGGCAAAGATCTGAACGAATTTCATCTCCGCACCGATGACCCGATTGCCGCAGCAGGCTCCTTGATTTTGCCCCCCGCAGTTGCCGTGACCAAGATCGGCAATGCCATCGGCGGGGAATTCAGCGACCAGCAGGCAAAACCGCTTGGCGAGGGAATTGCGAAATACACGACACGAGACATCAAATCGCTGGCGGGGAATACTGTGAGCGCGGTGAAGAATCTTCTGACACTTCATCCGCTGCGCGCGGCGGGCAACGTGCTGAAAGGAGGATTGGATGCGCTGGATATCGTTGCGGTGGATCCTGCACTGGATATCGGATCGGGCATCGTGGGACACACGAGACGAAAAGCCTCTTCTGCACTCGCGCTCGCCGCTTAATCACTCGACTCATGCATCCCCTCAGTGAAGCACCGGCGGCTGCTGAAATGGGTTTCAACTGGCATACGGCTGCCGTGGTCGGCGTCGCTGCGGTTGCCGCAGTGATCGGATGGAAGATTTTCAAAAATCTCTCCGGAAAACAATGATACGATGAGCGTGACATGCCCACCTATGATTTCCGCTGCCCCAAGTGCTCCCACCGGTTTGAAGCCAGTCTCCCTTTCGGGAGCGCCTTGCGTCCGCTCTGCCCCAAGTGCAGACACGCGAAGACGGAGAAACTGATCACGCCCCCGGCCATTCACTTCAAAGGCACGGGGTTTTTCAAAACGGATAGCCGTAAGAATACTGCATCCGAGAAGAAACCGGAGAAGGCCGTACCTGAAACGAAACCCGAGACGAAGAAGGAACCGCCTTCACCTACTGGAACAGGAGACAAGAAACCCGCTGCGAAAGAATAGCTTAGCGGGAAAGCCCGTTCCCGCCGGTTGTACGACCCGACTCGGTGATGCACTGTGAAGAGCAGCCGTCCAGTGAGACGCGATTGCCGTCGTCGCACTGCTCCCGTGAATCGACGATGCCATTGCCGCAATATTCCCGAGCACAGTAGGCGGAACAACCGTCTCCTGAAACACGATTGCCGTCGTCGCACTGCTCATTCCTGTCGATCCGGCGGTTTCCGCACAGATTCTCGCGCCGGCAGGAAGCGGAGCAGCCGTCATCGCCGGCCGTATTGCCATCATCGCACTGCTCGGTGCCTTCGACCGTCCCGTTGCCGCACACTTCGGCCCGGCAACGCACGGAACAGCCGTCACCCGCCCGTTGGTTGCCGTCGTCGCACTGCTCTCCGGTCTGCACGATACCGTCGCCACAACGGGGACGTGCTTCCATGCGGCATGTCGAGGAACAACCATCGTTATTGCGGCGATTGCCGTCGTCGCAGGATTCGCCGGTATCGGTGTGACCATCCCCGCAGTAGTGGCTCTCGATTTTGCACTTCGAAGAACACCCGTCCCCGCTACGCTTGTTGCCATCGTCGCACATTTCAAACGGGGAGCAGATGGCATTGTCACCGCACTCCATCGAAGGACAGAACGGAAAAACATACGATCGGGCGGCCTGTGTGCGCTCGAGGGCAATGGCGGTACCGCCCACCATCACGCAGGAAAGCCCCACAACCATCCATCGCATACGTGTGTGTGTATTCATGTATGTGGGAGAAAGACTTATCTAGTATTATACACCAAAATTGATATTTGTTCATATAATGAAGAACTGCCACAATCAGGGAAACTCTGCTACAATAGAAAGAAATGCACCGTGAACCATCCAGCAACGGACGATCACACTTCCACCAGCGTCTGGCGGAGAAGATCGTCACCCTCCCCTACACCGCGCTCTTCACGCTGTGGTTCGTGCTGGCAGCTCTCTTCGCCGCTGCCTACGCGCTGCTCGCCATCTTCGCACCGGCGCATGCCCCGCAGGGACTCCTGAATTTGGAGACGCTCCGCCTGATCGGCAACAGCCTCTACTACAGCATCATCACCTCCACCACCACGGGATACGGCGACATCGTGCCGATGGGACTTTCGAAAATCCTCGCCTCGATTCAGAGCATCGTGGGGTTCTTTCTGCTTGCGGTCTTCGTCACCAAGCTCGTGAGCCAGCAGCAGGAATTGGCCGTGCGGCAGATGCACAAGCTCACTTATGAAGATGTGTTCCACAACACGCGCGAAGGGCTCTTCATTGTCCGCAAGGATTTTGACCGGCTGATCGCCAAAGTGGAACAGCGCGAACCGCTCTCCGTGGAGGATTGGGAAGACCTCGCCACCGCCTTCAAGCAGGGCCAGAGCCTGCTTCTGGAAATTCCGGAGTTCTACAGCCCTGAGGAAGTCGGCCTCTACACCATTGATGAACGTCGCGAGCAATTGCTGCAGGAAGCCGTGCATCGGACCCTGCACCGCCTGAACCAGTTCATCGATGAATGCAGTCTCGCCGGCATCGACTGGATGGCACACAAAGAAATGATGAAAGAACTCACCGTTCTCCTGCAGGTCGTCTCGAAGGTAACGGCGCTCTGGCGCGAGCGTTCGCCCTACGCCAGACACGAATCATTCGAAGAGATCCTCCGGCTCCGGGAGCGCGCGGCGAACAGGATGAAAAACATCGTCTGACAAAAGCAGCTGGGATTCGCGAATCCCAGCTGCGGAAAATTTCACGCTGTCTTATCGTCTGGGCGGCCCGCGCCTGTCGCCTCCTCCGAATCCTCCGCGGCGCGGCCCGCCGCCGAAGCTACGAGGAGGAGCGGCACTGAACCCTTCGGGTGGCTCGGTCATCTGTTTCAGGGACATGCGCGTTTTGCCTTCGACAGCATCGAACTCCACGCATTTCGCCTTCACTTCGTCGCCCATCTTCAGCACATCCTCCACTTTCTCCGTGCGCTGCCACTGGAGCTCTGAAATGTGGATCATGGCGTCCTTTCCGCGCAGGAATTCCACAATGGCTCCCACGCCGTCGATAATGCGCACCACTTTGCAGTCGTAGACCTTACCGACTTCCGGCTTGGCCACGATGCCCTGAATCCACTCCTTGGCCTTCTGCATGGCATCGCCGTTGAGTGCGGTGACGAAGATGAGGCCGCTGTCCTCGATGTCGATTTCGACCCCCAGCTCACCCGTAATCTTCTGGATCATTTCTCCGCCCTTACCGATGACGAGACGGATATCCTCGGGATTGATCTGGATCACCTCGATACGCGGTGCATGGGGCGACAGCTCCTTTCTCGGCTCTGCGATGGCAGCCAGCATGACCTTCATGATTTCGAGACGGCCTTCGCGGCTGCGGTTAATCGCCTCTTCGAACACGCTGTCCGGCAATCCCTTGAGTTTGACATCCATCTGAATGGCCGTGATGCCCTTCTCGGTGCCGCCGACTTTGAAATCCATGTCTCCGCCGAAGTCCTCTTCATCCTGCAGATCGGAGAGGATCACGTACTTCCCTTTTTCTTCATCGGAAATGAGTCCGAGCGCGATACCGGCAACCGGAGCCGAGATGGGAACGCCTGCCGCCATGAGCGCGAGCGTCGAACCGCAGGTAGCCGCCATGGAGGAGGAACCGTTCGATTCCAGAATCTCGGTGACCGTACGGATGGTGTAGGGGAAATTCTCTTCGGTCGGGAGCACCGGTTCGAGCGCGCGCTGCGCCAGACTGCCATGGCCGATCTCGCGGTTGCCCACCATGAGACGATTAGAGGTCTCGCCCACCGAGAACGGCGGAAAGTTGTAGTGGTGCATGTAGCGCATCTTCCGTTCGCCCTCCATGCCCTCGACGATCTGCTTGTCGCCGGGCGCGCCGAGCGTTGTGGTGGTCAGCCCCTGCGTTTCGCCGCGCTGAAAGAGCGCGGAACCGTGCACGAAGTTCGGCAGCGGATCTAAGGTGACGGTGATCGGGCGGATCTCGTTTACTTTGCGGCTGCTCATGCGCAGCCCCTCTTCGAGGATTAAACGGCGCACTTCGGCCTTGATGATCTTGTCCATGATTTCGGATGCGTGTGCATAGAGCTCGATCAGCTCTTCCTTCTCACCCGCCGGACCGGATTTTTCCTCCAGTTTCTTGGCAGATTCTTCCATGAGCTTGTTGAAGATCGCGCGGCGATCGAGCTTCTTCAAAGGATCTTTGATGGCTTTGTTGATCGTGGGAAGCGCCCATGCCTTGAGAAAGGTATACGCTTCTTTATTTTCATACGGCGGAGCGAATTCCATCTTCTTCTTGCCTTCTTTCTTCTGCAGATCGGCGAAGAATACGGCGATCTTCTGCGCCCACTTCTTGCCGAACTGGATGGCACGCAAAATCTCGGCCTCAGGCACCTGATTGGCTCCCGCCTCGATCATCACCACGCGATCAGGCGAGGCAGTGACGAACAAATCGAGATCGCTCTTCGTGCGTGCTTCACGTGTCGGGTTGAGCACGAGCTCTCCTGCGATGAGCCCCACGCGCACCGTGCCGAGCGGGCCAGATGCCGGACAGTCAGAGAGCGAAACGGCCAGGTTGGCCGCGTTGGCCGCCGCGATGTCGTACTCCTGTTCATTGTCGTATGAGAGCACCGTGCAGAACACCTGGATATCATTGCGAATGTGCTTCGGAAGCATGGGACGGAGTCCGCGGTCCACGACTCTGCCGAGCAGAACGAATTGGTCTGCCGGGCGGCCCTCGCGCTTGCGGAAGCGGCTGCCACCGATGCGCCCGCCGGCGTAGTACTTCTCTTGGAACACGACCTGCAGCGGCAGGAAATCGACGCCCACGCGAGGCTTCGCACTGACGGTGACATTGCCCATGGCCACGGTGCCGCCCATCTGGCAAAGCACGGTTGCATTGGCCTGCGTGCCAATGAGACCGGTCGAGAATTTCATCTCAAGGTCACCCAGCATCAGGGTGAAATCCTTCTGCACGCTGGCAGAGGGGGGACGGGAGAGAATAGGCATACGAGAAAGGGGGAAAGAGGTAGAGACACGACGGTGTCGCGTCCGTTCTCCTTCCAACAAGCTCAGATCCGCTGTGTGTGTGGATTCACGCGGGAAGGCGTTTTAAACGCACTCCAGTGTAAACCCAACACAGAGGAGGAAGAGGACCCGTGGAAGGAAAGAGCGTGGCTATTGTACGCCCTCTGAACCAGAGAGAAAGAGTGAAAGCCTCTTTCTCCGAAGGAAGAAGAATCCGATCAGACAGTGACCTTCGCCTCTTTCCCGAAGATCACTTGGAATAATGCCGCCTTTTCCGCGGCACTCCAACCCGCATACGCTTCCGCAAACGCCTTAGGAGTCCTTCCCTCAAAGAGATCTCCGAAAGAATCATCGAGACTACGAAGTTTCCATGATAATTGGCCAGCTTGAGCTGCATTCTCAATCTGTGGAAGAAATACTTCGATAAAGCGTTCCCTCACCTTTGCAGAAACCTGACCAGCACGCACTTTGATTTCTTCGATGATTGCCTGGTCATGTAGACGCTCGAGTAGGGTCCGCTGATCGCCCTCTTTTCTTTCGGGGAGCGAGGGCTGTGGATTGGAAGTTTCTTCGGACATAGCGGGTGGGGAAAAGGTGTAAGCCTAGCATAAATGCATCGTAGCAAGCGGTTTTTTTGGTTTTTTTGGGGATAAAAAAGCCCCGCACTTTTGCTGCGCAAGAGTGCGGGGCAGGGCTGCAGATCTCTCCACTCACGAGACGCCCTCGATGCTCTGGGACATGTTGTGCACCTCGGCATCCGTTGCATGTGTGACCAGATAGCAACCGTACAACTGACACTCCACCCGTGCATAGAGCTCGGGTGTGAGACGCCCGCACAGAAACGCGAGGACTTCCTCCCGTCGCTTCTACGTCTCATGAAACGTTTGCGCATCCGCGAACATTGCACACCTCCTTTTCTGCTGATCATTCGAATCCCAATCCCTTCCCCGTCCACGGATCAAACCGCCAATGAGACGGATAGGGACTTCCGTACGCGTAGAGTTTCTGCCGCTCACTGATCTGCCGACGGAACAGCACAATGGGATTCGCCCATGCGAATGCATGCACTCTCGCGAACGCCCCCCGCGAACGGAAGAAGGTGAGACGCACAAGCAGTTCGCCCGTCATCGGATGGTAGGTCATCCCCTCGCCGCGGTTGAGCTGTCTCGCGGTATAGACGCGTCTCAGAACGCTGCTTTCCATGATCACACTCCCGTGGTGTAAAAGATCTGCAACCGACTCTCACGAAGATGAAAGCCACCCCGCACTTTTGCATTGCAAGAGTGCCGGGCGCTCTACGGACGACAAAAATCCACAGGGCGCTCCGCACTCATGCAGAATCGCGCCACGACGGAGCACAGATTGTCCGGCCGCGCAGGCTCACCGGCCCCTGTTGAAAATCGACATCACGCGATACGCCGTCATCCAGAGAGAAGACATACGTACCGATCGCATCACGGACTTCCTGAGCAATGGGCGCGCCGCACTCCTCCTCCATACGGTCCTGTTGCAAAGCTTCATCAATCCGTTGGATGAATGCATTGATCGTACGCGGCCCGTCCCGCTCCAATTCGAATTCTGCCTGCGGATAACAGTTAAAATCCATGCTCACGCCTGCATGACCCACAACCAGAGCCACCTCGAAGCGGATATGCTTCTGCACGGTCATCGGCACGTCGTACCGGACCTCCATCTGC
>Ga0247841_10011085_pt1 | contig 12084 bp, 15 predicted proteins | sample LaCruzMarch2015__2_FD_192410 | JGI IMG/M metagenome (GOLD analysis project Ga0247841, IMG submission 192410) | Freshwater microbial communities from meromictic Lake La Cruz, Castile-La Mancha, Spain - LaCruzMarch2015_18m | ecosystem: Environmental > Aquatic > Freshwater > Lake | place: Spain...
ATAAGAAACACATCATTGGCACCAGTTGGAAGCACATCAACCAAAACTCCAAGGACTCGCTTTGAGGTATCTTCCACACAGCTGCCGACAATGTCACTAACTTTCCAGGTAATATCTTTCAATTAACAACCATTTACTCGGTAATTTCAACTGAAACTTTTTTGGCCATTTTTGCGGACGCGCAACTTACAACAGTTCTTATTGCTTTTATTATGCGGCCTTCTCTGCCAATAACTTTGCCTATGTCACCGGCAGCAACTTTTATTTTAACTATAATATCTTTTTCCGACTCAAGTTCACATACTTCAACCTCGTTTGGGTTGTCAACGAGAGCTTTAACTATATAAATTACTAGCGCTTTCATTTTCTAAAACCTCAAACAAACTAAAGTAAAGTTTATAGTTTTTTTAATAGGTTTGCCACGGTTGCAGAAGGAATTGCGCCTTGCTTTAACCAATACTCAACTCTTTCTTTATCAGCGGTAAGTTTTGCTTCGGTTTTCATTGGGTCGTACTGGCCTAAAACTTCAATGGGCTCACCGTCGCGTTTTGCTCTGCCATCAATTGCAACCATTTTGTAGAAAGGCCTTTTGGGCTTTCCTTGTCTTTGTAACCGAATGCGAACTGCCATGCTTTGCTCCCTCCATTAAATAATGAAAACGCATTATATTCTATTTACTTACCGCTGTCAACAAAGAACGCACAGCCAAAGCAGGGCTTTTCGCGTAAAAAACCGCATTACCCGCAACTAATACATTGGCCCCGCTGCTTACGCAAGCAACGGCAGTTTTATTGTTTATGCCCCCATCTACCTGCAAATAACATTTTGGATTATATTTGTTTATACGGCTTTTTAACGCTTTCACCTTTGGCAACATATCACGCATAAAGCTCTGGCCGCCAAAGCCGGGCTCCACAGTCATAACTAAAACCAAATCAAGCATTTTTAATAATGGGTAAAGCACATCTGGCTTAGTTTTTGGCTTAATTGAAAGGCCTGCTTTTATGCCCAATGCTTTTATTTTTTTAATTAGCGCGGTTGGGTTCTTAACGGCCTCTATGTGAAAAGTTATTAAGTCAGCGCCTGCATCTTTGAAAACATCAATGTATTTTTCGGGATTGCTTATCATAAGATGCACATCAAAAAAAAGCCGGCTGACTTTTCTTAGGCTGCCAACCACAACCGGGCCGACTGTAATGTTTGGCACAAAGTGGCCGTCCATTACATCTATATGCAACCACTTTGCACCGCCATCCTCAACTTTTTTAAGGTCATTTTTTAAACAAGCAAAATTTGCGGATATTATTGATGGAGCAACAATTATTTTATCAATTGCCATTTAATCCGCCCTTGGGTACGAACCAAGCACTTTAACGAATCCGCAATTGGCTTCAATTTCTTTTAGTGCCTTGGCTATGTTTGGATCACTTATATGCCCTATAAAGTCAATGAAAAATATGTACTCCCATGCCTTTTTTCTGGTTGGGCGCGACTCTATTTTTGTAAGGTTAATTTTGTATTTTTTAAAAGAAAGCAAAATATCATAAAGCGCGCCAACCCTGTCTTTAATTGAAAGCATTATTGATGTTTTATCGTACCCCGAGCGGTCAATAGAATTTTTGCCAATTACCAGAAAACGGGTAATGTTTTCTTTTCCGTCTTCAATGCCTTTTTGACAAAGCTGCAAACCGTAAAGCAATGCCGCGGCTTCAGAGGCAATTGCACCTGCATTTTTATCAAGCGAAGCCGCCTTTGCTGCCTCAGCCGTTGATGAAAGTTCAATAAGCCCTACATTTGGCATATTTGCCTGAAGCCAGTTTTTGCACTGGCCAAGCGGTTGAGGGTGAGAGTATATTTTTTTAATGTCGGACTTTTTGCCGGTGAGGCAAAGCAGGCACTCCTCTACCTGCAAACTTATTTCGGCACAAATTCGCGCGTCGGACTCTAAAAACATATCCAAAGTGTGGCTTACCATTCCCTCCGTTGAGTTTTCTATTGGCACAACACCATAATCGGCCCGCCCTTTTTCAACTTCCATAAATACTTCGTTAATATATTTTTTGGGCATATACTGCGCGCCGATGCCAAAGTTTTTTATAGCGGCTTGATGCGTAAAAGTTGCCTCAGGCCCAAAGTAGGCAACCTTTATTTTATCTTCCATAGCGCGGCAAGCGTGAATTATTTCACGAAATACCGACTCAACAACAGCAGGCGCAAGTTTGCCACGGCTTTTATTTATCATATTGATGATAATGTTTCTTTCTCTTTGAGGGGCGTATATCTGATGGCCCGATGAGTGCTTTATTTTCCCTATTTCTTTTGCCAGGGCGGTGCGATCCGCTAAAAGATTCAATAATTTTTGGTCTAACACATCAATTGCCGACCTTAACTTTTCAATTTTCATTTTTTACTCCAAATATAATTTTTTTGTTACTTAATCGCTACAAATGTCATTATTCGCTCTGTTGTTTTATCCCGCCTGTACGAAAAAAATAAATCTGTTTCATGCTTGGTGCAATTGCCGCTTTGGCTTATTCTTTTTACTCCAATATTTTCCAACTTACCGCACGCAATGCCGCTTAGGTCAAGATTTGTTTTTTCTTCTTTCAAATTGAAACTTTTTGCAACTTCCGCGCTAACTTCAAAACAACACGGCCCAATGCATGGGCCTATTGAGGCGTATATATCGCCTGGCTTTGCGTTATACTCCAAACAAAACTTGTTTACCCCTTGTTCTAAAATTCCACCAGCAAGTCCGCGCCAACCCGCATGTATTACACCAACAGCTTTTTTTTCAGAACAACCCAAAAGCACCGGTACACAATCGGCCGTAAAAATACACAAACCAACACCACTAATATTTGTTAAAAGCCCGTCAACACCTAAAACTTCACATTCGCTTTTATTTTTTATAACAGCAACTTTGTCGCCGTGCACCTGCTGGGCTGTTATTATATCATCCTGCTTAAAACCAAAACCGGAAAGGTACTGACTCCTCACACTTTTATCGCGCATATTGCCAAGCGGCTTTGTGGTTACTAAATTAAAGAACGGAAATTCATCATCAAATAGTATTGAGCCGGAGCGTTTCCACATTATTTTAGCTTTTTAATTTCCCAGTAAGTATATGCCGGACGATTAAAATCTATACTTGTTTTTGTGGCAGTTTTACTACCAAAAAGTTTTTTGTTTGGGCTTATGCCAGTAGCTATAACTGTTACCTTAATGCCTTCCATTGTACTATCTTCTACAATACCGAATTTGATGCTTACATCTTCAGAATCGGCTTCATTTGTTATATAACTTACTATATCTTTTACCGCGCTAAGTTCATTTAAACTGGTGTTTGTTGTTATGTTTACTATCAGGCCCTTTGCACCGGAGATTGACCCATTTTCAAGTAATTGGCTTTTTATGGCTTTTCTTGCGGCATCTAAAGCACCATGCGGGCCAGAACTCTCGCCAATTCCCATAACAGCCTCGCCAGCACCTGTCATTATGACTTTGATGTCTGCAAAATCAACATTTATTTGACCTGGTATATTTATTATATCGGATATTGACTGTACAGCTCTGCTGAGAACATCGTCAACCATTTTAAACGCTTCTATCATAGGCATTTTTTCATCTGTTATGGTAAACAATTTTTCGTTTTTAATTATCAGATATGTATCTACATATTTTTTTAACTCTTTTATTCCTTCTTCGGCCTGCTCCTGGCGAATTTTGTTTTCAAAATCAAATGGTTTTGTTACAACGGCAACAATTAGTTTGCCAAGCTCTTTTGCTATCTGCGCAACTACCGGTGTGGCCCCGGTACCCGTGCCCCCGCCCATTCCTGTTGTTACAAAAACCATATCGGCATCGGCAAGCATTTCTTTTATGCGTTCGCGGCTTTCTTCGGCGGCATGTTTACCCAAAGCGGGGTTTCCACCGACACCAAGGCCTTTTGTAAGCTTTTCACCTATTTGTAATTTAATTGGCGCGTTGGACTTTAACAGAGATTGAGTGTCTGTGTTCATTGCTATAAGTTCAACACCCCTGATACCGCTGTCAATCATTCTGTTTACTGCGTTTGTGCCGCCACCACCGATACCTACAACTTTTATTTTTGCGGCAAATTTGCTACCTAATTCTTGAGGAACTTTGAACCTTATCATATTTAATCCTTTAATTTTTGCAAGGTAATGTCAAAAATATTCTATTCTTACTGTTTTCCCTCTCCCCCGTGCGGGTAAGTTTCTGGACCCCGTGAAGTCTGGGGAAGAGGTTAGGTGAGGGGTTAAAAGTTTTTTACGAATAATTTCTAACACTTCATCTTTATTTTTAAAAACCTCATTATCCCAAAATCTTAACACTTCGTAACCTTGATTCTTAAACCACACATCTCTTTTCTTATCTTTTTCTTTGTTTAAATCATGCTGCCCACCATCTAGTTCAATTACCAATTTTCTGTCATAACTCACAAAATCTACTATAAATCTTCCAATCGGTTCTTGTCTGCGGAATTTCACTCCTTCCACCTGCCTGTTTCTTAAAAATAACCATAAATAATTTTCTGTATTAGTAAATCTTTTCCTAAGATTTTTGGCTAATTCTCGTAGTTTGTTCTCCAACTTCCACCCTCACCTCAATCCTCTCCCATCAAGGGAGAGGAAGAAAAAACAACAACTACAGAATCTGTAAAAAGTAGAGGAACCACTATTTTTGAATCTTTATCGGATTTTAGATACTACCTTTTGCAACCTATTTTTAAAAAATCAAAAACAATCTAAAATGTGTCTTCAATCCAACGGCGAATTTTAACAAAAAGTGAACCGCCGCTACCAATACGCGAGCGTCTTTTTGAAGTAAATCGCGGGGTTAGGTCTGTTTTAAAAAGTCCAAGAACGGTAACAAAAACCGCATCGTCAACTATTGACTCAGGCCCGTCAATATCAATTGCGCGGCCTTTTCTTGCATAAGTGCCAAATGTTTTTTCTGCTGCACGCACAAGGCCTTCAAGCTTTGAACCGCCACCCGTAATTATTACACCGCCTGCCTCAAACATTGTAGGGTCTAAAGACGCTTTAAGGTCCTCCTCTATTGCGTACAACATCTGGTCTATGCGAGTTTGAATTATTTCTACAAGCTGTTTCTTTGTTGCTTTAAGCATATTGTGCCCGTCTACTCTTGTATAATCAAATACGCTGTCTTCACTTATCAACTCAGCCATGGCAAGCCCATAATTTTCTTTTATTTTCTGTGCGGTGGCAAAAGATGTTTTTAAAGCATGAGCTATATCTTGTGTTATGTAGTCTGAACCAAAAATGTGAAATTCTTTGCTGTAGCGAATCTTCCCATTTTTATAAACCGCAACACCTGTGCTTGAACCGCTAAAATCAATTAACAAACAACCAATTTCTTTTTCTTCCTGAGTAAGAACAATGTCGCCTGCCGCAAGCAACCCATAAACCGGCTCATCTATTTGAAAACCGGCATTTGCAACCGCCTTGCTTATATTACCTAACAATGTGCTGGAGGCCTTAACAATGTGCACATTTACACCCAAAATGTTGCCTTCCATACCTACGGGGTTTGGTACACCCTGCTGAGAGTCCAAAGAAAACTCTTGCGGAATTGTGTGTATTATTTCCTGGTCGTTATCAAGCCGTATAGGTTTTGCGTTTTCAATTACTTCTTCAACATCTTCTTTGTTTATTTCTTTGTCGCTACGTTGAATTCTTTTTTCAAACTGAGAGTTGAGAGAAATTATGTGGTCGCCACGCAATGCCAGAAATACACTGTGAACTTCTTCTCCTGATTCCTCTTCTAACCGGTCAATAACCTGCCTTATTGCTGCCGAGGTATCTTGCAAATTTAAAATAACCCCGCCGCGCAAACCCTTGCATGCAATAACAGCTCCGTTTAAAATTTTGAACTCACCATTTTTTTCCGACGGAACAGCAAGAACGCAGGTAATTTTTCCACTACCCAGATCTAAGCCGGCTATGGCTTGGCTTTTTGACATTTTATTACTACCTCTCTTTTGAAGTTTTTGTTTGGCTAATTGCGCTTGAGCCAGCTAATGCTACAACTGTTTTTGGTTTTAAAAGTATTCTGCCCTGATCAAAAAATCGTAAATCTACATACTCTATGCCTTGATATTTACTTTTAGCGTCTTCAAAGACCTTGTTTAGTTTATTTATTTTTTCACTTACTTCAAAACTATTAGAAGTACCCCAGTATATTTTTGTTCCATCTTTTAAATTGAAGTATATTGATTTACTGCCAAGTATACTAAACTGTGCGCCTTGCACAAAAAACTCTTTATTAAAATGTGAAAGCGCTTTCATAAATTCAAGTACTACTGCTCGTTCAGAAATGCTTTTTGTATCTAACTGCGGCAGTTCAACTTGAGCCCACTGGCCACGTAAAGGAAATTCTTTGTTGGTATAATCTATACCTATCTTGCTGCCATCTTTTAATACCCAACCAACAGGAATTCTTTCTTTCCAGGTAACTATAACTTTGTGCCATCCGAGATTAATTTTTAAACTTTCAATTTCCGGCTTTTCTTGTAATATTTTTTGTTTTGTTTTCCTAATCCAAAGTTTGAATATACTGTTGCCTTCTCTAAAAGGCAAAAGTGAAAGCACTTCGCTACGGGTTATATTTTTACTTGGGATAACTTCAACATAACGCAGTTTAAACTGTTCCGCGTTAACAATATAATCTGAAACAATTTTACCACCCTTAAATAGAAGAAATGAGCAAACTATCAGGATAAGTATAAAAACAAATATTACTCTAAATTGCTTTATTCTTCTATCTCTAACTTTTGGCCTTGTGGCAACCGTGGCTTTAAAAGTAAATCTTTTCCTTCTGTTAACTTTTATTACTTTTTTTTTCATTTTTTTAACGAGTACTCAATTATTTTTAAAACCAATTCGTCAAAACCGATGCCAGCGGCCCGCGCAGCATCGGGCAATAGAGATGTTTCAGTCATACCAGGCACTGTATTTATTTCTAATATCTGAGGTATGGAGTTTTTTGGAACTATCATATCAACCCTTGCAACTACTTCGCACCCGCTACATTTGCATGCCTTTAACGCGTATCTCCGTGCAAGCAAAAGTGCGGATTTACTAATACGCGGCGGAATAATATGGTTTGAACAACCCTTTTTATATTTTGATTTAAAGTCGTAAAACTCACTTTTTGGCACTATTTCTACCGCTGGCAAAACATTATCGCCTAAAACACTAACTGTAATTTCAGTTCCCTTTATGTAATCTTCAACTAAAACTTTTTTGTCGTATTTAAGTGCCGCTTTTAATGCAGAACCCATATCTTTTTTGTTTTTTACAAGCGATACGCCTATTGCAGAACCTTGCGAGGCAGGCTTAACAAAGCACGGGTAAGTAAAAGTATTATTATTTACTTCATCTTCCACATCTTCCGCACAAACTTCTTTCCATTCCGGGGTGGGCAGGCTATTATTTTTAAAAAGCACCTTCGTTAGCGCCTTATTCATGCAAACGGCACTTGCTTCCACACCACTGCCCGAGTACGGAATTTTCATAAGATTTAGCATTCCCTGCACACAACCATCTTCCCCTAATGTACCATGCAATGCAATGAATACAAAATTGGGTTTTGCCTTTTTTATAACTTCAGGAGAACCATCAAAGTCAATCCCAATAACTTTTGCGCCAAGACGCTTGAGCGCGGAAATTACCGCGCGGCCTGTTAAAATAGATATTTCTCTTTCGGAAGATGTTCCCCCAAAGAGTACCGCTACTTTCATTTTTTTTATTTTATTTATCATACTCACTCAACTATTTTAATTTCAGTTTCAAGTTTTATATTAAATTTTTTGAAAACTTTGTCTTTTGTGATTTCTATAAGAGCTAAAATATCAGCAGCACTGGCATTATTTTCGTTGATAATAAAATTGGCGTGCACAGACGATATTCTCGCCCCTCCAACAGAAAAACCTTTAAGCCCTGCTTGTTCTATCAGCCGGCCGGCAAATGCACCTGCCGGATTTTTGAAAATTGAACCGGCATTTTTTGTTCCAAGCGGCTGGTTAACAGATTTTTTAAGCGCAAAATCTTTTATTTTTTGCAAAATATCATTTTTTACGCCTGTTTTCAAGCCGAAAACCGCCTGAGTAAAGCATGTGCCATCCTCTATTGCGCAAGTTCTGTAGGCAAATTGCATTTCAGAGCGTTGAAATGTTTGCTGGCTGCCATCTTTAAGCACTGCGCTTACATTTTGCAAAACTCCGCTTATCCATTCATCTTTTGTGCCGGCATTTCCAAAAACCGCACCACCAACAGTGCCGGGTATTGCCGAAGCGAACTCAAAGCCAGCAAGCCCATTTTCTGCGGCCTTGCGTACAACCAAACTCAATTGCGCGCCGGCGCCGGCTACAACACTTTGCCCATTTATAAAAACATCGTTAAACTCACACTCAAGTTTAATTACAATACCGCTAAATGGAGCATCGCTGAAAAGAACATTTGAACCGGAGCCAAGCACAAAATATCTAATTTTTTCTTTTATGCAAAAGTTAATAATTTGAAGTAATTCATTTGTATTTGAAACACGAACAAAATATTTTGCATTTCCACCAATGCCGAAAGTTGTGTGTTTTGAAATCGGTTCATTCAACAGTAATTCTAAGCTTGTAGGAGGTATCATACCAAATTCGCTCATAGCGACCCCAGTAATTCCTCTCCGGTTTTGTAAATATCTCCAGCGCCAAAAGTTATAACTATATCGCCACTTTTTAACTCTGCTTTTAGCGACTCAATACCCTCGTAACTTTTGGCTTGCTTGCCTGAGTTGTTAATTGCATCAATTATCAACTGGCTTGAAACACCGGGTATTGACTTTTCGCCTGCACAATATATCGGCAAAATTTTTACAATATCGGCTATATTAAAAACCGTGCCAAAATCTTTGTATATATGTGCTGTGCGCGAATATCTATGAGGCTGGAAAAGCGCTACGATTCTTCTTTGTGGCCAGCCCTCGCGTACTGCTGCAAGTGTTGCCTTTACTTCGGTCGGATGGTGCCCATAATCATCCATTACTAAAATATCCCCTTTTTCACCTTTTATTTCCATACGCCTGGCAACACCCGAATACTCACTCAGCGCTGAAGCAATTTGCGTAAACCCAATTCCAAGCTCTAAACCAACAGCTATTGCTGCAAGCGCGTTTAACACATTGTGCTTTCCCGGTACCCTAAGTGATGCCCTGCCGAGCTCTTTTCCTTTGTGGGCAACTTTGAAAGTAAACATTGCCTCTGAGCGGGAAAATTCATAGGCGGTAAAATCGGGATTACCCAAAAAACCGTATGTTTGAAAGCGCCTTTTTATTTGAGGAATTATGCTTTTAATGTTTTCATCATCTGTGCAAATTATTGAAGTTCCATAAAATGGCACACTGTTAATATGTTCAACAAACGCGCGCTTTATGTTATCTAATGTACCGTAATAATCTAAGTGGTCGTTATCTATGTTTGTTACAACAGTTACGGCAGGAGACAGCTTTAAAAATGAACCATCCGATTCATCGGCTTCTGCAATAAGGAACTCACCCTTACCGAGTTTTGCACCGCTATTTATATTTTTTAGACGGCCGCCAATAACCATTGTAGGGTCAAGCCCGCCTTTTGCAAGCACAAGCGATGTCATAGAAGTTGTAGTAGTTTTGCCGTGTGTGCCGGCTATGGTAACAGTGTATTTTAACCTCGCAAGTTCGGCAAGCATTTCAACACGCGGTATAACTGGAATTATATTTTTTTCTGCCTCTATTACTTCCGGGTTTGTGTGATGCACCGCCGTAGATGTTACCACAACATCTGCGCCAAGTATGTTTTTGCAATCGTGGCCTATAAACACTTTCGCGCCTAAAAGCACCAAATGGTCTGATACCTCGCTTTGTTTAAGGTCTGAACCGCTTACCTTGTAACCCAAACTTAAAAGCACCTCTGCAATGCCAGACATTCCAGAACCGCCAATGCCAACAAAGTGTATATGCTGAATTCTTTTAAACATTTTCTCTCCAAATATCGCGTCTCGCCCGCACCAAAGGTGCGAGGCGGACTTAGTATTCACTTCGTTTATACTTGGTTTGGCTAATATGATTACGCCAAACCGCTCTACAAGGGAAAACCTAAGGTTTTCCCGTTTCATCGTCGCTCACTCTGCTCGCTGAACCCTTTCCTGAATTGTTAAAAACCATTAATTATTTTTTATATTGTGCCGACACAGTTGTTGTTATGCCGCCGCGTACTTTAAAAATAAGCTCAACACTCATAGTTAATGGTTTACAAGCTGATGATAAATCTTTTAATATGCTGTTTACCGCGCTTTCGTGCACAATTCCGACCATTCTATATGACTGCAAATACATTTTAAGAGCTTTTAGTTCAAGTACAACTTTGCTTGGAACATAAATCACTTTTAAAAAAGCAAAATCGGGCAGGCCGGTCCATGGACAAAGGCAGGTAAACTCATCGGTTTCAATTTTTACTTCAATTTTTTTACCGCTAAATTCATAAGGCATAATCTGCAAAAGTGCTGGTGTTACTTTGTTAAATATCGGCATTTGTTGTTTGTCTTTCATTTTCCCTCTTGCATTATATAATTTTATATATTTTTGCTTAACTTTTTTAAAATAAAGATATTTTAATAAATTTTTAATACCGCAAATTTCAGGTAATGTGTTTCAGACATATTTAAAAGTATCGGGTGGTCTTTTGCCTGAGTACCCATATGCAACAGTACCGCGTTTTTGCCTGAGCGAGATGCGGCCTCTGAAAGCATTTTATAAAATTCACTGCCAGGCAAATTGTGTGAGCATGAGGAAGTCACAAGCGTGCCGCCTTGACTTACAGCCTTCATTGCCGCGGCATTTAACTTTACATAGTGCCTGTACCCCGGGCCAAAATCTTTTTTACTTTTTATTAACGCCGGGGGGTCTATCATTATAACATCGGGCTTTGAGTGCGACTTAGCTGTTTCCATCAGCATTTCAAAGGCATCGGCTTTTTCTGCGGCAAAATTTTCCTGCATATTATTTAAAACTGCATTTTGCGAACAAAGCTCAAGCGCGTCTTTTGACGAGTCAACCGCTACCGCGTACGAGGCTCCAGCGCCAAGAGCATTTAACGCAAATGCCCCGCTATGACAAAAACAGTCAAGCACTCTTTTGCCTTTGCAGTAAGAGGCCGCAACTTGCCTGTTTTCCCTTTGATCATAATAGAAACCTGTCTTTTGACCAGATAAAATACTGACTGAATACTTTATTTTGTTCTCAATTATTTCAACACTATCTGGCACAGTTCCATAAATAATGCCGATTCCCTGCTCAAGGCCTTCCATTTTACGCAGAGAAGAATCGTTGCGTTCAACTATGCCTTTTGGGGCAAGCAAGTCCACAAGAATTTTCGTTATTTCATCTTTAATTTTATCCATACCGGCCCCAATAAACTGAACCGATAAGTAATCGCCAAAGCTATCTACCACAAGGCCGGGCAAAAAATCGGACTCTCCAAAAACAAGGCGGCAGTACTTAATGTTGCCAAGTATTTCTTTTCTGTAAGCAATTGCTTTGTTTATCTTTGTGTGCCAAAAAACATTATTAATAAGCTCGTTTTTTTTACTTATAAGGCGAAAAGCAATAAGCGAACTGGGGTTATAAAAACCAAGCCCAAGAAATATGTTGTCAGAAGAATAAGATGCAACTATCGCACCCTTTTGCGGCGAGCCTTCTATTTTTTGTATCTCGTTTGAAAATACCCATTGGTGCCCGCCAAGCAACCTAAAATGCTCTTTTGGCTTTAATGTTACGCGTGCGTTTATACTTTCCATTGAAATTCCTTGTTGCTGTTTTTATTTAAGCCAAAATAATTTTCCACAGCATAAAGTATGCGTTTTGATGCCATGCCATCGCCGTATGGGTTTGTTGCCTTCGCCATATCAGAGTATGCCTTTGTGTTATTTAACAATTTTTCGGTTTCAAAAAAAACTTTTTCTTTATTTGAGCCAACAAGTTTTACCGTACCCGCGCTAACAGCTTAGGCCT
>Ga0247841_10011086_pt1 | contig 12083 bp, 14 predicted proteins | sample LaCruzMarch2015__2_FD_192410 | JGI IMG/M metagenome (GOLD analysis project Ga0247841, IMG submission 192410) | Freshwater microbial communities from meromictic Lake La Cruz, Castile-La Mancha, Spain - LaCruzMarch2015_18m | ecosystem: Environmental > Aquatic > Freshwater > Lake | place: Spain...
TCACTGGTGCCGAAACTTTTGCAATCCTGCGATCGATAATTGACACTGCGATTAAAAATAATCTGAATCCGTTGCATTCTCTTTCCCAAATTAATGCCCTACATTTGTAGGGGGTGAGTTGTTACTCCTGATTGTATTTATTCCGATTCTTTCGCTCAGTGGTGTAGAAGGCAAGATGTTCCGCCCCATGGCGTTATCATTCAGCTTTGCCATCATGGGAGCCATGATTCTTGGATTGACCTGGCTACCTGTTGCTGCTTCGCTTTTTCTGAAACCAGAGAAGGAACTCAAATGGAGTATGTCGAGGTGGATTATGGACCAGGCATACCGTTCTTACACCCCTGTAATGCAATGGTCATGCAATCATAAGGGCATCGTTTTGGGTATGGCCCTGGCATCACTCGCGATTACTGCACTGCTGTTTTCAAGGATCGGAGGTGAATTTGTTCCTACCCTGGATGAGGGGGATTTTGTGATTCAACCGGTGTTAAAAACGGGAACATCCCTGTCTAAAACGGTTGAGATGACAACACGTATGGAAAATATTCTGATTAAGGATTTTCCGGAAGTTGATCAGATCGTATGCAGGATCGGAGCGGCAGAAGTTCCCACCGACCCCATGTCGATGGAAGAAATTGACATGATCATCAAACTGAAACCACGCAAAGAGTGGGTGACGGCAAAAAGAAAAGAAGAACTGGCCGATCAGTTTAAAACAGCGTTATCGGTCATACCGGGTGTGGAATATGAATTTACGCAACCCATTGAAATGCGTTTCAATGAATTGATCACCGGCGTTAGGGCCGATATTGCAGTTAAAATATTCGGAGATGACCTGGATTATCTGAACCGGAAAGCGATTGAAATCAAGAAACTCATCGAGGATGTTCCCGGCGCGGCTGATGTCATCCTCGAAAAAACCGCAGGTCTTCCCCAGATGAGTGTGAAGTATAACAGGGAGAAAATCGCCCATTACGGGCTTAATACACAAACCCTGAACAGGTACCTTGCCATGGCTTTTGGGGGCGAGGCTACCGGCAGTGTGTTTGAAGGGGAAAAGCGTTTTGATATGGTGGTGCGGCTACAGAGGCAAAGCCGGCAGGATATTGACAATATTGAACACCTCCAGGTGCCATTGCCCGATGGGGAACAGATCCCGTTGAATGAACTGGCTGAAATTCAATTCACGGAGGGGCCGGCAAAAATTTCCCGTGACAATACCCATCGCAGGGTGGTTGTAAGTGTAAATGTACGAAACCGCGATTTGCAATCTGTGGTGGAAGACATCCAGGCAAGGATTGACAAAAATATCACCCTCATACCCGGGAACTACATTGCGTATGGCGGTCAGTTTGAAAATTTAAATAATGCTATCAACCGGCTGATGATCGCTGTGCCGATTGCGCTATTGCTGATTTTCATTTTTTTGCATTTTGCGTTTAAATCCTTTAAAGATGCCGTGATGATATTTTCTGCGGTTCCCCTGGCCACCGTCGGGGGTGTAATATTTTTATGGTTGAGGGGCATGCCCTTCAGCGTATCGGCCGGGATTGGGTTTATTGCACTCTTCGGCATTGCAGTGCTCAACGGCATTGTGCTGATCGAACATTTGAAGGAGCTAAAGCAGGAAGGAATGACCAATATGCGCGAACTCATCCTTACCGGCACCCGCAATCGCCTGAGGCCCGTCATGTTGACAGCGGCAGCTGCAGCATTGGGTTTTTTACCCATGGCCATTTCGTCGGGGGCGGGAGCCGAAGTTCAGCGGCCTTTGGCAACTGTTGTGATTGGAGGATTGGTAACGTCAACTTTGCTTACTATGATTGCGTTACCGTTGCTTTTTGAAATATTCAACAACGTGACAGGGATTCAATTATGGCCACTGAAGTTTAAGCGACGGGAGGTGATATCTGTTTTAATCCTCCTGCTCTTTCCCGTTTTTATTTCAATGGGACAGACCAGGACATTAGGGCTGAAGGATGCGATCGGTATTGCCTTACAAAATAACAGGGGACTTAAGACCTATGCATTAAAAGTGCAGGAAAGTCAGGCGCTCAGGGCCTCTGCATTGACAATTGACAAAACATTGGTCTATTACGGCTACGACCAGAATAACATTGCCGAAAACGGCTATCCGCTCAACGTAATTGGGTTGGAACAGAGCTTTAATTTCCCAACCGTGTATGCTGCTCAAAGCAAGGTGAATGTGGTGAATGTCTCCATTGCTGAAATGGAGTTGATCAGGCAAAAACAGCTGCTCCTCAAAGACGTATCACAAGCTTTTTATGAGATACAGTATCTGTTGAACAAGCAACAGGTATATTTGACAATTGACAGCCTGTACAGGAGCTTCGAAGCAGGATCAGCGTTCAGGTACCGCCAAGGTGATATTAGCCAGCTTGACCTGCTGAATGCAAAGGCAAAGCAGCAACAAATCAATGCCACGATGAATGAGTTAAGATATAATCTGAACATTGCCAATCAGAATTTACAGACGTTGATACAATATGACAGTATATTTGAAATACGATTTCAACCAATGCAATTACTTGAAGTCAAGGAGATCAGCCCGGAATCAAGCCCAGGGATGCAATTATTGAAAATGCGAACCACGAGTGAACTTACATTGCTCCGTGTCGAACAGAACAGGTTGTTTCCTGATCTTTCACTAAGTTATTTCATCGGGACCAATTCGTACGGAGGAGCTAAGAAATACCAGGGGTTTATGGTCGGGCTTTCGCTGCCGTTATTTTTTAGTGAGCACCAGGCTAAAATCAAAGCTGGCAAGATCTCTGTCAACATCAATGAGACCCTGCATGCAAATGAATTAACCCTGCTCAAAGCGAAACATACTGTGCTTTTGCACCAACTGATGAAATATCGGGAATCTGTTGACCTATATGACAAAACAGAAAAGAAACTCAGTGAAGAAATCATTCGTACATCACAAAGAAGTTATACCCTGGGGGAAATTGATTTCTTTCAATTTGTGCTTAGTATTGAAAACGCACTGGCGCTTACCCTTAATTACTATGAAAATATTTCTAAATACAATCAAATTACACTGGAAATCAATTATCTAACAAAGTAACATCATGAAGTTGATCCATGTTATCCTTGCGTTGTCCGGATTTCTGATATTCATCACTACCGGATGTGGAGGAGCTGAGAAAACCAATAAAAATTACGCACCTGATTCTGTTCAAATTATTCAGATAACGAAACACCAATTTGAAGTAGAAGGGATGAAGATAGGGGAAGCGACAATGCAGCAATTTGAGGATGAAGTTAAATGCAATGGGTATATCACGGCTCCGGCAAACGGCATTGCCCAAATCAGCGCCCCCCTTTCGGGTATCGTTAAAACAATCAATTGTTCCAACGGCGAATATGTCAGGAAAGGCCAGACGCTGTGCATGGTTACAAGCAATGAATTGATGGCGCTTCAGCAGAATTTTGCCGAAACTTCGGCTAAACTCAAACGGTTAAAATCGGACTATGACAGGAGTAAAACGCTCTATGACGAAAAAATCGGGGCAGAAAAGGATTTTTTGGCGGTTGAAAGCGATTATAAGGCCATGAGTTCACTATACCAATCCCTGAAAATCAGACTGGAACAATTAAAGTTAAATACCTCTGTTATTGAAGCCGGAGTACCGTATTCAGCTTATGCTGTCATTTCACCAATTAATGGCTATATTACCAGTTTGGACCTGGTGCTCGGGCAGTATGCTGAGCAACAAAAAAGCCTGGTTGAAATAGTTGATGTCAATCAACTTCAACTGCAACTTTTCGTTTTTGAGCATGATGTCAGCAAATTAACTGCCGGCCAAAAAGTAAGGTTCAATTCGCTGGGCGAACCTGCCGCTGCGCATGAAGCAACCATCATTTCAATCGGAAAGACAATCAACCCCGAATCGAGGTCCATCCGGTGCATTGCAATAATTCAAAGCGAAAACGACGCAGGTTTTATCAACCAGTCATATGTTGAAGCAACGATACAGGTTGCGCTAAAAGAAGCCTTGGCGCTGCCCAATGAAGCAATTTTAAAATCAGGCAAAGACCATTATATTTTTGTCGTTGAAAAACAAGATGATCAAACCTATTACCTTCGCCGGGAAAAGATCACGATTGGCCGGGTATCAAAGGATATCACTGAAATCGCAGGCAGAAAGGAACTTGCGAAAGTTCTCATCAAAGGAGTGTATAATTTGCCTGGAGAATGATATAAAGGTCACCATTACACTTCCTTGAGTTTCCCGTTTTTGTACTGTTCATAGGCCTGTTTTAGGGTCATATCATGCGCATCGACAAAAATTCTCATGTGATGGTGTTTGAGCGCAGTTGACGCAGTTTCTCCCGGGCCGTTCCCGGTAATCAGTACGCTGGGATTCAGTTCGAAAACGATCTGTGCTGTGGCTGATCCTGCTCCATGCGCTACATTTTTAACATGGCTGTTGTCAATAGCGCTGATTAACTGTTTTTCCTCATCGTACAGGACAATAAATTCTGTTCTGCCAAAACGAGGATCTATCAATGAAGTCCAACTGGTTCCCGATGATGTAAATGCGATCTTCATAATGTTTTTTTATTTTGGTAATTGTGATTTTATTTCGTTCCAGATACGATGCAATATTTGCCGATAAGGCGATGGAACCTCCACGATCGTTTTCCCTTTGGTCATGGCATTTGTAAACCTGATATCATATGGAATGTCAGTGAGTTGTTCGATCTGTTCATTCTGAAGAAATTGCTTTATCTCAGTTGTTTTTTTTTCATTCAGATCCCATTTATTGATGATGCAGCCGGCTTTGATCCTGAATTTTCTGATCACGGCACAGATTCTTTTCAGGTCGTGAAGTCCCGACATAGTGGGCTCGGTAACCAGCAGGACATAATTTGCCCCTGCCAGTGACGATACAACCGGGCATCCAATTCCGGGAGCGCCATCAATAATGACAAATGCTTTATTTCCTGCAACAGCCAGTGATCTGGCCTCATTTTTAACCCTGGCAACCAGTTTGCCCGAGTTTTCCGCACCAATATCCAGCCTGGCGTGAACCATTTTACTTCCCGCCTTTGTGTTTGAGATAAATACATTGCCCGATTTTCTTTCCGACATGGTTATGGCCCTGGTAGGACATACTATTTCGCAATAACCGCATCCCTCACAATCAATTGGGATAACCTGCATTTTTTTATCTGCATAACCAATGGCATTAAACCGGCAGGCATCTTCACATTTTCGGCACCGGGTGCATTGTTTCTGGTTTATAACAGCAAGTTCCCCGCTGAAGAACTCTATCGTGGTTCCAAAATCGGGGTTTAAGAGCAGATGCATGTTCGCGGCATCCACATCACAATCGGCAATCACCGCGTCATTACCGGCTAATACGGCCAGTGAAGCAGTAATGGAAGTTTTTCCGGTGCCTCCCTTTCCCGAAAGTATTACGATTTCATTCATGGATTGAAATGCTTCTCAACAAATGATGCAATTTTGCGAAGTGCGTTTTTAACGTTAGTAACCTCATTATAAACCAGTTCTCCTTTCGAATAGCGCTGTGCTATTTCGCGGTCGAAGGGTATTTTTGCCAACACCGGCAGTTGTTCCCGGGTACAGAAGTCTTCCACTTCGCTGTTTCCTATACCATCCCGGTTGATCACCACACCAACCGGTTTCCCCAGATCCTGCATGGTTTCGACTGCCAGTTTCAGATCGTTCAAACCGAATGGCGTTGGCTCGGTAACCAGGATTACAAGATCGGCATGCCGGGTTGCAGCCACCACCGGGCAGGAGGTTCCCGGAGGGCAATCATATATTTGAAACGGAATGCTGTGAAAGATCTCATCTGCCATGATGATGGTTTTGCGGATAAGCGGCACTGCCTGCTCTTCTCCTATTTCCAGCCTGCTTTCGATGAAGGTAAGGCGCCCCTTTGAAAACGTTCTGGTTTCTCCCATTTTAAACGCTTTCATGGGCAAGGCGTTCGCGGGGCAAAGTTCTGAACAGGCATAACAACTATGGCACAGTTCATTAAATACCGCAATAAATGTTCCTAACTGTATGACCGCATTATATTTACATGTCCTAGCGCAATTACCGCATAAGGTACATTGCCTTTCATTCCAGGAAGGAATCATTTTAACCTGATCCACCGAATTTACATTCGTGCCTTCAATGAATATAAAATCATTGGGTTCTTCTACATCGAGGTCAACCAGTAAGGTGTCCACTCCCTGACTGATATAATCAGCAAGGTTTGTGGCGAGTAATGTTTTACCGGTTCCTCCTTTTCCGCTGGCAATTGCAATTTTGAATGGCATAAGGTTAATCGTAGTTCAACCTGGTTTTTTCATCGGTTAAGGTTTGTCTGATCGCCTCCTGCAGAAATGGAGTGTCCCAGGTATTTAAATTTTCATGGGTCAGAAAATATTTCTGCGGAATCGGATGGGTTCCGAAAATCACCTTCATCCCATATTTTTCTGTGAGAAATTTCTCAAAATGATCCATATAGGGACAGGGCGGATAGCCGACCAGGAATCCGGTTGCAAAATGAACATGCGTAACCCCGTTCTTTTTCATCTCTTCGGGAGCATACTCAATATTTCCACCCGGACAACCGCCGCAGGTGGTATAGGCGGCAATTTCAACCGCCTGGTCTTTGTACAAGGCAAAAGCTCCTTCACGGTTATTTACTGACCGCAAGCATTTACCACCGGCACAGGTATGATACCTGTCGCAAATGATGATCCCAATTTTAATCTTTTCCATAAACAATTAATAATAAGTATTCTAAAACAAACTGAATTTAAAATTCATAAATCGAAGCACCTCCTCAACTTCGAGTGATACTTTTTCGATAATGGTTTCGGTTTCACCACCAAACAATTTCCCCATTACAGCACCATTAGCGGTAGCAACATAAACCTGCCCATCGCTTTTTTCATAAATAGCAAAGGCCTTGGGCATGAGTGCACCCATGGGCTTCCGGTCATCAGCTTTAAGCATTTCGGATGCATATTTTCCGCTGCAGTATTTTATTATGCTGTATTTTCCAATAGCCCTTCCCCCATTTTCAATCACCTCCTTGTTCATATCGTAAACCGTTACAACATGCCATTGGGGCATTGAATTTAAACGGGCCACAATGATGTCGATAGTTTTGTCATAATCATAAGGGCTTTTCATCTCCTTTATCATCATTTTCCCTGCCGAAAGATTGATGGCAATCCCTGTTAATACAATTCCTGCCAATATGCCAAAAATGGCAAATACAATTGCTGTTAATTTTGTCTTCATTGTTATATTTATTTAAATTCCAATCACTTGAATTAATCTTCTTTTACACAAATTTCGCCCCTGCGGAGATGTTTTACAGTAAACCACGCAACGATGATGATGGCTGTTACTGCTGTAAATAAAGAAGCCCAGGCCATAATTTTAAAAAAAACAAATTGGGTCACCTGATAGGCAACAGCCGAGGCAATAGTAGCTGCAGCCAATGGGAATGTGAAAGCCCACCATGACATAAAATACTTAAGCTGTGTGAAACTTTTATACATAACTGCAAGCAGTGCCATAAAGAAGTAGGTCATTAATAGCAGAAATACCGCAAAGTTATCCCAGCTCGCGGCAATCCGCATGTACGAGATAAAACCTACGGCCGGCGGGGCGAGCAGGATAAAAAAGGTAGGAATAAACTTTTCTGGCATTTGTGCATGGAAAATAACGCGATATAAAAAAATGGTAAATAAAATGATCCAAAAGAAGAATCCAACAGCGAAATAGAAATAGGAAACAATTATCGGAGCAAAATCAACCCCGCTAACCGGGATCAGGATATTCCCTACAACAGGAATAAACCATGCCGGATTAAAATGTTGAATTTCAAAATTGTGTTGGATCCAAAAACTGATGGTCTTGAACATGAACACCGTATGAAGTATCATACCAACCCACCATAAAACAATAGCTAAAATGGGATAATAGGTATAGAAAGCAATGGAAAGTAAAAGCAGCGAGATGCTGATTGCAGAAAAGAAGTTTATACGAATCCTGTGGCGAAAATCAGCTTTTACTTCGTCAGGGTACATGGCAAACTTTAATCCGTATAAAACGCTGAATAACAAGAATAATCCCAGAACAGTAAATATTGAAATATCGTAAAAGATCCGTGGAAGCCATTGCAGGTGATAAAACTTTCCAAATGCAATGGTAATCCCGGTAAGCCCCATCACGACAGAAAAACTGGTAATAGGGAAAAATTGAATTTTATCTCTCATAGTTTTCATTTGAATTGTATGACCAGGTATATAATTAAAATTCCAGTAAGGATGAAAAAAACCTGGCTCAGGGAATCTTTCAATGTCGTTTTGCGATGCATTTCAGGAATCAGGTCGGCCAGCGAGATGTAGAGGAAACTTGAGGCCGAAAAGGCCAGCGCAAAGGGGATCATTGACCGGATGGTATCGAGGGTATAAAAAGCGGCTACCCCAAAAACGATCGCGGTTGCCCCGCTCAGTGCATTGAGCCAGAAGGCCTTGCTGCGCGAATAGCCGCTTTTGATCAGGATGCCGAAATCACCCAGCTCCTGGGGAATTTCATGCAAGATAACCGAAAGGGTAACAAAAATACCCAGTTCAGTCGAAGTCAGGAAGGAGGCTGCAATTACTACCCCATCGATGGCATTGTGAAAGGCATCCCCGATGAGGATGATCGGCGCTGCCGCATGGATGTGCCGCTCACAATCCTTATTTCTGCAGCTCCGCCAGAGAATCACTTTCTCCAGCAGGAAAAAGAAAAGAATTCCAAGCAGAATGACCATGAAAATTATTCTGGGTTCGGCCATGCTGACCGCTTTTGGGATCATCCCCAGGAATGCGGCACCCAGCAGGGTTCCTCCGGCCAGATACATCAGCAGCGTAGAAACTCTATCCAGCTTTTCACTTTTAAGCAACAGCATCAAACCTGCCAGGGCAACACTTCCCAAACTCCCTAAAAACAGGGCAATAAGCACATTTACTATTTCCATGAACTTCAGGTTAATTTAAGACCACGATGCTTCCCTTATTAACTTTGAGCAATTCAGCCATCACTTCGCACTTGACCATGAGCAGGAAAAAACAGCGCGGATCCCTTTCATGGATTAATCCCTCCAGATTCCCCTGCCCTTTTGAAATGATCAGATCGGCCGAATGATAATGAACCAAGAACTCATCGCTGCTCTTTTCCAGTACCGTCGACGGTGCATCGAAACCATTGGTAATGACTTTTGCTACAGACATCATTCCGGTAGATTCAGCATCCTTCAGGGTTGCATCGTTCAACGTAACACCACCCCTTACTACATAAGTCAGGTCAGGATGCCGAAGGATTTCAATAAACAATTTGTCAAACACGATTTCACCAGCGTTATCACCCAGATACAGGATACTTTTTGCCTGGCTTATCTTCTGCTTCAACAGCTGTGTTTTATCTATGGCAAACTTTGCTGTTAAAACCTGTTCAATGGTTTTATGGATATCAAATGAGTTGGCCGCTCCATAATCCATGATATTACCGGCAATGGCAAGTCTCAATGCCATGCTGAAAGAATCGGGCGATGCCAGCACTTTTGGCTTCCATTCCCGGTAGAGCAGATTGGCCAGGTAGTTGCTCTCTGACTTTTCCAGAGCAAAAGGATCATTGATACCGCTCAACAACCTGAACTTGTCACTAAGTTCACGCTGAATTTCAGGTGTTGTACCTATCGTATCAGACGCCATTGTTTTCCTGAAAAAACTCAGAAACTCATTATGCTGTGGCACTGATAAATTAAACTTCTCAAATAAAAGCTGATAGGTCTTTAAAAAACAATCCCTGCACCTTTGATCAATAACCATATGAGATTTAATGCCTGCATTCATGCCCATGGTGATCACCTTCGCTATGATCGCAATAGTTGGCATTCAGGGTCAGTTTTCCTGCCAGAAAGCTATTCACGAGGTTGGTTGGCGTATCCACCGGCGCACCCACAAATGCGTTTACACCGGCCTGGTTAAAAAGGCTCACAGCCTGGGGACCCATGCCTCCGGCTATCACATCGGTAGCTCCGTTGGCGGCAACCCATCTGGGAAACGATCCCGGTTGATGTTCCGGCGGTTCCATCACAGTAATCTTTGTGATACTGTTATTTTCAACATCAACATAAGCAAAGGACTGGCTGTGTCCAAAATGCTCAGATAATACGTTCCCATCTAATGGGATTGCAATTCTCTTTTTCATCTTTATTATTTTAACTTATCAGGAAATTACTAAGACTATTAAAAACGGTTTGATATTCAATGCATTGCCAGGCTCATCATCAATCTATTGAAATAATTAATCCAATCAGCAATGATACAAGCCTACTGTGTATTGCGTGTTACATTATTAATATTATTAATTGCATAAATCACACATTTCATGATGCTGTATCTATGCAAGATTGCGAAAACGATCATCTTTAGATGCAGTTATACTAAGCGATTGATTTCGATTGTATTTGAAAACTCCACCAACCGAAGTTGACCGATTCCCAAGGGTGCACAATGAAATGTCATGATTTATTTCATTTAGGAGGCAGGGATCAGAAGCCGCCCCTGAACCGGTTTTGCCGTCCCATACCACGACCGCCCGCTCCCCTGCATCTCCCAAATCCAAAACCCATGCCCATGCCGGTAGAAACATCATCATTGCTCGGGTTTTCGGGCGGATTTTCAGTTGACTTGTCGTTTTCTACAGTCATTTGTTTTTTCGGGTTAGCGCAAAAATTGGTGCAACGGCCCATTCTGTGTCCGGTCATGGGACCTTGTCCCATCGGACCTTTGTGATTTAAAGCTGGCATTTTAACCTCCTTTTCAATTAGTCATACACGCACATTGTTGTTTGAATTATTTACCGGGTCTTTTTGTGCAATCATCTTGATTCTCACATCAGGTGAAATACCCGAGTGGGTAAAAATTCACTGCAAAGATAATGAACATATGTTCATTATCCTAATTTTTTACAGAAAATGATTGGAAAAACAAGATAAAAATCTGGGCGATGCAACATGACAACTTACAAAATACAGTAAATCAACCCTTTTCACTGATCTGCTGCAATAATTTCTCATTCAGGATGGTTACTTTCTTTCCTGCGATGCCAATGATTCCCTCATTGTGAAATTGGGTCAAAACCCGGCTGGCATTTTCACGGGTGGTACCGGCCAGGTTGCCTAAGTCGTGACGGGAAATGGGAAGGGTAAATGAGGGTCGTTCATAAATTTCTTTGTAAAAAAACAAAATGGCATCTGCAATTCTACCGGTCGTTTGTTTTTGTGATATATTCAGGCAGTTATGAAAATTGTTTAACTCGTTTTTACTCATCTCCATGATGATGTTATAAGCAAAATCCCCATTTTCATAGATGAATTTTTTAAAAGCTGCAAGGTCAAGAAAGCAGACACTACAGTTTTCAAGGGCAGTTACCGAAAACTGGTTTACTTTGTTCCCAAAATTACTCGGAAGCCCCACATAGGTTGGTGCCTTGACAATTCGCATAATGCGCTCTTTCATCGGGTCAGAGAAGTGAACTTTTGCCAACCCCGATTTTAAATACGCAACATTTGTGGAAAGTGCATTTTGTTTAATGATAATCTCGCCGGTCTTGAAATTTGTCTTAGCACAACCACTTTCCAACCCTTCCAGTTCCATTTCGCTTAAGGTTCGTGCTGCCGGTGACTTGAAGTCACATTGTTTACAAATAATTTTTCCCATACTCTTTAAGCTTAATTAAATTAAATCGTGCATGCGTAAAAACCTACCCTTGAAGGGGCTAACATGGCTTCTGGATAGGCAGTATTTACTAATGTTTTAGAGGGTAGTGCCTAAAAACTGTCAACTTTACTGACACGTATTCAAATCGTACACGCCTAATTTGTAAACAAATGACAAGCTAATTAGTGTCTGTCTTTAAACTCAAATTGTTAATAAATACTGGGGGTTGATAGGATTATTCAAGAAAGTTCCCGGTAACTTCGAATCAAAGATAAAGAATCCATGAAATACTTCAACGATTTCCT
>Ga0247841_10011087_pt1 | contig 12081 bp, 10 predicted proteins | sample LaCruzMarch2015__2_FD_192410 | JGI IMG/M metagenome (GOLD analysis project Ga0247841, IMG submission 192410) | Freshwater microbial communities from meromictic Lake La Cruz, Castile-La Mancha, Spain - LaCruzMarch2015_18m | ecosystem: Environmental > Aquatic > Freshwater > Lake | place: Spain...
GTATCCTAAAGTTCATGGGATGCCTCCTATAGATGAGTTTATTTAGTATTTCAATTACACTATAGAATAACGCATCCATATATTTTTTCAACCTTTTTTTCTAATTCTTTTTCTGAAAGTCTATAGCTTATAACGCAGGTATTTTCACCGAATTTATGGAGCAACGCGCCCCCGGGCATACTGTTCTTGATGATAAAATCTACATTAAAGGTTTACTCGATTTCAAACAGGATATTCAAATAAGCCTTGATAATCTGAATTACCTTAATGACATATCTGCATACGATAAACAAGAGGAACTCAAGGCAATGCTTATCTGTGCAGATGCCTTGATTCGTTTTGCAGAACGACATGCTGATAAAGCTCAAGAGTTGGCGCAAAATGAGGTAGATATTGAGAGAAATAAAGAATTATTACAAATTGCCGAAGTTTGTCGTCACATTCCCGCACAGGCGCCACGAAATTTCTGGGAGGCGTTGCAGTATTATTGGTTCATCCATCTAGGTGTCACTACTGAACTGAATACTTGGGATTCGTTTAACCCCGGTAGGCTTGATCAGCATTTATATCCATTCTACAAAAAAGGTTTAGAAGAAGGAACTCTCACTAAAGAAAAGGCTGAGGAACTCCTGCAATGTTTCTGGATCAAATTCAACAATCAGCCGGCACCACCTAAAGTTGGAGTTACTGCCGAAGAAAGCGGAACATATACCGATTTTGCATTGATCAACACCGGCGGAGTAAAAGAAGATGGTTCTGATGCAGTTAATGAATTGACTTACCTGATTCTTGACGTAATTGAGGAAATGCGGTTACTTCAGCCAAGTTCTTGTATTCAAGTCAGCAAAAAGAATCCAGACGAGTTCATTAAGAGAGCAGGACGGATCATTCGCACAGGTTTTGGTCAGCCCTCCATATTCAATACTGACGTTGTTATTCAGGAGCTAATTCGGCAGGGAAAATCAATAGAAGATGCCCGAAATGGTGGAAATAGCGGTTGTGTGGAATCTGGCGCTTTTGGTAAAGAGAATTACAATCTGACGGGATACCTTAATATGCCAAAAATCTTTGAGATCACATTAAATAACGGTGTTGATCCAAGAACAGGACAAAAAATAGGATTAGCGACAGGTAACCCTTTACAGTTTGAGACCATTAATGAGATAATTGAAGCATATAAAAAGCAGTTAAAATACTTTATAGACATCAAAGTTCGTGGAAACAACGTTATAGAAAGGCTTTATGCCCGATACATGCCGTCACCATTCCTGTCGTTATTAATTGATGATTGTATCGCTAATGGTAAAGATTATCATGATGGTGGAGCAAGATATAATACAAGCTATATTCAGGGTGTAGGATTGGGAACGCTGACTGATGCTGTAACTGCTGTCAAATATCATATATATGAACAGAATGATCTATCTATGGAAGCCTTAATAAAAGCGTTAAATGATAATTTTGCAGATAATGAGCAAATACGCCAGATGCTATTGAATAGGACACCCAGATATGGTAATGATGACGACTACGCAGATGACGTTATGGTGACTTTGTTTGAAACATATTATGATGCTGTAGATGGACGCAAGAATACCAAAGGAGGCACTTATCACATTGACCTTTTGCCGACTACCGTTCACGTTTATTTTGGATCGGTAACTTGTGCAACTTCTGATGGTCGAAAAGCTTATGAACCACTATCAGAAGGCGTTTCTCCTGTGCAGGGATCAGATCGACGAGGTCCAACTGCTGTTATCAACTCGGTAGCAAAGATGGATCACGTACGTACAGGAGGTACTCTGCTCAATCAGAAATTAACACCGCATTTGCTAAAAGATGAAGACGGTATTAACCATTTGGTACAACTGGTGCGAACATACTTCAAACTTGATGGTCATCACATTCAATTTAACGTTGTTGACGTTTCAACATTGAAATTGGCGCAAAAAAATCCAGATAAATACAGAGACCTGATAGTGCGAGTAGCGGGGTACAGTGATTATTTTTGTGATCTTGGAAAAGCTTTGCAGGACGAAATCATTGCCCGAACAGAACACCAGTCATTTTGAAACTACAAACCGTATTACCCCTAATAGGAATTCATATACCCCGCAATAGACATACATCCATCTTATTTATACGAGTTTTTCCGTTAGCGTTGTAGATCATGCTGAATAGCTTGTTTAAATGCACAAACAATCTAACAGAATGTCATTTGTTAATTAATGTAGCCCAGCCTTTAAGTCACTTTTACCTTACCGTTAAAGCTTTTGGCTCCTTTCTTTATATCTCTCACAATCTCATCAGCAGACATATCTTGCCACTCGATCTCTTTTATATAGCGATGGTAATGAAGGTCTTGCTGTGCTTTGCTGTCAGGAAATTCACGTTGCACATTTCACAGGTCTGTTGCATCGAGTATGCCTTTTTTCATAGACACAGAAACAGCCAAAACTTCCAGACTCTCTTGAGTATTATTATAGATACCATGAGATCCACCAAGACGATTGAGGACAGCATCGCCGGGGGATACATTAACAGTCTCATCATCCACCGTTATCTGACCGTTTCCGTTCATGACAATATAAACCTCTTCCAGACCATCATGCCTATGATATCCAACAGAAGAGTCTGCTGGTATGAGGTAATGTATCAAAAAACCATAATTATTCCGAAAATCACGCCAGTCCCATATAGTCCGAAAACCTACAAGCCCTTTTCCTCCATGAAGGTTTTTATAGGTCAGCAAATTTCTGTCAAACCTCCCTATTGGTAATCTATCTACCGATTCCAATTGGGCGCCGACCCTGTCATCACCGAAATCATAAGAATCTGCCGGCATACCAGCCTCTGCCACATTAAAGTTAAAGAATCGGGTTTCTTTATCGGTATGATTATAGATAGCATGGGATTCACCCTCGCGGACAGGCACAGCCGCTCCACCGAGAATCTCCGTAGTCCGTCCGTTATGGGTAAATTGTGACGCATTATCAATGGTAACAAATATCTCTTCGCAATGATCATGACGGTGGTGACCAATCCCTCCGCCCGGTGGTATAATTGCGCTGTGTATGAACCACCAGGGCGTCTCAAAAGCGTCATTCTCAAAAAGGCTTTTAAATAGTAGAGAGCCAGCGCCAGCATGAACACCTTTTATTTCATTCATTTCTTCACGACGGGCATATGATATTCGCATAAAAAACCTCCATGTTAGTGTTTAATTATCTAAATCCATTTCGCTTAATTATATGATCCCAATTTCTTAGCCAACGCAACGATCTGCGTGAAATCTTGAAAACTTACACTGTCAGGGATAGAATGATCTGAAGAGAATATATAGCCTCCCGATTCCTTCATTATAGGCACTACTTTTTCCATCTCAGCTTTTATTTGATCTGGTTTATCCCATAAAACTGCGTTGATCCCGCCTTTGAAAACAAGTTTATCACCATAAGTTTTCTTGAGGTAAATAGGGTCCATACCTGCTTTCACTTCTAATGGGTTAAGGGCATCTAAACCGATCTCTACCAATTCCGGCACAAATCTATTAATATTCCCGCAAGAATGCAGATGAGCCTTTATACCTTTCTCATGCGCCCATTCAATAGCGCGCTTGTGATAGGGTTTTAGAACTTCCCTGTAAACCTTCAATGAGAAGAACTCGGTTCCCTTGTATCCCATATCATCGCACCAGTGAATGCCGTCAAAATGGTACCCTGCGTCCCAAACCATATCGAGCAAAGTGAGATTCACCTCAAGAGCATGGGAGAATATATCCATACACCATTCGGGATCATCAAGCATTGCCATTAACAGCCGTTCCATACCCACAATATTGGCATGAGTGATGTCGTAACCAAATGTCAATCCAGCATCTATCCAGTAATCTTTTTCTCTCCATGATTTATAGTTATTCTTCAGATGCTCCCAGTTTATCCTATCATTTGTAGGTTGAATTCGTTCTTTGGCTTTCTCCCAGCTATCCCGATCCACAACCTTATAGCTGATATGTTCTGGTGTGGATGTCGCATGTTTCCAGTCTCTCCGGGTTGCTCCCCAAGCGGTAGTATGTATGCGGTATTCTTCAGTCTCCTTTATAACCTTTGATTCAAAGCGAGGCGAATTATCAACGCCTATACCAACTGTGTGGTCAAGCCCGAAATAATCTACGAAACTCATATTCTCTGGCAAACCCTCCTTTTGCCATCGGGTAATAGTTGTTCCCCATGGACCGTCAATAATAGGAACTCGATCTGCTTCTTTATGGTCAAAAATTCGAGAAAATCTCTCTCTACTGGTCATCTCTTTCATGAAATGCCTCCTTTAGTTAAATTTATGGGAAAATGCTTATAGAAATCAAGGCGAGATCAAAGATTCAGAAATATCCGCTAACAACAACGAAGATTATTCTTCTTTCATCACCGAACTTGCCATCAACCCATTCTGCGCCAACAACCTAACAGCTTGCGCTTTTTCCTCGTAAACTTAAAACATTTATATTTTATAAGACTATCTCTAGCAAGTCAACAATTCATTTGGAATGCCAAGCATAAACTTCTCGTCCGCTGAGAAAATATCACAAATATGGCATAAACTATGCTGAAGAGATGAGAATTTAACTCGTGACCAAAAAGAGTTTAAATGCTCTCGAAATAGGTAGTTCCATATCCAAAGAATTAGAAGGTAGCAAGATAAAGAGGTTAAACTTTTAGGAATAGAACGCTGATGACGCGGATTAAACGGATTTTCGCGGATTTTTCTTTATTTCTTTCGATCTGCGTAAATCCGCCTGATCCGCGTTCTATTTCCTAAAGTTTAAAAAGGTTTATTAAAATTGCTTAATCCGTGTTAATCCGTGTGCTATTTCTTAAATATTTAATCTCTCACCTTTCCTCTCCGTGCCTCTGTGTCTCCGTGTTTAGCTTCTTTTTATTTTGTAAGTGAAAAACTCGTATTATTATACTATTTTCCAATTGAAATGCTACATAAAGTTTGTCATTCTGAACGAAGTGAAGAATCTTCTTTTAATCATAACAAATATCGTTGATTTCATAAGTAGTATCTGGTAAAATTCAGATAGTTACTGAATTTTTGATACTTTGGCTTGGTGAATTTCACCGCAAAAAATGGATTCATAATATGATAAAACAATACCAGATACCCAATACTGATCTTAAAATTTCTGCTCTTTGCTTTGGCGGAAGCAGTTTTGGCACAGACGTTAAAGGCAAGGACGCTGATCGTTTAGTTTCGGATTTTATCGAAGCAGGAGGATGCTTTTTTGATACCGCACATTGCTACTCCTTCTGGGTAGAGAACGGTCTAGGTGCAAGTGAGCGAGAATTCGGAGCATGCCTGAAACGACTTGGCTGTTGGAACAAAGTTGTAGTCGGGACAAAAGGCGGTCATCCAGATGGTGGAGTTAATTACCCTAGACCAGATGCATATATGTCTGAAAGCATGATAAAATCTGACGTTGACGAAAGCCTTGAACGTCTTGGTGCTGAACGTATAGACCTTTATTATCTTCACCGTGACGACCCTCGTATGTCATCTGCCGAAGTTATCGGTATACTCAATCGTGAGATTGAACGTGGACGTATTCGCTACATCGGCGCAAGCAACTGGTCAATACAGCGTATAGCGGAAGCTAATGAATACGCTTCTAAACATGGATTACAGGGATTCGTAGCATCTCAACTACATTGGAGTCTTGCAGACCCAAACTGGAAGCAGGGACCTGATCCAATTATGCGTTACGTCACTGAAGAAGATAGGGAATGGTATGCCTCCGTTGGAATATCCATAGTAGCATATTCTTCAACAGCAGGAGGATATTTTGCAAGCAGTCATGGCAGTTCTGGAACTTATGATAATCCCACAAATATAAAAAGACGAAATTGTGCTGAAGAATTGGCAAGCAAACTCAATTGCACTTCAGCACAAATCGCAATGTCGTACCTTCTGCATCAAAAACCCTTAACGATTCCGATCTTTCGGACAACTAATCAGGCGCATCTGAGGGAGATAATAGATTCTGTCTCAATCAATCTGAGTGAAGATCAGATTCAATGGCTAAGGGACGGAGAAAAAAAAGGATGAAGGATGAAGATTTTTAGTTTGTTCATTTTATTGATTTGCGCTTTGCTCTGTTTGTCGGGTTGTAACTCAGAACGAAAAAATATAGCTAAAGCTACGGAGATATATAACAAAGGGATGCTGTCCTCTAATCGAGGCAATTATAACGAAGCTATCACGTATTATGATGAAGCGATAAATATGAGTCCAAAATTTGCTCAGGCTTATAGTGCTAAAGGAACTATCTTAGTCAAATTAGATAGAAATCAAGAAGCGATTGACATTTGTGATTATGCAATAAATTTAAATCCAGAGGTTGCAGAAGCGTGGAACACCAAAGGGATCGCACTGAATAATCTTGGCAGGCACATGGATTCCATTGCCTGTTATAACAAGGCACTTAGCATAAATTCAAATAATGCGGAAGCATGGAACAACAAAGGAGCCGCACTGAACGAACTTGGCGAATATCAAAATGCTATCGCTTGCTATGACACAGCAATAAAGTTAAAACCCAATTATGCAGAGGCATGGAGCAATAAAGGAGCCTCATTAAATAATCAGGGTAAATATCAAGAAGCTCTTTTTTGCTATGACGGAGCAATAAATATAAACCCTAAGAATGCTGAAGCTATTCTTAATAAAGGCGGAGTTTTAACTAAACTCAATAGAAATCAAGAAGCGATTACTTACTGTGATCTAGCAATAAAGCTAAATCCCCAGCTTGTTGAAGCATGGTTCTGGAAAGGATATGCTTACGATAATCTTGGTGATTATCAAAAGGCTGTCACCTTTTATGATGAGGCAATAAAGATAGATCCTAAGTCTTTAGAGGCACGGCTCAATAAAGCAGTAGCTTTAAGTAGGCTCAAAAAATACCAAGATGCTATCGCTTCTTGTGATGAAATAATAAAGATAGACCCCAAAATTGTAAAGGTATGGACAATCAAAGGTGTTGATTTACTTCTTGTCAAGAAATATAAAGAGGCATTAGTGTGTTTTGACAAAGCAATAGAATTAGAGCCTAATCCATCAAAGGCAGAGTTGTTGAAGGCACAAAAACAATCAATCCTGAAAAAATTATGAATGGTATAAAACAAAAAAGACGTGACTGTAACGCCACGTCTTTTTTGCAGGATTTCTGCTAATTTTTTCGGAAAGAAAAGTAGGTTGGGTTGAGGAATGAAACCCAACTTTCGAGTATTAAACACAGAAGTTATTTAAATTCACAATCCTACGCAGTTTTTATTTGCTCCTTATTGTTTTCCTCCGTGTAGTATCTTCAGAGTTATCTTTTTTGTCCTTGTCTTTATCTTTATCGTCTTCGTCAGTAGTTGTAGTAGTAGTTTCACTCTTTTTCACTTCTTCTTTCTTTGGTGGAGCTTTCTCTTCACTGCGCTGAACTCTTTCGGTCTTGCGTACTTCAGTCTTATTCTCTTTGGTAACTTCAGTTCGCTTCTTTATCTGTTCATTATTGCGCTGTGTTGATTTTTGCTGTTCCTGACTACGAATTGTCTCTGGAGCTTTCCTTACCTTTTCTGGTTCTTTATTGTTTTCTGTTTGTACCTTTATAGATGACCTTGATTCTTCTTTACGGACCCTTGAAGAATCTGAGGGGTTGTTTTTCTCTGTTCTTATTTGTGTCCGTTCGGTACTGCGAGATTCTACTGATCTACTGCGCACATCTGGAATTGCTTTTGGCTCAGTTCCAGTAAATTCCCTTTTTTGCTTCATTTCGGTTACAGCAGAACCACGAGTCTCAATTTCAACGGATTTTGCACGAAGAGCAGAAGGTGACTTTCTAGGTGTGTTATCCAGAACACTCCTTACCCTCTCTCTAGATCGCTGATATTCAACTGATCTTTTTGTATTTGTATTTGTAGATACTACATTATAGCCTTTTCTTGCTTCATCGTAATCTGACGTCCACCTATTTAATCTATTACGATCCCAATTTCTTGGTGAACCCCTATGAATTATGGCTACGTCATCCCATCTTATATGGCGTTGTGAGTGTCTGCCGTAATATACACGGAGGTAATCATCATAATTACGTCTTACCTCAATATAGCGTGTGCGATAGTATGGATACGTATATTGCACGTAGTAAAAGTCAGAGAAGTGGTACACAGGACCTGTATAGAAATACCAGTATGTGTAATCGCTCCATGGTTGCCACGAATAATCCTTGTAATACCTAGTAATCACTTTGATAGTAGGCATATAGGAATAAGTTTCAACCTCTATATATTTCACATCAATACGCTGTCTACCTTCTGCTACTACGTGGAGTTCCATGATACCATCTTCAACGTGATCTTGAGCAGAGGTTCTTATTATCTCAAGACGCTTCTTTGCCGGGAGGGCGAATGTATCACCATAAAGAGGCTTATCTACACTTTCGTATCTTCCTTCGGATGGGTAATACTCTTCGTAATCACTGCCATTGGTAGTACGTTTGATCCACACTCTTCCAGCTATTTCGTCATTTACGTCGTCCCTGTCGTTTTCTCCTTCATATTGAATTTTGATTCTGACTGATCGGGCTTCGGATGGTACCTCAAGATAATAGACAGCACTTGCTATTGCGTAATCATATTCACTTTCGTCACGAGTCGCCCATGCCGCTAATCTAATGCCATCTGAAAAGATCGGGCTTTCAGTTATGGATGATTCTCCTCTTTCGACCCAGTCATCTGTCTGGTATCCACGACGATATTCAGAAGTTATGCGATCACCATAGTACGATCCATAAGGATTAGTATCACCAGTATTAAAAGATACTCCCAAATCTGCCGATGTCGGCTGAACTGTAAAAGCTAAACCTAAAATAGATGTAAAAACAATCAAAATCGTTATCTGACTTATTCTAAACATTAAGATCAACCCCTTTCAAGTTAACTTCGGATAATAAATTGCTGAGAAAATCCCACACAATCAATTACCGATTGAATATATTTTATCGCCACTGGTTATTATAGCAATATTTATGCCAATTCACAACATGGGTTATAAGTGTATGGAATTATGGGTATATAGGATTATAAGATCAAGAAAATATAAGCATTTAGACTATATTTTTATGATCTCGTAATCCTATAATTCCACGTTAAACTATGGTTAATTAATATTTGTGACCTTCATTCATAAGAAAAAGGAATTATACAATGTATCATTTTTACAACACTGATTTTAAGAGGTATATTTACAGGCATTTGCGTGTATTGCGTTTTTGATACACTATATATTAGCGATAGAATAGTTGGGTCTACAATTACAAACTAACGACTTATGCTAATTCTCATAGATTAAGATTTTACCAAAACAATATCCGTCGAAATAACACTCACTACAGCAGGTGATCTTTAAGGAATGCAATGGCTGAATCTAGGTCAATCTCGTGGACTCCATCAAAATGATCAAGAACCAGCTTTTTGCCAGCGCCTGCGGATTTGTATATCTTTTCCAGATGATGATAGGCGTTCAGCGCATCTTTCTCTATGAAGCAATCGTCCCTGCTGCCGATCTGAACCATGCAGTGACGTGGTGCAATGAGTCCAGCTACATCTGCTATATCTCCATAACGTCGTAGACCGAACATGAACTGCGAACCACAGGTATTTCCCTTGCCACGATCATTCAGAGCATCTTCCACTGTGCTGAGATAGCAGACAATAATGCCAGCTTTAATTCGATTATCAAGAGCAGAGATGTAAGTTGTCATTGTTCCGCCAAATGAGCATCCCATACAGCCTAAATGGCTTCCATCAACTTCTGGACGGGCTTGCAGGTAATCAAGGCATCTCTGAGCGTCACAGACGTCGAGGTGTAGCATCTGATAGCCCCAATATCCATAAGCCATATATGCTACGTTGCAACCATCTCTGCCGGGACGGCGCACCCATTCATTACGATCAAGTCTTTCACCGAAACCACGCCAATCAGGAGCGATGGTAACAAATCCCTGAAGCGCCAGAGTTACCGCAAACTGTTTCTGATAGTCTGGTTCTGTGATACCTGCCAGAACGTCCTTGCCGACACCATGACCATGCGCACAAAGCACCGCAGGGCGTGGGTCTTTTGAGCTTGCACCATCGGGGATAAGAACGTAAGCAGGTACGGATGAAAAAGCATCAGGATTGAATATGATCTTCTCTCGCACGTATCCGGGCATCTGAACACGTTCCAGCACCTCAACTTCAAGAGGTACTGGATCGGGACGAGGACCAAGGTTCTGCACTATTTTTCGACGAAAATCCTTGCGCCATTTCTTCCAATCCTCTTTTGTTTGTCCAGAAAAATGCAACGTGGGAGTCTGCTTCAGTAGTTCTGCAACTCCGACTTCGGCATTTAGAAATCTTTTTGGTTTTGTAGGCATAATCATTTCCTTTCTTATAATAATTCATGGTGTTTGAAATTCTACAATGCGAACTTCACCGGATGGGACTTCAACTGTAACACTATTCTCTTTTATTTTCAATGTCTCATTAATACACCATTCACAGGCAGATATGACATCACCCTGTTTCAAGTGGACGGTTACAGTCTTTTTCTTTGATGAGTCCAACTTCACTGGCGTCATTCTGCCTTATTATTGATAAGACCAATGATCCAGCCTTTTTCTGTTTGGTTCACGGTGTATTCAATATCACCAGTTTTTAGCTTGACAAAAACCTGATATATCTGGTAAAACAGATAATACAATCAGAATGACTGATTAGATATCAAGTTAAGTAACCCGAAATCGTGATTAATCATGGAGGCATTTATAATGAAAATCGCAATAATCCCAACAACAGGTGGAGAAGACCCATTTCGAGGTATGGAAACTGCTGTAAAGCTAGGAGTTGAAGGCGTCCACATACCTGCTTATGGAGGTAAACTGAACCTTGCAGGAAAAACTCGTGAAGAACGCATAAAGACAAGAGAGCGTATTCAAACCTACGGACTTGAGGTATCTGCTCTTATTGGCTGGGGCGGAGATGTTGACCTCGGAGAAGAAGAAAATCTGCATGAAAATATCGAGTGGGGTAAGAAAATCAATGAAACTGCGGTAGATGTGGCAAATGGTCTATGGATGGCTCATGTGGGAATAATGCCAGATGATGAATCCCATCCCAAATGGGCAAGGTTTGTAGCCAGCCTGAAAGAACTCTCCCAGCATGGCGAAGAGATTGGCGCAACACTTGCTCTGGAAACTGGTCCCGAACCGCCGGTAATAATCCGTAAAATGATTGAAACTATAAATAGCCCGGCGCTGCGAATAAACTTTGATCCTGCTAACCTTCTGCTCTGGCCACCGATGGTATATAAGCGTCGTGGTATTCCATTTGATTATGATTCTGCTATGGAATCATTTGACCCCGTGAAAGGGCTTCGAGTGCTAATACCTTACGTTGTCCATGCTCATGCCAAAGATTCCCGACTTGATCCTGATGGAAAAGCTGAAGAAGTGCCACTCGGTACAGGAATGACAAACTGGGAAGCTCTACACGAAATCTTCAAAGAAAATAACTATCAGGGCTACTATGCAATCGAACGAGAAGCAGGGGAAGATGCTATGGGTGATGTAAAAAATGCAGTCGAATTCCTCAGAAAACTACCTTGAAAAGAAGAAGGACAAGCAAGTCTATTTTTTTAGCAGGTTTTAGAAAATGCTTTTAGTTTTTATTAGCCACGGATACACACAGATTTTCACGGAATTGAGAAGATACATGATTCAGGATATGAGATTTTTTTTGTATTATCTTGAATCCTGCATCTTGCATCATTTTCTTCCTATCCATATTAATCTGTGTTATCTGTGGCTAATACCGAAAGGGCAATCAATAGGTATCATGTTATAAAATAACACACGGATTTTCACGGATCACTTCGGCATGGTTCGAAATTAAGGTAACAAAACACTTGAAAATATAAGAAATAAGTTGTAAGGAATCTCCATAGAAAATAAACATAAACTTCAAACATAGGAGATTCCATTATGACACCATATTATCG
>Ga0247841_10011089_pt1 | contig 12081 bp, 9 predicted proteins | sample LaCruzMarch2015__2_FD_192410 | JGI IMG/M metagenome (GOLD analysis project Ga0247841, IMG submission 192410) | Freshwater microbial communities from meromictic Lake La Cruz, Castile-La Mancha, Spain - LaCruzMarch2015_18m | ecosystem: Environmental > Aquatic > Freshwater > Lake | place: Spain...
GATCAACTCTTTCGCAACCTTCTTTTTTCTTCCTTCGTCCTTTCGCATTGCAAAAACCTCTACATGAGCCCAAATGAGAAAAGCAGGTACAAGGCAAGTCCTCCCAGTGTAAGTACAATAAAGACCCGTGCCCAGAACTTTCCTGAATAGATCCCGGTAGGATCCGGGTCCCGCGGGTGGATCTGGGTATCGATAAAATCCCGGGCGAACGGACGCCCACACTCAGGACAGACCTGATGAAATTCCCGGTCTTTATACCCGCATTTCGGGCAGGTAAACGGGAACTTTGAGACGTTCATTTTGGATTTATGTGCTCCTGCTTTTGTCTTCTTTGTCATTTCCGGTATCTCCTCATCATTCCATACCCGACTGCCAGGATAACAAGCCCGAAGAATCCATAGATTCCCAGGTTTACCCATTCCGGATGGTACTCTATATGCGTGCTCGAAACGTACAGCGGCGGAACAAATGCAGCCGTTTCATCCCGGTCAGGAATTTTTAACACAGTCTGGGACATGTTGTACAACGGTGCTTTTTGTGATTCGGTCATCCCGGCAAGGAATTCCGGACAGACGGTGTCCAGATATTTGCCAACCGATATCTCCCGACCCTCCAACCCGTTCGATACGGAGATCATCGACTCATTCAGAAGGCATTGTCCGGTGTAATTCGCGGGGTATGCCGGTTGTGGATCTCCTGCTATCTCACGGTAACCAAACGCTGCGATGGCAACGCTGCGCTTGCCATACTGCATACCTCCGGCTGACCTGTCATCGTCTCCCGGGTCCGGGTTGCTGAGATCCGGCACACGGACTTTCATCTTGGAATACGCTGCCCGGACGTCCTCCGGTCGGGAATCAAGATAACCGGGGTTGGTGATATCGAGGTATTCGCCGGCAGTCATTTCCTGTCCCGCATGCTGCTGCATCCACCGGGTAACGTTGGACGCGTGATCGTCTCCAACCGGTTGATCCGGCAGGGCTGGAAGACCTCCTGACCCGAAACTGACCGGGCCGTAGGGTTCTTGTGCGATTGCGCCCTGTTCGATTCCTATCGCAACAATCACCGGTGGGATAATTAAAATTGCGAGAATTAAGGTGAACAATACAAAGAGGACCGTCCGGTTTACGTTTCCGTTCTTCACGTCATCCTCTCCGGAACCGGTCGTTTTGCCGAGCCTCTGTTGGAGGAAACCGGATGCCAGCGCACCCATGGTCGCAACAATCATAGCGGTGAGTATGGATATTCCCACGAGAATGAACCATCCGCTGCTGATACAATCAAAAAACGTCCACATCTTCAAAAAATCTCCCGGGAACCAGGGATAATTCGCAGGATTCAGCAACATATCCGTGTAAAGAAAAGAACTGCTGAACACTGTCCCGGCAATAATTCCTGACAGGATGCCAGACGACAATACCTGTTTTCTCGTAATCGTGTGCTCCGCAGTAAGAAAAACGGATAATGCCCCGGTGAACAGGAAGCCGAGCAGCATCAGGGCTACATTGGAATCCGTATACATTCCCGAAAGTCGCCAGTTGTACTCCACACATCCATGCCATCCCCTATGTGCCAGATGGAGGACAATGGTGATGAGGATGCCTCCACCTATCCCTGCAAGAATTGGGGATCTAATCCATCGTATTCCTGTATTTGTTGTTTCATCGATCATAGGAATCAATCACTCTCCAACATGAGCCCATGTGTCTCGCGAACGGGATACCATGGCATTCACCCGGCATACTCCCTGAACGCAAACAAGACCTGGTCATCGGCGTTCAGTTCAGCAAGAACCCTCTCTCGTTCTGCCTTTATTGTGGCGTCTGTTGTCGGGGTATCATAGTTGATATACACCATTTTTGTTGGGGCGAGCCGCACTCCTTTTTGTGCGAGCCGCAGTACATTCGCCTCAGCGGGATATGCAACACTGAGCGGGAGCAGGATGTTCCCGTGCTTGTAGCGCACGACCTCGACAAATTCCCGGTTGTCTTCCCGTTCCCGGTTGGAAACGCTCCGGTCTTCTTTGAGAATGGAAAATGCACGGGGATAGTCTATCTCAGTGACATTCAGGTAATACCCGTAATTGCCGGGCGACCACTGGATGGGGTAAATCTTCAGCCGGTAACCGGTTGGCACGTACTCCGCTATCAGCCGGGCGATCTCTGCATCACTCATCGCACCGTCAACATACAGTCCTGAGAACCAGTCTGCCTGTTCATGCCAGACCTGCACCTGTTTCGTAAGGGTTGCACGGGGTCCGGGCGCCGGATGGACAAGGTCAAAAAGGAGCGCGAAATACCGGGTATCTGCAAGGAACAGGTGAGTCCCAAGGTCTCTTATCTCCGAATCCCGGAGTGGCATGTCCGGATGTATGCCTGCCGCTGTTGCAAATGCGGTAACATTTTTCACCCCGGCATTGGCGGTTTCCCAGCGTCCGATGTTATCCGCAAAGTCCTCCGGTGTCACCACGGAAAAAAGTGACTGGTACGAACCGACACCGTTGCCGTTCCCCACGTCCACCGTCTCAACAGCGCTGTTCATCGTATAGGTATCGACAAGAATCCGGTGGATCGTATGGGTCTGCGGGTTCTCCACCTCCAGCATCACTGTCACATTATGACAGCAGTTGTTGGTGAGGGAATATACTGGTCGGAGTGAACGCTCGGTATCCCTAGGAAATTCCTGTGCCGCCCGTTCACGGGCTTTGCGGGTTGCGTTCACGAGCGCGTATTCGCCGGCGGGAGTTGCGAGTCCCCACGGGTGGGAATACAACCCTTTGTTCGCATCGACGATAATCCCGCTCACCGGGATTCCGTCGCGGTGGACGCCGAAGACATAATACAGTCTCCTGCCGGTAAAATCCTCGATGATCGCCGGATCGTTCCCGTCGAGGCTGGCATTTCTCCATGAACGTGAGGCAAAACTGTCCGGTCGGTCGATCACGATCCGCCAGAGCGCCACACGTGCATGCTCGCGTGCGATCTCAACCGGTATCTCGTTCTCCCCGATCAACGCATCCGTGACCGGGCGGATATCCGGCACATCCGGTGTCGGATCCGGTTCGGGGAACGCGGAATCGGGAGAGGATATTGTCGAATAGTTTCGTATGATACTCGCATTCTTCTCCGACAGCGGAAGCCGGGCATCGATTCCCTGCACGAGAACGTATTCTACGATCCGGCTGGCGTTTGAGTCCTGCAATTCCCAACGGGCAATCCGGGATTCGCGTTCTGCCTGCGGGATGGAATCCAGATACGACCACGCATATCCGTGACCTTTAAAGTTTTCAGAAGGCTGATTGGGAACAATTTCGTGCGTATGATCGTCGACCACGATCTTCTCGTCTGTGCCCGAAGTCGTGTTGTGGATTGTAAACATTACGCCGGACTGCGGCTCGTTATAGATAACCGGTTTCCGTGAAAGAACCGGATAGTCCGGGTAACGGGATTTTACAACTGGTTCTGCATCGGTTATCCGGATAGAATAATTTCGGGCAGGCGCTCCCTCATAGATCCGGAATACGGGAAATCCCAGGATTTTGTTTGCGGCAGTCCAGAAATATCCGGGAATTCCCTGTGAATTCCTGAGGTAAAACTCGTAGTACAACGGCTCGCCATTCACATCGTAGATGATCGAGGGTTCGGGATCAAGTGCCGATGTGGTCCAGTTTGCATTGGTCGCATACGGGCCATCGAGAGCAAAACTCCAGAACGTAGAGAGGGTCTGGTTGTAAGCGGTTGCGACAGGCACCGTGTTGGGATCCGGGATGGACGGGAAGGAAGAATAATCTGGTGGGATGTGTGCCACCGATGACATATTGTTCCTGGCAGTCTGGTTTACTGAAACTGGGTTGTCGACGCACCCGGAACCCACGACACTGGCGAGAAGCAGAATGAACAGGACAATGCCGATACGATCCGGTTTTTTCATGTGTGTCTCCTCGTGATGATGAATATCCCGCAGAGGATTGATCCGATCACCATTTCTCCGGACAGCGAGGCAACGGTCGGCGTTCGTCCGGGAGTTACCGGCACTGCAAGAATGCGGCAGACCCGGTGCGGATTGTTGTCAAGGAAGAAATACCCGCTGCCGACACGATCTCCTGCCGGGGAAAAAATGTTGATAAGATACGTGTCCGGGGATATACCTGTGGTATTCATGGTGAATGTCCACCGGTTTACCCCGTGATTGCCAGGTTCAACACGGGTTTTTCCCAACATGCCCGTGGTCGCGTTGCCGTACGGTGCCACGGTGTCATCCCTTCCGGGAAATGATCCCGGCGTCATGGAGATGATCAGTTCCTCTTCCGGGGGTAATGTCGTGTTGCCGCCGATGAGAAACGTCTCGCCGTCATAATGGGACGGAACCGGATCGACCTTCACCGGGAGGTGCCGGATCGCCGTGGCATGCTCTTGAGTGAGAAGATAAAAATGTTCAGTGGAATGCAAAACTATGTCTTCTGATACGGGTGTGACGGTAACGAGATACGTGTCCGGCACCCAACCACTCGTATTCAACGGATATTCCCACCTGCCGATGCCGTCAGGGTCTGTCGTGCTCCGCACGGTGCCGGTCTGCCCGAAGATCATTTTTGGGCTTGATTTGAGTGACATGAAATCTTCCGTCATGACTTCGATGAGGATCTCCTGGTCTGAAGGAAGACGTGTCGTTCCCGTGATCAGGAATGGTTCACCAACACTATGCCAGTTGATGGGATCGATTGTGTTCGGTGCCGGAGGAATCCGGGAGAAATCCAGAGGTTCACAGAGTTGGGGAGGAATGGTGGTGGGACCCGCCTGGAACCTGTATGCCTCACCTGCCGGGGTTTGCCCGGTCCGGGATGAAGTCAATGCCGGTTCGGTTGTTGTCGTATCAGATGCCCGTGTGCCCAGGTCAAAGAAGTAAACCTTATCCGAAATCGCTCCAAGGTATCGCCCGTCAGCTGACAGTGTCACTCCTGAGACCCCGGCACCGGTCTGGTATTGCCAGAGGACCTTGCCATCAGGATCTATCCGGGTGACCGTGTTGTTGTTCCCATATGCGATAGAGCTGCCATCGATGGCAACCGCGATAGTGCGTGACAACGGGGATGCCTTGCTCTCCCACAGGATGGTTCCTGCTTCATCCAGCCCGTACACGTTGCCTTCAACAGTTCTCACCAAAATCCGGTTGGCTTCCCGGGACATGGCAAGTGAAGTCCCTGTGCCCGTGAAGGATTTTTCATGGGTTATCTCTCCCGACCGGTTGAAAAGAAAAAGGTTGCCAAATTTCCCTCCCACTACTGCAATCCTTGTACCATCTTTGCTGATTGCAACAGTATTTGGTCCACCTGTCCGGTATTTCCAGAGTTGTATCCCCCTTTGGTTGAACACAAAAAAATCCCACGGGTAGGTCGTATCCCCCGGAGACGTACCATACGAATTGGTTCCCGCAGCGGCGATGATACTCCCGTCTCCGGAGATTGCAAATGCATGGACCGGCGCATCGGTAGTGTTTGTCCATTGAACCAAACCTTCCCGGTTGAGACAGATGATGCGACCATCGCTGAAGCTGGCATATATCATACGGTTATCTGGTGAGATCGTGACAGCAAGCGGGGGGACAAGGGCGGTATAATTCCAGAGGATCGATCCGTTACGGTGAAACAGGAGGATCTGATTTGATGTCGTGTTGGTTACCACTCCGTGACAGCAACCGGGAATGAGTTGTGAAACGGCAACAGCACTCCCATCAGGAGCAATACTGACAGATGAGATCCACGGATCAGATTCTGCGGAGAATGTCCGGCTCCACAAGAGCGTGCCGGACTGATCGAAATACCTGAGGGTTTTATCATCCCAGACATAGGAAGCAATGAACTTACTATCGTCAGAGATATGGATCGTATTCAGATTAGCGGCATACGTTGCATTTTCTGAAATGGGAGACGTCCAGAGTGGTTGGATCGCAGACGCAGGAATAACGAATGCAAAAATACCCGCAAGAAGGATGACACCGAAGATGTGACAGAGATGGCGTCTCATTACGCCCCCACCCCCGGGTCAAACGTGAAGAGGGTCTCCCCCTCATACTCGATCACGGTCTGGTCACCCACATGCCGCACCATCGCGTTGTTGGGAACCTGAATGGTTCTTCCCACCGATGTGTGCGTAACCGGATCGACCATGAAATCGACGAGGAGTCCGTTATACCGGATGGACAATGCAGGGAAGATCCCACCCGGGACGTTCTTTGTACCTCGCTTGATCGACATCCCGACACCAAGAATTTCCCCACCGGCATCCATCATCTTTTGTGCGGATGGATCCCGCAGGGCAATGGCAGCGATCATCTCCGGGTCTTCGATCTCCTCCGGTGAGAAGTTCGTGAGTGCCGGTGCCGTAAGCGAACGGGCAATGCGAACCAGTTCCCCCGGCGGAAGCGTCCCGGTCAGTTGACATGACAGGTTCTCCACCCGCCAGTTGATCTGGTTCTTTCCCGCCATAGACCGGTATGTGCCTGTCCGGTTGCCGACCTGGATTGGCACACCCTCTGTCGTGAGCATGACGGCAGACATACCACTGCCGGTCAGCGCCTGAGTAAAAACGAGTTCATCCGTCCCGTTGGAATACACGATCGAGTCCCGCCCGTCGCTGTCCCGGTAATGCAGGCAGTAGCTGAACGTGTACCCGGGTGGAAGTGCTGAGGGCATCCTGAAATCCGGGCCGAACCGTTCCTTTGCCTGGCGCATAGAGCTCGCGTTCAAGGGAGCAACCAGATCTGCGATGGTTGGCGAGATTTCCGTTCCATATGGAGGTGTAAAATCAAACATTTCATCGGGAAGCCGGGGATTGACGCTGATATTCCTGTACTCCACCGTTAGTATCGTCTCATTGTATTCCCCGATCATCTCCATCCGGGTCATCATCAGGGAATTCTCATCAATCCAGACCCGGATCCTGCTGAAAATCGTCGGATAGTACTGCGTGGGGATATCATCGATTGCTGCTTCGAGGATGACTACATTGCTGCCGTTGCGGATTTCCGTACCGTTCAGGACAACGGGGAATTTATCCAGGATCCGTGCTGCGATGGCCGGGTAATCCTTCCAGGCAAAGAACGTGTTACGCGGATCTTCGATGAGGGCAGGTCGGGCTTTTTTGGTATCCGGATGGTATTGCCACACAAACGTCCCGTTTGCAACAACGATCGTCCCGTTGCCGTGGATCTCAGACCGGATATATTCTGCACGGAACTTGTCCGGACGCTGTGTAAAAAAACGGTATTCGGCATCATCGGCAACCGTCTCCCCTGTTTCGTGAACCGTCGCGGAGTAACCGGAGAGGTTGGTGTTGTGCCGGACAAATTCCGCTGCAATCTCCCGGGCAGGCATCTCGTGCAGGAGTTTTGTGGTATCTTCATTCGCGGAAATGGGGGTGGAGGTATTCCGGGCTACACCGGAATCATGGACACCGATTTGGAGACAACCGCTGATAATGAGAACTGCAAGCGCTGCCGTAATCAGCCAGAAGAGTTTATTCATTTTTGTTTTTCCTCTGTTTCCGGCCCGGGGATTTGCCGTATAAGCTCATCAGTAATGGGAGTGAGTGACCCGGCTATTTTTATCATTTCATTTTTATCCTGAGGTGACTGGATCCAGTATGCATAATGAGCGTCTTTCCACTGGATCTGGTTGAAGGGTTTTTCCTGCCCCGGATCACGTCCGGGAATCCATTCTCCCGCCATCTCCCGGATGGATACCGGTTCAGGATCCCCATTGAGCACAAAATAGGGAGCAGGTTCGATCGATTCCCCCTGGAATATATGAATTACGTCCGCCCCTTTTTCAAAAGTCAGCTGGGTTTTCTCCCGCGTACCGGTAAATACTGCTCCCTGGCTGAAATGATATGCCGGGGGCAGATATCCAGGTACGCGCAGATCATCACCGCAGAAAATTTTTGCAGATGAGAGCGATCCAAGATACACCGGTGTCAGGATCGGTTCAGGAGTTGTGGATAAAACCGGTCCTGGTGAACTATTCTGGAACGTATCATTGGGTGTCTGGAGGACCGCAGCCGGTACCTTTTCCGGGTTCCCCGGTCCCGGAAATCCTATGCAACCGACAACAACAAAGACTGCCAGTGCGAAAACCACCAGCCATACAAGTTTATTCAACGGGAATTACCCCCCTGTCAGCACACGGGATCTGCCCATATTTGCACCGGTCTGCCCAGACCGCATCCAGATCCGGGAAGTACCGGAACATGGATTCCGGGTGGTTCAGGCGCACCTCATTGAGGTCCGGATTGTTCACGGCAAACATGGTTTTGGGAACCTGGTACAGTGCAACGCGTTCGTGTGCGCCGGTGTTGCGGTACACGAGAAATGCCGGGTATTTCTGGCTTGGGACAAACATCTCGGCAAAGCCGCCGGCAGTCATCCGGATATCGATAATTCCCGGCGTGGTGCTGTTGTTATTGCTACGAATCCAGGATTCCGGCATGATAAGGGAGGTTAGTTCATCGGTTGTCAGCGGTTTTGCGATCTGGATCCCTTTCTGGGGAAGGGTCTTCATGAGCTGATCGTCCACGTGCACCAGGGATTTTGCCATCCGTATCATCTCATCTTCACCCACCATGCCGGTAAGCGAGTAGTCATGCCCGTCCTTGATCCACTCCAGCTGGTTCTTGTCTGTGCCTTTCCTGAAAATGCCAACACTCCTGTTGAGAGCAACTTCAATAGTCCTTACTTCCAACTGTTCCGTATGGGGTTTGCCGAGTACCGGAGAATCAATGTAACTGATTGACTGTTTCCCGTTGACCAGCGAGAGCTGGATCGTCCCGTCCCAGGTCTGGTAACCCCCGCTGTAGGCATAGCCTTCCGGCACATACCCCGGCACAACAAGGGCTGAACCCTGAACGTTATAGGCATTCTTCAGCTCGAAGAGAAAGATCACCGGGTCGTGATGCCGGAATTCCATTGGAGGGTTTGGCACATTGCCGGGATCGAGAATGAATTGGCTGGCGGCAATGCTGCTGTTTATCAGGATGTCCCGGTATTCCACGGAAACAGGTGCAGGTCCGCTGTCGTTGTACAGTTCAATTTTTTTCGCAATCCACGTATCCATATCGATCCAGACCCGGGCGTTCTGGTAATTACCGGGAATGTTCGTGAATGGGTCTTTCGGCTGTGCGGAAAATTCCACGACATAAGAATTGTTGCTGAAGTTATTCCTGCTCAGGCTGAATGCATGGGGATGCTGCTCGAAAAGATCCCGTACCATCTTCTGGTAATCTCTCTGGGTGAAATATGTCTCATTTGGATCAAAGTGCGTTGTTCTGTGGACTTTTTTTGTCAGCGGGGAGTACCACCAGATAACACTGCCGTCCGTTATGATCAGCGTACCCCTCGGTTCGCTTCCCGACTGGAGATACTCAAGACGGTAACTGAACGGGTTCTTTTTCTGTACCTGGAACCGGTCCGCGTTCGGGTAGGATATCATGGCAATGTCGACCGTTGCCGAAAAATCCTGCAAAGTATCCTGCTGGTGAACAAATTTCCCCGCAATCTCTTGTGCAGTAAGGTTAGCCGGGAGGGATATGTGTCCGGCTCTCCCGTTGCCTCCCGGCTGGATCTGGAGGGAATCATTCACCGGGATTACCTCAGGAACACGGATATCAACGGAATCACGAGGAGTCCCGGACGGTTCAGGTCTCCCCCCGAAAAATGGCGTTCTGTTTTCGTAGGAGAATCCCGTCCATGTTCCCGCCGGGATAATGTACCTGGTCGTCACCGCGTGATCCGTCACGCGCGTCCCGAAAGTACCGGCATTTCCCCAACAACAGATGAGAAATACAAGTCCCAAGATGAGAATAATCCCGGTGACCGCAAAAAGGTACCAGTGCCATTTTTTACTGCCCGAAAAGATCATGTTGACCTCCGGTTCCGGCTCAATCCTGCGAGGATCAGCACACCCCCGGTGGCAGTAAGCGTGATCATGGCAGAATGCGGCGCTTGTTGTGGTGGCGTAGTCTGTGACGGTGTCACCTGCGCGACAGACTGCATGGATACCGGTGGAAGTACAGGATGTGCCATGAGTGGATCTGCTGCCGGACGGGCATCCCCCGCGAGGAGGTTATACACCTCTCCCGCATAGCCCCGATTGTGCGTATCCGTATCAGAGTCGGGAAACGCTGTGACAAGGTACTCATCCGGGCTCCAGTTCTTCGTCTCTACGTTGGTTGACCAGAAATTCACGCCAGCATCCTTTCCGGGCTGTAACGGGACTGCGCGGGATATCCCGTAAAAGACTTTATTTCTGCCGGGGTGATTGGAGGATGAATACACTTCGACCCGAAGGGTCTCCGTGAGGGGCAGGTTCGTCGTTCCCCGAAGGGGAATGGTATCTCCTGCATAATGATCCCCGATCGAATCAATTGTTATGAAAAATGATTCACGGGTGTTCTCCCCCGATACCGTACCTTGGCTGTCATCAGTACATACCGGTAATACTGCAAAGAGAGCCATTGCCAGAACAAAGACCGGAACACACAAGAGTTTCATTGTTTTCTCCGACCGTTTTTGAGGATAGATGCAGACCCTGAGAATAAGCAGGGTAAGCACTGCCGGAATCCGCCACAGCCGTGCAATCACACCAGGGAAATGGATTTTCATGGTTTTTCTCCACCACACATTCAGCAGCTGCACCCGGTGCTCTCGCGGGACTTCCACTGGCTCGTACTGCCTCCCGAAGTTTCGTGGACTTGTATGTGGGCTCCGGTGGTGATCAGGTACTCCTGCAGCATCCGTTCCGAGGATCGCGCAAGCTTGACCGTATGTCTCAGTTCCCCCATCGTGCTGCCTTCCCCGGATATCCCGGTTTGTTGCGAGCACAGTGTCCACCGGGGATCAAGGGTTATTGCAGAACCGGTGACAACGCGTTCGACCCGCTGCCCGTAGAGGACAAAAAATGTCCCGGTTGTCGAGACCGAGAAAAATTCCGAGCCATCCGGATAAAGAAACTTTTCCGTACGGGTCTTCTTCACGATATACACAGGTGCGGTCTCATTTCCTTTCTGCGGGATCACAAGATGAATCCGCTGGATTGTCACATTATGTTCAGTTGAGGAGTTATAGGCGCCATGCTGTGAGGGTCCGGTTTTGTTGGCTCCGGTGTACTGGTTCCCCACCGGTTCCGGCACCAGGGTATACGTCCGGATACCTTCACCGGTCTCAAGTATTTCTGCCACGCTCGTATCCTGATTGATGAGAAGGAGCCGGGAATCCGGGAACTCATAGAGCCCGATGATGGAATCTTCGGTTCCGGTGACCTGTGCCCGTCCCATGAGAGAATCGATGATCCCCTTGCGCAGGGGATAGTGCAATATCGGGGGCAGGTTCGGGCCCGGATCAGGTTCGCGTTCCCCGAACTCCTGCAAAAAGCTCGTGGCAAACGCCGGCTGGATGCTGCTGGTGGAGGTCATCGGGATGGTATCAGTGACGCAGGTGCCAAAAGAAAATCCATACCACGGGCTGATAAAAAGTATCGCAATTCCTGCAATTATGATAACGCAGCATACTGCAACCAGGGTACAGTTCCATTTTTTATTATCAGAAGAATTCACGGTATTCCCTTGTTTTTTAATCCTTCAATCACTGGCAAACCGCCAACCGTTACTGCTATATTCTATTTCTCATGCATATATCCCCGGTAACATCACGATTCCCCCGGTATCACCCGTACCGTTAGCGGGGCATATTCACTTCCCCCGGTAGGTGTCCGGAGGACAGCGCTGAAACAATAATCCCCCGGTGGAACACGGGGATCGATGGAAAACGACAAATCTGAAAGATAACTCGCAAAACTCCTGCCAACAAACTGGTCCGGGGTGATCGCAGCCCGGATCCCTTCCGGCCATGAGGGTCGTTCGTCCGGTCTTAACGGACCGTGATCGACAATGCACGGGCTGGTGATGAGCCCCACAGTCACATTTCCCGTGTCGAGTTCGCTGTTCCGGATTGCAAACGGGACATTGCCGGATTCGCCCTGCCGGATAACGACCACCTTCTGGCAGTATCCGCCGCCACCCCGGTAAAAGTGAT
>Ga0247841_10011091_pt1 | contig 12081 bp, 9 predicted proteins | sample LaCruzMarch2015__2_FD_192410 | JGI IMG/M metagenome (GOLD analysis project Ga0247841, IMG submission 192410) | Freshwater microbial communities from meromictic Lake La Cruz, Castile-La Mancha, Spain - LaCruzMarch2015_18m | ecosystem: Environmental > Aquatic > Freshwater > Lake | place: Spain...
TAGCGGTACCCTTTAGCTGGCTGGCCACTTACTATCCAGCAGATCCGGAGGCCAATTATGAGACCCGCGCCCATTCCGTAGGCGCGAATGGCCTTGATGTCTGGGAATCGTATGTGGCTGGACTGGTTCCGACTAATATCGAGAGCACCTTCACCGCGTCCATCACCTTCACAAACGCGACACCCTATATCTCGTGGTCGCCCAACTATCCTGACCGCGTCTACAACGTCCAGGGGAAGAGCCAGCTGGGAGATGGCTGGGGTCCCACGAATAACGCGCGCTTCTTCAAAGTTACGGTCGAGAAACCGTAACGGATGGGAAGAAAAACTCATTTCACATTTGCCATTTCCGTGCTTGCAAACGCCCCTTGAAAATGGCAAACTAACGCTCTCTTTTTTCAAGGGCGCTTATCTCAGTTGGTTAGAGAGTCTGGTTTACACCCAGAATGTCGGGGGTTCGAGTCCCTCAGCGCCCACCAGTTTTTCAGCCTGTAAACATCAATTTCGACCAATGTTTACAGGCTTTTTTGATTTTTACGACCCAACGCCTTTATTTCTGGGAACACAGTAAAACAGGGTGGTTTTGGGTGAACGAAAACCCAAAAAGAAACCCAAAAACCTATTTTGGGCTTTTTCACGATAACCCCGTCTTTATTGGTTATTATTGCATTTTGAGTCGTTTTTTGGGTGTTGGGGGTTTCCTGATTTTTTTTGTTTTGGTTTTTTTGGTTTTTTCACCCAGAGGGCCGTCTACCATGCATTTCGATCAATGATGGTAAGGGTAAAGTCGTGTTCAAGACCTTCCGCTGCCGGTCGGTTTTGGTTTTTTTGGGTTTTTGGGCGACCCCTCGGCGGGCTGGATACGGGGGGAAAGATTGCCTCGTTTGACACGCCAGAAGAGATTTTGCTACGCTTCATCCCGGTGACGGAAGCAGGGCGGCCATTCCGCATTGCTGCTTCCAGTTGCTCAGGGATGATGGAGTGTCCCTGGGTGTCCATAAAAATAGCGGACCCCGCCACCGGACTACCCATCAGAGACTGACAAGTGCCGATCCGGCAACCACGGTATCCGCTTAAGTGGTTTGGAAAGCGCATGGGTTGACTGAACAGACGCCGAAGCGACTAAACTACGTCCACTATGGCCCATGCAGGTTATATTATACGTCGGTCGCTCTATTTGCGACTTAGCGATGCGTCCATCACCGTGCACATCGTTTCGGGCACCCCTTGGGTTTCCGGCTTCGCTGGAAGAAGAATCAGATTCTTCATGACCTCTGGAGTCAGTCGAATGTACACTTTATGGAGTTGGGCGTCCCCCGGATCAGTCACATGCATATCAAACATAGAAGGCGCATAGAAAACGGCACCTTTTTTTAAATACCCTACCTCCGTACCTGTTGCATCGCGCAGAACAACCCCGCCCTCCGCAAGTAATCCGCACGAATACGGATGCGGGCTGAATACTATTGGTCTGATGACTTGATAAACCACCCAAATCAAACTACCGACTCCTACCGCAACAAGACTTATCCTCATCACCCTTTGCATGTCAACCTCCATGACTTTAGCTGATCCAATCATATTTTCGGAGTAATCCGGGGTCTAGCCGTTTGACTCTTGAATACATACCCGATCTTCGAGAAAAATGTTTTGTATTCCTCAAGGTGTGGTAGTCTTTCTTTTTCGGTATTCTTCTTTTGTAACAAAATAGGCGTTAATCGCGTTTGTAAAGCTCCCAATTTGATTTTTTGTCATCTGACTTGAAACAATCGGATAAAGATTGGAAAGTGTCATCGGAACCAAATCCCTGACATAATATAAACGACGCTTTGTATTTGGGTCATTGGGCACCAGCCGCTCTTCTTTTATGTATTCGATGTCATCATCGTTGAGCGGAAAAAAGTCAAGTGATTCTCCTCCGCTATAGGTGCCTCGTTTGGTCCATAAATCCCACCTATATAATGTCTTCTCATTGCCTTCAAAGTGGGAACGGCACATCAACAAATCGCCAGGATGTATCCGATCATCGAAAGAGTGACATATTTCATAGATGCCAAGCGTTTCGATGAACTTACTGTCTTTACAATAAACCTCCGCTTTTTTAAATCGAGCCAAAATTAGATTTGGATTGCCTCTCTCAGCAAGATACTCCCTAAATTCCTTGAGAAAGCTTTCCTCTGTCCGGATCGGATCATCACTCGATATCTGCTCTATACATCCCACCAGCATGACCGAAACCGTGATTGTGAGTGCGGCACAAACACAAATTATTCTTCTATAATCCATATCGTCCCTTTCTCGTCAAAGGGGAAATGAGGATCTTCATATCCTTTTTTTATCATACCCACATGGCCCTTGCCAGTGAAGAATAATCTTCTGTTACGCTAACTCGCATGTATGTCTTGAAAACCTCCAGTATAGGCGTATTCATTCTTTAGCAGTTAAATCCCGTAAAAGTAATGCCATAGTTTCCGCCTCTTTTATCAAATCACCGCCGCCTGATCGGAATGTGACTGATTCCCAGTACCAAAACGATTCCGTTTGCGGTATTGTCAAAAAAAAGCCTAGCTCACCATCATCAATGACAACTCTGTCAACTTGCTTGAGCATCGCTTTCAACCCGTCGACATCCAGAAACCGTGCTGTTTCATCACCAACTCTACACATTCGACATGGCTCCCCTTTAGGTTCTTGCGCGATGGCGAGACGGTTTGTATCAATGCTTCTTGACTCATAAGACCCACAATTTCTCTTGTATAAAGTATATTGACCATCTAGTCGAACCACCCATTTGTTTTCTCCAAGAAAGCGACATATTACAAAATGTCGCCGTCGTGTTTCTCCGTCCACCGGACTAATCCGAACGTACAACCAATGGTTGTCTTTAGTACCAAGATGCTGGAAACTTTTAGATAGTGGAGTTTCAAAGGGGTCACGCATGCAACATGACGTAGACACTATGCTCAACCCGACTAAACCAACTAATGTCGCCGACCAAATAAAGAACGAAGTTTTTTTCATGCAATCTCCTAAAAAATTAATGCCAATCAATCCCCAAAGCATTGACACCCGAATAGCCGAAGAATCCGTTTTCAACTGCACGTTTTTTCCACATACTTTCATAATCAACCTTCATTGTGACATCTGTCTTGGGAATAGTCACAGATCCATTATATTTGCTATAGCACTGCATCATGTATATCTTTGCCAACCGGTATCCGTTGAAATCAACATAAGGCATCAGCCATTTCTGGGGTATCCAATCAATGCCTCTCGTTTTGGGCGTTGTAGACGCTCCAAGCCTACCCCATTTGTCCCCATGACCAAACACCGCTATTCCCCAGACATCTTTCTGATTTTTTCCAAGAGCCGATGCAAGTTGTTGAATGGTCGTAGGTTTTTCTATTTTAAAACCGTAGGTAAGGAGGTCTGTTCCAAAAAATTGACCGATACTTCCTCCTAAGCTTACAAACTCCGAATATGTACTACCCCCACGTAACAGGTCTGCAGAAATCCAAACGTTCGGGACGGAAACGTTACATTTACTACTTGACTTGTTTTTATCGACACCTTCAAAGCGTGCCCATTTATGTATTTCACCAACATCAAGACCGACTATTTTAGACAAAGCTTCAAAAGTATCATTAGCCTCTTTAATATAAATGCGTCTATTTCCATCATTAATTAGGTCGCCCTTTTTCCACAATCCTAAGGGATCAATTTCTTGAACTGAATTGTTTGAAACAAAATTATAAAGATTCACCCCACCCTCTTCCTCTATCGGGTCTCGGTTAATCCAGCGCCCCTGCTCTGGATGGTAGAAGGCGTGGCTATTTAGTGTCAAAACGCTCGATAGCAACAATAGAAGGGTTGCCTTTGAATGTGCGTTCATTTCCTTTTTTCCTCCATGATTTGCCGGTGAATTCGTGTTTCTGCTTTGCAATGCCCGCGTTTACAGTCTTGAGGTCAACGCCCTCCTTTTCAAGCAGTTCATCCGCGTAGAGTTTACATGTCAGCCCTTGGTTCTTCCGCCCGGCCTGTTCCAGGCAGATAGCTCGCAAATTCAACAATGCAGCTAACTCTTTCTTCGGGGTCAGCGACTTGAGATACATCCCCGTGGCCCTTTCCTTCTTTGAAATAGGGAGAGGCCATTCCATGTACTCCGCATCCGGATAACAGTTCACGCCGCGGTCTGACGTGCATTCGATGTTGAATCGCACGCGGGCATCCTCCCAACGCAGAAACCAATGATCCTTCGCGTTCACGAGTTTCAACGGATAACCCAGCCGTCTTCCGATCGCCGCATAGAGAACTGGCATCGACGCGCACGTTCCTTGCGGCGTGTCGTTCAGCAACCCGTAAAGAAAAATATCCCGCGTGTCATTATAGAAAGACAGGTCGTCTGATGACAAGACAAGGGGGCCTCTTCGCTTTTCAGGGTCGGGATTGTATCTCACGTTGAAATCCTGCTGGAGCACGGTCCCCATCATGAGAATACGGTAATAGGCCTCCGAGTTCTCATACTCCTTGGGGTTCTCTCGATAGCGGTGCAAATTCCGCTCCGTCTCCGATTTCACTCTGCCCGCCCAAGCGTCTAGCGTTTTCATTGACTGGACGACGTCGACATGTTCAGCGCCAGGCAAACCTTGAATAACCATCATGCTGAGAACCGCAATGTCATAATCGGGCAGGTTGACTTTTTTTTCCAACGCCTCGCAAAAACGAATCTCAAGCGGTTCGGTGTCGTACCCAGCGGCATACTGTTCAGGCGTGATCCGCTTTCGTTGCAAGTACGCCTTTTCGCGTAAATCCAGCTCCCTCAACGCTGCGGGTATTTCGATCCGGTCTCTTCTGAGTAGTTCCTCAAGCTTTGGCACGTTGTTGCGCAACACTTCCAGCCGCTGTCGCTTTTTAGTGATCGCCGCCTGATTTTCTGGCGTCCACGGCAATTTCATCAACTCCCCCAATTCATACTGAACGCGATCCCCTTGAACCTGCGTCAGCGTGATATGAGATCGCTGAATACCGTAACCCGTATTCAGAGCCTCCAGCTTTCTGCGACGGTCTTTGAGCTCCAGCATTTCGAAATCGACTCGATTGCCGACCGCTGTTGGCGGCTGCTCTGTTCGAATGCATTGGGCATACACGATAAACGCAATCGCACAACAACTCACAACCAAGGCGAGGCAGGCGATGACGGACCTTTGTTTGTTACCGTTCAATAGGCACTCCCATCATGATGGATGTTATTATACGCGCTTGGAACTTAAACATTCAAGCCTCGAATTTCTAATTGCTGTAACAAAAACGCAAACGAATTTCATCACGCTTGAACGCCGAAAGAAAAATAGCGGGCCCCGCCACCGGACTACCCAATCAAAATCGTTGAGCCTCCATCCGGCAACCACGGGATCCGCTAAAGTGTTTGGAAAGCGCATGGGTTGAGCGAATTAACGCCGAAGCGACTAAACAACGTCCACTATGACCCATGCAAAAAAAGCATACCACCCCTGTGCGGGTGAAAGCAATTACAGATAAACGGGCTGATAAAAAAAAGGGACTCCCAGCGTGGTTGAATTGCCGCTGAGCGGCTCAAGTGTCGACACATCCACCATTACCGAGAGTCGTTTTCACCGTATCACAATAATGCCCCACAGTGCCAGCGAGAAAAACGCACTGATATGATCGTAATTTAAGCTTCTTTTAAATGCTTGGTGAGGACTTCCTTCATAAAGAGATATTGAGTGACAGGGAAAGATTCTGCCGTGAGTCGGTTATTATCGCACTGCCACTCTTTGCAGAGCTTCATCAGGCCTTGCTCCTTCAAAGCACGCTTGGCTTCGACGAGGATCATCCTCAAGATTTCCCAGTAATCAAGAATGCCTTCAGCCTCTGGTAAAATATGAGGAAGATCATCTGGGGTTGGCCCATGGTAGTCACGAGCATCCCAACAAACATCCTCACGATTGTAGTTAAAGACCTGCACAAGTATGGTGCGGTCATGACCTGGATTCTGTGGGATCATTCGAATGCAAATGCCTCCAGGCTCTGTGGAAAAGGGCACATCCCATCCACCAGTAAAACTGTCTAGCTGCCTATCATACGGATCATAAGCGCAAATCGAATCCTCTTGCTTGTCCAAAAAATGATGCAGAAGGCATAATTGCGAGATGAAACTCGACAGCGGATAATCACAAAGAAAAGAAGCCCACGATGGCCAGGACAACGTTCCCCAGCTTAAAACATAGTCACAAGATCCAGCTTCAGCTTTATCAACCGTAATCTGGAAGGACGCATGATCCGGAATTCGCTCAGTCATTAAGCTGGGTTTCGAGTTCATATCTTGATTCGCTTTGCGATCTCGTCAAAATTGCCATTGGATGGCATGACGAAGAGGCAGCGGCCGTTGCTGCGGGCGGACCAGAGGTTGCCGATGTCGCGTTTCTCTTGCGCATCAGGCGCGTCCAGTAGATGGCCACCCTTGTATTCAACCACGAGAATACGCCCGTCTTCCATCTGGCAGACAAAATCAGGATAGAACCAGTCGGTCGAGGTCTGCAGACGGAAGGAGGTCGACCGTCGCGAGAGGTTGCGGACCCAGAAACGAACCCCAGGCAATTTCGAGTCGAGATACTGGGCGCATTTGAACTCTTCCGTGAGCGGGCCGCCCACTGTTGCTTCGTGCAACTCGCCAGGCTTTGGCCCGAAGTAGTGCTTTCGAAACTCGAAGGAGCCGTCAAATAGCCAGCTCGGCTCGTAAGTGATATCCTTGAAGTTGATCGCGTGACTGTCGCTGACTGTAAGAACTGAGTCAAGGGCAAGGTAGTGCTGATAGGCTACCATGCGTTCGCTCGTGCGATGCGCGGCGATACGCGCTTCGATGGCGTCACGCAGACGGAAGCGGTCGAAGACCAACGGCCCAACATCGGTGAGACCGTGACGGGCCATGAGCCCGTTGATGGTTTTACGCAGGAACACGGCGGACTCTGCCAGCGGAATATCCGCGTGGTTGATCTGTCGGTCTATCCAGGCGATCAGATGCTCCACAGTCCAGTCGGCCCCGCTAATATTGCCGAGGGCAAGCGTCTGCTGATGCAACCGCACAATGAAATCGCAGGGTATGTCGCTCTCGCGGTAGACATCCGTCTTGACCTCGCCCTTTGTCCCAACATCCAGATTGCCGGATGAGAGTGTGGGTCGTTTCGTCGGATCGTAGCTGGCGGACAGGGTGGCATCTTTTGAGCCAAGCAGCCAGGGATGTTCGAGCAGGTGTGTGCTTTCGAATTCCTGCAGAAGGTTTCCTTCTTTTACGCACAGTAGCGGCACGCTGAAATCCATTTTCATCTGGTAGGGCGTCAGAGCCCTGGGCTGTCCACTCCCGCCGAATGTCTTGTCGGCCTCTTTCACTTGCTCGACGAGGGCGACGACTCGCGCCCGGGCCTCGGGGGTCTTGGCGCAACTGGCGACCTTCTCGGTCTCGTCTGCATCGAGCGGCACAAGGACGGTGATGGCTCCTGTCTCAGCGCTGATGCGGACCTTGCCGCACAGGGCGGCTTCTTGCGCTTGGGCGACCTCGGCGTCGATCTCGCCCGGCAGGAGGCGAAGGGTTTGAGGCTGCGCGCCCAATGGCAACATGCCTTGGGGTGCTGGCAGGATGATGCGCTCTGCCTCGGCCCTTGTAAACCCGTTGCTCTCCAGCGCCTCGCGCAACTCGTTCAGCACTTCCGGCAGCGAATCGGATACCGAAAGCGCATACGCGCAATTGAGGTCAGGATGACTCTTCGGGCGCGCATTCGGCAGACGCAGGATGCGTCCTACGATCTGCTCGATGGCCGTCGCTGAACGCGTCTCCTTCAGGCTGCACAGCACATATGCGAAGGGGCAGTCCCAGCCTTCCCGCAGTTTCTGCACGGTGATGATGAAACGGACTTTGCAGTTCGGTGAAGCAATGTCGCCCGCATCCTTCAGGTCGTCGTTTGAACCGACCGAAATCTTGACCTCTCCCCGGTCGAGGCCAAAGTCATTGACCAGTTTGTCGCGCAAGGGTTCGCATGCGTCAACGCGCTCGGCCTGAATCAGCATCACGGGGCGCAGATATTCGCCTGTGGACTGGCCTTCCGTGAGGGCGAGCTTTTCGAGGTCGGCCCGCAACGACACGGCATCCGCCAGCAATTGATCCTTCTGGCTGGGATGGCGCGTGACCACGCGAAGGGGCAGTTTCACCATGTCGGCAGCTTTGAGCTCAGCGGCTGATACGTGGTGCAGGATGTTCGACGGGTGCTTGGAACGTGCGGGCGTAGCGGTAAACTCCACGATACAGGAGGGCATCACATCGCCAAGGGCGGCGAAAGAGAGGTCTGTTCGTGCGTTGTGGGCCTCGTCAACGATCACGACCGGACGGCGCAAGCGTAGCATGTTGACCAGCGAGGGCACAGGCTTGTTATCAGGCCCCTTCAGCAAATCATCCAGACGGTCTGCAGGCAGATTCAACAGATGCTCCTGGAACGCGCCATTCTGGCTGTAGACTTTGCGTCCTGTGGAATCTTCGACACGAAAAGCCTGGATGGTTGAGACGATCACGACGGTCTGCCCGTCAACGGAAGCACGCGGCAGATTCAGCGCCTCTTCGATGGTGACTACCTCAATCGCGCCGCAGGCCAACTCCAAGGCCCGGCGATACGGATGGCGCGGGTCGCGCAAGGCATCTGCTGTCTGGTCAAGGATCGTGTTACTGGGCACCAGCCAAAGGATGACGGCTCGTTCGGCGTGAAGCAGTTCACTCATGGCAATCCCCGCAGTATAGCAGGCCAGCAGGGTCTTGCCGCCGCCGGTCGGTACGCGCAAACAGATATATGGCATATCCTGGGCAAGGCCAGCCGCGTGGATCGGCACGTAATATCCGCCGCCATTGCCATTTCTTAGACATACTGTGCGGAAAGCCTCAGCAGGGTTTCCAGACTTGGAAGAGAGCTGGAAGAATTCGCGCAAAGAATCCAATACACGATGCTGATAATCTTTGAGTGCGATCATTTGGAATCCTTCTTGCTCGGAGGAAGACGCCCCGAACGTTTTCCCAGTTTCTTTTCTTCCGATTTAACGCGGCGCTCCAACTTAACAATGTCTTCTTCTGGTGGCAGTTTCTCGGGCTTGATGCCGCGCTGAGCCAGCATGGCGCGGACGCTCCGGTTGTTTTTGATATGCTCGCCTGTGATGGATAATTCGCCGCGCAGGTCGGACAGCATGACATTGTGGTTTGTCATTTCCGTTGCCAGGTTTTTTGCGGCAATGGTCAGTGTCGGAAGAAAATCAGCGAGCGGACGTGATTGGGTGATACCGAATTGTAATTTCATCATCTGCGTGGTATGTCCGCCAAAGAGGGCCTCATCGCCTTTGGAACGGATGCGCCCAAATCCGGCATCGTCCACTCCGCGCTCATAAATATTTTCGGAAAGTACCTTTTCTGAATCCCTCAGCCGCTTGCGTGCGTCCAAACGCGCTTGCAACCTCAGGCGTTCTTCAATTAATTCCTGTTTGCGGGTTTGAAGGGCGAAATAACTTTGAGCGAAAGCGATTGCCTCTTTGCGCGGATCGCCGTTCTGAGCGATGAGATAACAGGCATAACGGGTGAGCATGAAGTCGTCGACTTCCCGCTGGCCACCTTTGCCAATGGCGATCATTTTCGTGATGCCACGAAAATGATCGCTGACGGGATAGCCCATGGTCTCGCAGGAGGTGATTGCCCGCTGAATGGCCGTGACAAAGTTCTCCCATCGCGCATAGTCTAGTGCTTCCATCAGATCCCGGGCGAACCAGAATTCGACATTCTCTTCGGGAATGGTTCGCACCAGCGTATCAAAATCAGTTTGCAGGGTATGAATCCGTTCGCTGTTCATCATAGTCTCTCCTCTCATCTACGACACCTTGATCTCATAAGGGGTTTGGCGAACCGTGATGCGCGCGGCCTGCAGGCGGTCACGGCTCAAAAGGCAGCCAGCGCAGTAAATCACCTTCGGCCCGTCGAAAGGCGGTAGCTTAGCAAGCGTCTGGCGCGTCAGCACGTTGCCACCATTGACGCTCTCATCCCCCAGGATGCCATTGTAGAGCAGATAAATGCCAACACCCCGGCAAACACCCAGCAACGGCGTATTCAACACTCGCGCACGCGGCAGAGGTTCGCCTGTCTCCGAAAAATAAACGTGTCTTGCCAGCTCAGAAAACTTGACTGTCTCGCGGATCATGCCCGTCTCATCAAAGAGCGGCTCGCCCAACTCGCAATAACGGAAGCCGCCGCCAAGGCCCGCGACCTCCTCGCCTTTCGCGTTCGTATACCCTTGAGCCACACGCCGCACACGCACAGAGGTGATTTTCTGAGCAATCGGTTTCTCCATCTCAACTAGAATAAATTTACGGTTGCCTCCGTCTTCAGTGTTCTGCCTTAAAACTGCATGAGCGGTAGTTCCACTACCACCAAAAGAATCAAGTACAATCGAGTTTTGGGGAGCACAATAATCAATAAGTCGTTGCACAAGTTGTATTGGTTTTGGAAATGAGAATAATCTCTCTCCAAGAATGTTGTCTAGGTCACTAGCGCCAGATAGAGTCTTAAAATCTGTCCAGAAAGATGATGCAGGCATTCTAGCTTTTGTTTCCGATAAGAACCGTTTCTTTCGCGGTTTACCAGTTCTAGGATTAGGTGGCCACCAAATTCGGTCTTCTGCAAGAAGTTTCTGATAGCCAGCTTCGTCTGTAATCCAGCCATGAGCGGGGTCAGGTTTCCACAAATTATTTGTGTCTGGCTGCTGCATACAGTAAGAATGAAGGTTCGGCCTTTCCTCTGCTGTTGCTTTCCCTGTTAAAGGATCAGTGACATAAGGACCACGAATATCATTATCAGGGTTTTTAAAATCGCTTCGATCAATAATGCGGCCTTCAATCTTTGATGATAGCGATCGTCCATATACCAGCACATATTCATGGTCAGGCGATAGGTTAGTTTTGATCCGGTTATCCGTGTTACGTGTATTCCAGATAATAGTACCCAATGCGCTAGACTTTCCAAAGATTTCATCCATCACTAATTTAAGTACTCCAATTTCGTTTTCGTCTAACGAAATAAGAATAACGCCATCTTCAGAAAGAAACTGCCTGAGTAGCACCAGCCGCGGATACATCATACAGAGCCAACGGTCATGGCGATCAAGGGTCTCGCCTTCTTTGCCGACGACTTTTCCAAGCCACTCACGGATAACTGGACTGTTGACATTGTCATTGTAAGCCCATCCTTCTTCTCCTGTGTTGTAGGGCGGATCTATGTAGATGCACTTGACTTGTCCGGCGTAATACGGGAGCAGGGCCTTAAGCGCTTCGAGGTTGTCGCCCTGAACGATCAGGTTGCCGCTGCCGGGGTCGCCGCAAGCGAGGTCCGGCACATCCTTAAGCAGCCGGAAGGGCACCTGCTGGTGGTGGTTGACGACAGCCTCTTTTCCAATCCAATTCAGTGTGGGCATAACAGAAATTCCATTAAAAATGTGGCTCAAAGAATACCACTTTTCTAATAATGGGGCAAGATTAGGTATTAAATTAATACGGCGCGACGCATTGCAAGCAAACGTTGCCTGTTGATAACTTTTCGATAGTTTCTGCAAGAAACCAGACTTTTTGTCTGGTATAATACGCCCCATTAGAAAAAAAGTACAGGCACAGGTGGCCATAGGATGCGTAAGCTTCCGGTAAGGCAACACCATTCACTTTTTCAGCACTTCATGGAGGATACATGCCAATGAGCAATCAACTCACAGATCACGATAACGGCGTGTACGCTAAATTTAGACTATACGTTCCTATCGGGTCTCCCACTATCGACCTTATGTTTAAAGAGTATTTTGGTAGTACCTTTGACGCAGCCCCGCTCAAACCGTTACACATCATCAATGATGCGTGGGACACCGCCGATTTTGAGTTTGATGACACAGAGCTGAACCGAGCATGGACTGCTTTCACAAAGATGAACCGAACTTTTCTGGAAACTCTTTCCAAAAAGATCTACCCGAAAGGAGATAACTCCTCTCTCTGCGTCTTCCGA
>Ga0247841_10011094_pt1 | contig 12075 bp, 11 predicted proteins | sample LaCruzMarch2015__2_FD_192410 | JGI IMG/M metagenome (GOLD analysis project Ga0247841, IMG submission 192410) | Freshwater microbial communities from meromictic Lake La Cruz, Castile-La Mancha, Spain - LaCruzMarch2015_18m | ecosystem: Environmental > Aquatic > Freshwater > Lake | place: Spain...
CAATGGTCGGAGATAAAACGTCTACTTTAATGCTATGATAGGTGATGTCAACCGGATTTGGAATTTGTGAAAAATCACGTAAATAAAGTTCTTTTACCGGGCCCGGATCCAATGCAACTTCATCAGGCGCAGAGCCAATCACGGTCATCTCTTCATCGAACATCGCAAATGTCTTATCCACATCCCTTTCAGTGAAATAGACCTTCATATACTTTTCAAAAGCAGCCAACACTTCATGGCTTATATCATTCAAATCAGGATTGTTTATCATTTTTTTGTTTGTCCGGCTATGTTGAAAAAATTATTATGTAAAGTTAATCATAACCGGGCATTCCTGTGAAAAATCATTCCTGTTCATTTGCATTCCGATGCAACATGTTGTATTTTTGAGTTACGCAATTTCAACATGATGAACTCCTCTGTAAATACATTAAAATGCAAAGCCTTTGTGATCATCACATTGGCTGCAATCCTGGTATATGCGCCAGCACAATCACAGAAGTTTAACTGGCAGAATCCCCTTCCGCAGGGAAACCAGCTTAACTCCTTTTGCTGGCCTGCGAAATCGACCGGTTACGCCATCGGTGATTTCGGTACCTTGATGAAGACCACCGATGCAGGCGATAACTGGAGTGCCATTCAATTGCCTACCAACACATGGCTGCGCTCGCTTTCCTTCCCAACCATCAATACAGGTTATGCCTGTGGTGAACGGGGATGTATCATGACTACCACCGACGGCGGCAACACCTGGATCCAGGTTCCCAGCGGCACCGACAGCGTGATCGCCGCCAGTTACTTTACGAGCGAAAAAACAGGGTATTTCGGGATCTATTCAGGGAGCATCCTTAAAACTACTGATGGATGTTTGAGTTTCACGCGACTCAACACAGGAATCCAGGGAAGGATATGGAGGTTGAGATTTCCCACGCCCGACATCGGTTATGCAGCCTGTGATTCAGGAGTTATATACAAAACCACGGATGCCGGGCTTACCTGGATTAAACTCGATCAGGCTGCGGCCGTTGCCTGCAGTTTCCTGGGGGCCGCTTCGGTAAGCCCTGACACCCTTTATTTTTGCGGGGTCCAGGGCACCATTGTCAAAACAGTCGACGGAGGGCAAAACTGGATCAACTGCCCCCAGGCGATCACGTGGGAATATCTTTATTCGATTGACTTTACCGATGCCAATACAGGCTATGCGGTCGGGTACCCTGCGATGATCATCAAAACCGAAGACGGGGGCCAGACCTGGACCCATCTCAACCCTTTGACCAAGACCGAAATGATATACTGGGCGGTTGCCTTCACCTCGAAGGATACTGGCTACGTCTGCGGAACTTCAGGCGAAATCCTCAAAACTACCGATGCGGGAGAAACCTGGACACGATACAAACAGAACTCCTATGAGGATTATACAACGGTAGCCGTCAGCAGTCCGCAGGAAGCGATTGCCTTCGGCACTTACGGATCGGTTCTGAAGACCACCAACGGGGGGGCGGATTGGGATGACAAATCCATCGCCACCGACATAACCCTGCTTGGATCCTGCATTGCCAGTGAAAACCGCATGTTTGCGGTAGGTGAAATGGGATCTGTTTTCAGGTCAGAGGATCGGGGCGACACCTGGACCGAAATGAGCGGGACAGGCACCAACCATGACCTGCTAAGCGTTCAGTTCCTCAGCCGCGACCTCGGTTATGCAGCCGGGGCCAATGGAGCGCTGTTCAGATCGACCGATGGCGGAAGCGCCTGGACCCGGCTTGAAACGCTTTCCGACACCGCCCTTTCGGAGGTCCATTTTGTGAACAATGATACCGGCTTTGTTGCGGGTTACCATGGGATACTTGCCCGAACAACCGACGGGGGTGTAAGCTGGCAGAAGCATTTCTATACCACTGCCGGCGGTATAACAGCCCTCTGCTTCCCTGAGAAAAACACCGGGTATGCTATCGACTTTGCAGGGATCATCCTGAAGACCACCGATTGCGGCAACACCTGGAACGAGATCTATGCTAACGACACCATGACACTCGAAGCAGCTTCATTCATCGATACGTTGCATGGTTATATCTCCAATTACGAGACCGGGATCTTATATACCGCTGACGGTGGTCAGAGCTGGAGTGTACTTCCCGGCATCACTTCCAACCTCATTCTCGACATGCATTTTACTTCGTTGTATTCGGGGTATCTCGTCGGAGCCCGGGGGACCATCATCAGAGCCAGCGATACAGCTGCTTTTGTTCCTCAACTGACTGCGGCTTTGGAACCATTGAGAATCAATCCAAACCCCGCATCGCAAATGGCTGTTGTCAGCTGTCGGACGGCAGATGCAGGAAATATGAATCTTAGCATATGTGACCTGTCCGGAAGGGTATTGATCGCCCGGGATTTCGGGTGGCAGGCCGCTGGATTTCATGAAATCCCGGTAACACTGCAAGGCCTGGCACCGGGGGTGTATCTTATCAGGATAGATGCAGGAAAACAGCGGTTTTCAGGGAAACTCGCTGTAAAATAAGTGCTGACAAGGGGCTACAATTTTTTTATGATCAGCTTGTCAACGCGGTTTCCGTCGAGGTCGACCACTTCGAGTTCGTATCCCATAAAAACGAATTTCTCCCCGGGTTTCGGGAAGTGTTTCATCATGCTGATCGTTAGTCCGGCCAGGGTATTGAACTTTACATTGTGCTTGTCAAATCCCTGCAGGTTGAATTTGTAGGCAAACTCGTAGAACGACACCTGCCCGTCGGCCAGCCACGAGCCGTCAGCCCGCTGGTGGATCTTCGGGATCAGGGATTCACCCTTGTCGAATTCCCCGATAATGGCTTCCATGATGTCGTTCAGCACCACCATGCCGGCGATGGATCCGTATTCGTCGACAACCAGTCCGTAATGCGTCTTTTTTTCCCGGAACAATTCAAGGGTTTCATATACCGTCATCGAATCGAGGATAAGCTGCGCCGGCCTGATATAATCTTCCAGCTTCTGCTGGACATCCCGCTGGTAGCCCATGAACACCTCCTTCAGGTAAACCACGCCGACCACATTGTTGATGTTGTCCCTGCATACCGGGTAAACCGAGTGCATGCGCACCCTGATCTTATCCCAGCTTTCAGGATTGCTTTCGGTCACGTCGAGCCATACCAGGTCCGAATGATGCGTCATGAGGGAGGTGATCTTCTGGTCGCCGAGGTTGAACACCCGCTCAACGAGGAGCTGTTCTATCTGCTGAACATCCCCGCCCAGGGTTCCCTGCAAAACCAATGCGCGGATCTCCTCCTCTGTGACTCTGGAGTCGGAAGATGGAGTTATCCTGAGCGCTTTCAGAATAAAATCGCTGAGCCGGGTAAGCAGCCAGGTAACCGGCATGAGTATCTTGGAAAGTACGATTGCAGGGGGAACCATCACTTTGGTAACTCCTTCGGGATTGATCAGGCCAATGCGCTTCGGCACCAGCTCACCGATAAGCATGGAGATAAAGGTCACAACAGTCACCACGATGACCAGGGCCAGGGTATTGGCTGTGGTTTGCGACATCCCGGCTGAGATGAGCAGCGCAGCCATGCCTTCGGATATCTCTGCACTGCTGAAAACCCCGGTCAGGATTCCGATGAGTGTAACCGCAATCTGCACCGTCGATAGCACGCCAGCCGGCCTGTTCAGTTGTTCTAGCGCGGCCCTGGCTCCTTTGTGCCCGGCCCTGGCATCCATTTCGAGTTTGGTCCTCCGGGAAGATACCATGGCAATCTCGGTCATTACGAAGAGCCCGTTGACAAGGAAAAGGCAAAACAAGATGATAATTTCTATAATCATAAACTGTCGTTTATTGAAGGGTTGATGATATTTATGTCCTGCCTTGGTATAGGACCTTTGACATTATTTTCTTTTAACTTCATAAAAACCCCGAACAGAACGTCACTCTTTGTGCTTCGGCCTTCACCCTTTTCCGATATCCAGAAAAGCATCTCAAAGTCGAGCGAACTTTGGCCAACCAGGGTGAAGTAAACCAACGGCTTGGGCTCCTTCAATATCTTTGGATGATGGTTCAGGATTTCCATAACGATACGTTGAACCAGAAAGGGATCCGACTCGATACTCACGCTCAGGGGGACTTTCACCCTGCGTTTCATATCCGAAAGTGTCCAGTTTATCACCTCGTTTGATATCAGCTGTTCGTTCGGTACGATAACCTCTGAGCCATCGAAGGTGTGGATGTTGCTTGAACGAAGATCGATTGATTTTACACGTCCTATGAGCGTGCCAACCTGCACGGTATCGCCAATCTGGATGGGCCTTTCAAACAGAAGGATCAATCCTGAGACGATATTGCTGAATATTTTCTGAAGTCCAAAGCCGACACCCACGCCGAATGCTCCGAGGATGAGGGTGAATTTGTCCATCGGGATGCCCGTAGCATTGAATGCCAGGAAAAAACCTGAAACGATCAGGCTGTACTTTACCGACATGGCGATGGTATGGGGAAGACCCTTGGACAATGGCATGTGGTTGAGCACATCGTTCTCCAGGATCAGTTGAAGGAACCTCGCTAAAAAAAAGGAGCCAAAGATGACTGCAAAGAAAAGCAGAACAATGTCGAGCGAGAAACTGGCAGTTCCAATCACAAACTTGTAGGTGAAAAAAGAGATGACCAGGTCCGACGCGTAATTATCGATATAAAAAGCCTGTAAAAACCCCACAAGCCAATAAAACACCATCAGCATGTTCAGGATCAGGATCGACCACTCTTTTATCTGGTCCCCGTAAAGGTTGAATATATTCAATTTTCGGATCTGAGGTGAATCGATTCCCAGAACAACAATTCCATTCAGCATGATGATGGCAACATAAAGCATCATCGCACTCAGGGTATTGATAAACACTGCATTGATAACCATGAACGTGAGGACAACCCTGCCTGAAAGATTTGAGGCCAGCCCCGTTATGGCAAGGGCCAGATTAAAAATAACAAAGATGTAAACAAGGCTCCTGAGGAAGCCCATGTCCATATGCTTCCTGAGTTTGACAAGCATCATTCCGAGGAGGCCTGCTTCAAAAACTGCAACAATCAGGTACAACAGACGGGCAAGTACAATGTCGGAAACGACAAGTATAATTAACAGGTAAATTAAAATGATAAAACCGAACCAATAGAGATATACCTGGTATTTGCGGTCCATGATCCTGTTAAACAGGTTAAAGAGAGGGTAAATGGTGATAAACACAATTAACTCACGAAAGATGTAAGGGCGATCAGGAAAGATAAACGCAGCTGCTAAAAGGGTTAGCAAGGCTGCTGCACTCAAAGGCTTTGAGATCAGGACCAGCAGCATCTCCTTGTAAAATTTTCCGTATCCTTCCAGGTTAAGGTGGACCCTTCTCTTTAGCATGTAAAAAAGTACCAGGAGGGCTGAAAAAAGCAACAACAATATGATAATTAAAGGCTGATGTACAAGGAGGTAATCGCCAAGTTCTTTTAACTTTACCTTTTTGAAGGTTTGAAGAGCATGGGTGAAGGCATACAGGTAATCCTTTCGGAAATCAATACCAAACAAAGGAACCTGGCCTTTGGTAAATAAATTCAATTCTGTCCGTTTGATGCGCTCAAGCGTTCTTTGGAGGGCCAGGTCGATCTTCAGACTCAGGGTGATGGTCTTTTGAAGGACTTCGATCATCATCTCTGATTTCTTGTCAACCAGGCTCTGCGCGGAATCAATGAAAACAATCGTGGTCGCCAGATTCCGGGTAACAGGACTGTTTAGGGAATCCTTATGTAATAGAAGCCTCGTTTTTTTCCATACCTCTTCTTCCTGATTAAGCATGCTCATCAAATCCTCCAGCGACTGGAGAATCACTCTGAGCTGATGTTCTTCCTTTGCAATGATCCGCTCCTGCTGCTGCAGAAATATTTTCCTGCTTTCCAGTGTCAGGAGGCTGATCAGGGTATCATTCCGGTCAATTACTTTTAACAGGCTGGTGTCGATCTTTGCACGGATCAGTTCATTCCTCGCTTTGATCGTTTCCAGGGTCCCGGCTTTATACAAGTTAAGAATGGCCTCCCTGGTTTTGGATACCAGCTGGACAGACCTGGTGGGAATTTCGCTCATTTTAAGGGCTTCCGGTTGCTGTATCTCCCCATCGGAATGCGCTGGTTCAACTGACTGCCCGAGCGTGGAACCCGGCATAAAAAGCCCGTAAACGATGATAAACAGGAATAATCGTATTGTTTTCATTCGAAGAAGATCACCTGCAAATATAAGCGGAAAATCCCGACTCAGGAATGAATGCGGATATTGAACATATTTAACATGGTCAAAAAATATTATTGTACATACAAATATATAATCTATCTTTGCGTCCGAAATGAATGATAAAGCCACCTATTGCAATTGCCTGTACTATTCCTCCAATGCCCTGGCGCGGGTCGTTACAAGAATGGCGGAGGAGGAATTTTCCGCTGTGGACCTCGCTCCCAGCTACGCCTTCGTGATCATGACCGTAAATAAAAATCCGGGCATCCATGCCGGGGAACTGGCAGAGATCATGATGCTGACCCCGTCGACCGTGACCCGGCTTGTCGACAAGCTTGAAGGCCGCGGGCTGGTCAAAAAACACAGCGAAGGCAGGATCACGATGATTTATCCTACCGCGGCCTCTGTTGAAATGAACGAAGCAATAAAAGCGGCCTGGCACGAGCTCTATCTGAGGATTTCCGATGTTCTCGGGAAGGAAAATGCACATCAGCTGACCGGGAGCCTCTTCCAATCTGCAATTAAGCTGGCATCAAAATAGTTTTTTTTATTTATAAGTTGTATGTACAAATAATTAATCACCACAAAATCACATCCATATGAAAAAATATGTAATCACCGGCGCCACCGGAAAAATTGGAAAGATCGTTGCAACTGAATTGCTTGCAAAGGGACAGAACGTAACCGTCATTGCCCGCAATGCCGACAAATTAAAAGAGTTGGCCGACATGGGCGCCATGGCCATGGCCGGCGACACCTACGACATGGAATTTCTTACAAAGGCTTTTCAAGGTGCCGATGCAGTTTTCTGCCTTTTAATGCCCGACATGTTTGCGGCTGATGTACTAAAGGAGCAAAAACAGATTGCCGACAACTATTTTAACGCAGTGAAAGCGAACAAGGTTCCCAACGTTGTATTGCTCAGCAGCGTAGGAGCTCACCTTCGCAAGGGTGCCGGGATCGTCGACGGGCTCGGCTACATGGAAGAGCTGTTCCTTGGACTGAAGGATGTCAATGTGCTGAACCTGCGTCCGACCTATTTTATGGAAAACACCCTGGGCCTGATCGGAACGATCAAACAGATGGGCATTGCGGGTACCCCTGTAAGTGCCGATCTGAAGTTCCCGATGGTGGCTACGAAGGACATCGGCGCTGTTGCCGCCAAACGTTTGCTTGACCTGAGCTTCAAAGGCAATACCGTAGAATTTGTCCTGGGCCCCCGCGACATCACCTATTCTGAGGTCACTGCCATTGCCGGGAAGTCGATCGGGAAACCGGAGCTCCAGTACATGCAGTTCCCCTATGAAGATGCAGTAAAAGGGATGGCAGCTTCGGGATTTTGCGGCGAGGATGCCGCCCGGCTGATGGTCGACCTTGCCAAAGCCATCAACGATGGCACACTGCTGAACGGGCATCAGCGAACCGAAGCGAACTCAACTCCGACAACCTACGAGGCGTTCTCACAGGTTTTTGCATGGGTGTTTCAGCAAAGTTAATCTGCAAATAGCCACAAATAATGTAAACCATGAAATATAGACTTCTCGTTTTTTTATTAGTCAGTGTCTGTTTATCAGCATCTGCTCAGACAGAAAATCCAAGATATGACACGTTACTCGCAGATTCATTGGGAGGCGATGATTATGGAATGAAAACTTATATTTTTGTAATCCTCAAAACTGGACCTAATAAAATCGAAGATAAAAAAGTATTGGACAGTTTATTCAAAGGTCACATGGAAAATATTGGCCGTTTGGCATCGAACGGCCAATTAATTGTTGCTGGACCTTTAGGAAAAAATGATAAAACCTATCGTGGAATATTTATCCTAAACGTCAAATCAATTGAAGAAGCAAATGCATTATTAGAGACCGATCCTACGATTAAAAATAAGGTGTTGGAAGCAGAAATATATAAATGGTATGGCTCAGCGGCACTCCCAACATATTTGCCAAATCATGAGAAAATCGAAAAGAAAAAAATGTAGACATACCGCCCATCAAACATAAATAGGAGACATTATGGAGCAAATGAAAGCGATCATATGCACCAAATACGGAGCACCAGAAGTACTTCAGTTTAAAGAAGTGGACAAACCCTGCCCAAAAGATAATGAAGTGCTGATAAAAGTAATTGCCACAACAGTGCACATTGGTGATACTAAAATTCGGCGTTTTGAGCCGGGTTTAGGCGCAGTTAAAGATTTCTTTTTCAAACCACTGATGCGAATCATGGTTGGATTCAGGCAGTGTTGGCACTTATGCAGTGTAGATCGCCAGACATTTTGGAGCGGAAGTTACGGGAGTATGCAGTACTGTAAATCTGGAAATGGTAAAATCGCTGGGAGCCGGGGAGGTCATCGATTACACACAAGAAGATTTTACACTTAGGGATAATAAATATGATGTTATTTTTGATGCAGTAGGAAAAATTGAATATTCCAAACGTAAAAAATCTCTGACGAAGTCAGGAATGTATATATCCGCATTTTCTTTATCAGGAAATATTATATTAAAGTCTAAAGACTTGGTATTTCTCAAAGATCTCTGCGAGGCAGGTAAGCTAAAATCAGTTATAGATAAAAGATACCCTTTTGATCAAATAATAGAGGCTCATAGGTATGTTGACAAAGGACACAAAAAAGGGAATGTAATAATAACTATGAAATGAAAATATAAAAACAGGTAACGCATAGCAAAGGCTTGCCATCAGCGGGGAAGCAGGGTTTCAGAACAGGAAGCGGCTTCGATTCGCCCAGCTGTTGAAGCAGCCAGTTCAAGAAACAGAGAGAGAGGGGAACAGCTTGTTTTTAGAGGGATTCTTAACTAACATTAAATAGCAAAATGATGAACCGCACCAATGCATTGTACACAAATTACATGTTTGTCTTCCTAATCGTACTGTCTGGCATTATCTTTAGCTCTTTCTCTGGAATGGGTGATGATGAACTGGAACCAGGACAAAGTCTGGGTATTGTTTCCATCCCTAATCTGCGCGACATGGGTGGTTACAAAACTACAGACGGAGCCACTGTTGCCAGGGGATTGGTATATCGTTCAAATCAACTCTACAACATTGGTGCAAGTGATATGCTTTTGCTTGCAAAGCTCAATCTTAAGAATGACTTTGACTTGCGTACCGCCCCGGAGCGAAATGCCAAACCGGATGAGCTGCCTGTTGGTGTCAACAATGTTTGGCTGGATGTGATGGCGGGCAATCCAGCTGCAGGACCGGCAAATCTGATAGGACTCTTATCGGATCCTAAAAAAGCGAATGCCGAGCTTGGTAATGGCAAGGTTGAAGATATGTTTAAGGTAGCTTACCGCCAGTTCATCTCTTTGCCAAGTGCACAAAAAGCATTCAGGGAATTATTCCTTTCGCTTGGAGACAAAAATCAGTTGCCGGCACTCTTTCATTGTACCACGGGGAAGGATCGAACCGGATGGGCGGCAGCAGCCCTGCTGACCCTTCTTGGCGTGCCAATCGAAACGGTTAAAAAGGATTACTTGCGCAGCAATGAATACATTCTCCCGATGTATGAGAATTTAATCAAACAATTCGTCGCGGCAGGCGGATCCCCCTCCATTCCCGAAGCCACCCTTGGTGTGAAAGAAGAGTACCTCAATGCCGCATTTGACGAAATGCAGACAAAATATGGCAGCATCAAAAATTATTTTTCTGAAGGCTTAGGCATAACGGTTGACCAGCAAACTGCCTTGCGGAATTTATACCTTAAGAACAAATAGACGGGTAAAATAACTTGACAACATGAAAGAAAACAGCAACTTGATTCGTGTTTATTCTGGGACAGAATTGACAGTGAATTTACTTAAAGATGAATTAGCAATATTTGGAATATCCAGTATGATCCAGAATGATTTTAATTCAGGAGTTTCTGCTGGATTTTCCGGCGGAGGCCCATCGTCGGTTGATTTATTCATTCTGGAACTTGACCTGGGAAAAGCAGAATCAATTATCAGTGAATTTAGTGCGACAAACAGCTGATAAAAGAACAACCCGGCTACAATCGAATCGACGGCCCCCTTGTCATTGGCGGCAATATCATTGGTTCTTCCATACGTAATGTTGAGGGAAGAAAATAAAACCGGACATAAAAAAATGGCTATTTGTAGATCATCCTGGTTCTTCCTTTTATGGCTCCATCGCGGTCGGAGATGGTCAGAATATACAAACCGGAGGCATGGCCCTCCCGGCTGAGGATAAACTGATTTGAAGATGCTTTTCCTGAAAAAACCCTGATCCCTGCATAATTATGGAGTGTGAAATAATAGGAATCATCCGGGTTAAAACCAGCAAGGATCACCCGAACCTCAGTTTCGGCTGGGTTTGGCACGACCTTAATCCCTGTTTGTACCTCCGCCTTTTTGCTTTCTATACTTAGCAATGTGAAGCAATCGGTGGTAATGGGAGTTCCCCACGAATTCGTCCCCTTTTTATAGTAAACCAGGTTTTCTTCCATGTGTGCATAATACGGCGGTTCGGCCTGATCCCAGTATGTTCTTGTCCTGCCTAGCCCTTCGGTGTAGTCCCCGGCCGATATTGTCCAATAATATCCATTGCCCGTTCTCCAACAGGTATCGCCGCTATTCCAAGCCTGGGTAAACAGAAAACTACCCGAGCTGACCCCTTTCTGCCGGCGGTATGGGAAATATTGTGTGGAAAACCAATAGTCACCCGCGGAATAGCCGTCACGAATAAACTCGCCCGGCAGCCTGGAGAGCCAGGTATTTTGCGGATTTTCAAGGAAACTGAATGTTACCGCAATCGTATCGTGAACAGTGGAATAGTTGGGGAAAGTGGCCGACCTCAGTTGTTGACAATGTTCCAGGATATATTTCACCGAATCTGAACCATAGTCAGTGCGGGAAAGGACCTTCATGATTGTTTTCCATCCGGCCGTAGAAGCCCCTCCAATATAATGGAATTCATCCCCGGCATGGTAATCATAGATTTCGGGCCAAGTCAGGTTCTGAATCCCGACAGCCGGAACACTTTTCCCTGCTAGCGTGTAAAAGGTGGTATCGTTGGGAACTGAATATACATCAAGCATCCGCGACAGCCCCCAATGCTGGCTGAGCCGGATGGATTTTTGATTTAGCGGGTGTTCAATGTTGTTGTTCCCGGCATCTTTTGCCTGCAAGGTGATAATTTTTACTGCATCCGGCGCTCCGAGAACAGTGTCGGATATGACCGAAGTCACGTTTGCCTCAAGGTATCCGTTTGCCGGTAGGGGGCAAAACCGCCACGATTGATTTAAGGTTGCCTGTGTATTGATCTTTACCGTATCACTGTTCCGGTTGAACAGGTAAAACCAGCCGGATTGGGTTTTGTAAATTTTCATGCCAAGAATGGAACCGCTGGTTGTATCCATACAGCCGGTATCCGCCAGGGCGCGTATGGCCCGGTAGGAGAAAAACAGCGTATCGCCAACCCCGACAGGGAGTACCGAATCGCTCCTGAATGCCATGAAATAATTATCCGGGCTTCTGTAAAACGTGATGCCGGGTGTACAGATATTCTGGTAATTCTGAGCCACCAGGATGTTGATCCAGAAAAAAAATAGCGGAAATAACAGTTTCTTCATGGTATCAGTTTTGGAAACCGTAAAGTTATTATAAAAGGCAAAGGCGACACCATCTATATCACGCGAAAGATTCCGGTCGAAAAGATCAAAATAATGGTTCTTTTTCACTTTGAGTGGGTAACATAATGAGGATTGATTTTAGAAAAGTCGAGTTTTCCGGTGAGCAGATAGATAATTGCTTTGATGGTGTCATATCGTCGATAACCTCGAGCTTTCGCTTTT
>Ga0247841_10011095_pt1 | contig 12075 bp, 10 predicted proteins | sample LaCruzMarch2015__2_FD_192410 | JGI IMG/M metagenome (GOLD analysis project Ga0247841, IMG submission 192410) | Freshwater microbial communities from meromictic Lake La Cruz, Castile-La Mancha, Spain - LaCruzMarch2015_18m | ecosystem: Environmental > Aquatic > Freshwater > Lake | place: Spain...
AACACATTAAGGATTCGACATAATTTTTAGAGGGGGTTAAAAGGTGAGGGACCTTTTTTGATCGGGTGGTGCCCCGTGCATCCTCTTCCGTTAAATCGTGCCGGGTTTTCCGACGTATTGTACACCCTCCGTTACTCAGAACGGCAGCCAAAATGTGAATATGAATGTCAGTTGTTCCGGGTGTCAGATCCTGAACGGTTGATACAGGAAAAGAATCCTATGGATTCTGCGAGGTGGAAAAACCTGGAACCTTGCGGAAATCTCACGAATTTTTACGTAAGACCTTACAAATCATTCCAGCATCTCGTGCAACCTGACCATCGCCAGAGTCTTTTATCGGAGAGCGAGAGTAGGAGGAATGCAGGTTGGCACCAGATTTTGCACCAGGATTCAGGATCAGGTAATAATCCAAATAATATTAATACTAAATCAGGATCCATGACGTTCAGTAGCGGTACGAAAATCCGTGCATGCGCGGATCTCATACGGCTCGACCTTGCTTTTGGTGCCGGGTTTTTTATGGTTGCCGGGGAAGTTTTCGCCATCGGGGGATTGCCACCACTGAACCAGATGCTCTTTGGATTTCTGACTCTGTTCTTCATTTCGGGTTCTGCAAATATTTCAAATGATTATTTTGATCGGGATGTTGACAGGATTAATCTGCCTACACGACCCCTCCCTTCAGAACGGATCACTGTTCCTGAACTGTGGATCCTCTTTTTCCTCTTCACTGCTGCCGGGTTCACAACCGCGGCGCTTCTCGGATCGTTGGTGCTGGCACTTGTGATGGTCTTCTGGGGGATCGCACTACTCTACAATATAAAATTCAAAGAGTACGGACTTGCCGGCAACCTAATTGTAGCTCTATGTATTGCGATGTCATGTGTTCTCGGGGGGATAACGGTGGGAACGATAAACGGGGTTGTCCTGACCTTCGCAGCATTGGCTTTCTTCTTTGATCTTGGCGAGGAGATCGCTTCTGATGCCATGGATGTCAAAGGGGATCAGGTTCGGTCCTCTGAAAGTCTTGCAAAGAGAAGAGGCAGGACCTATGCGATGAGGATGGTGGGAGTAATGTTTATCGTTTTTTTTGTGGTAACCCTTCTCCCGTTTTTTATGGGATGGCTCGGGTATGACTACCTGTTCCTGGTTGCAGTAACGGATCTCTGGATGATCTATTGTTCCACGAAGCTTGTGAGATTCCGGACAATCGAAGAAGGTCGTGTACAGATTCGCCGGCTGTATCTTGCATGGGGACTCTTCGTCATCGTATTTGCATTCTCGAGGATTTTTCTATAAGCACTTCACAACTCTGCAAATCCAGGCACGTCACGGCATCTTTTCCCCTAAAAACCAAAACAAAATCTAAATTGAGCCTGGTTCAATCTCAGATTGCATTCTGTCAGGTACGTCTGACCGATACTCTCAAAAAAGATAAAACAAAAACCTGAAAAAGATTATATAAGTGTATAAGCAAATTCTTATACAGTGTGTTATGGATACCTGTAAAAAATGCGAAGTCTGCAACAAATTCTGTGAAATCGGACCGGAGCTGGTCGGGGTGTTCAAATCGCTGGGCGATCTCACCCGTCTCCAGATTATCTACCTGCTGGCAACGGACACTACGGGGAAGATTGGTGTTAGTGATATCGCTACCCGGCTCGGGGTTTCACAACCGGCAGTCTCCCAGCATCTTAAAACGTTAAAGGGTGAAGGGATTGTCGATTCACGACGGGAAGGCTTCTACATGTACTACACCTTTAACCGGGAACGGATGGTGAAGTTCAGGGAACATTTTGACCTCTTATACATGAGCGTCATGAACAAATGCGACCAGGAACTGATCCGTAAAACTACCCTTGACCAGGTGCTGAACATGGGTATTATCTGTTACTCATATACCGGTGTAACCCGGGGTGTTGCAGAACAGATTAAAAAATCCTGCGGTGGCGATATTATCGAAGTGAAGACCCGCGAGAAGTACAGCACATTCACTGCCTATACACGGGGTGTCCTTCGGTCACGGAAGGGAGAGCTTGATGCAATTGACCCTGAAGTAATAGAAGTCTCTGCGTACGATCTGCTGGTGATTGGCACACCGGTCTGGGCATGGAAACCGGCACCTGCAATTAACGCAGCAGTGGCAGCGCTCAAAGGTTGCGAAGGGAAAAAAGCCGTCATCTTTGTGACCTGTAACGGGCAGTTTGGTGAAGCCATTCCCCTGCTTAAACGAGCACTTGAAGCACGGGGAGTGCAGGTCTATTCAGAGATCGGTTTTGCCAAAAAAGATATCGGGGACATGAACAGGAAAAACGAGCTGATCGGGCAGATCGTTTCGGCATACAATGCATGAATTCCAAACCCGGCTGGTATCGACACATACAGGAAAATTTTCAAAGGAGGATAAACAATGAAAACAAGTATCATTTATCATTCGTATTCCGGGATTACCCGTGGGATTGCTGAGAAGATCCAGAAGGCGTGCGGAGGCGATCTCATTGAAGTGAAGTTAAAAAAGAACTACTCCTCGCTCACTGCGTATACGCTGGGGTGTTACCGTGCAACAAAGGAGCAGTGTGATCCGATCGAACCGGAAATCATTGACGTCTCCGCATCTGATCTGGTCATCATCGGTACACCCGTCTGGGCATTTAAAGCCACGCCGGCGATCAACGGGGCGATTGCAGCGCTGAAAGGGTGTGACGGAAAAAAGGCTGTAATCTTTGCAACCTGCGGGGGTTCGGCAAAAGATACCCTCCCGATCGTAAAAAAAGCCCTTACGGCAAAAGGCGTGACTGTTGTCGGGGAATGTGTGTTAAACAAAAAAGAAGTTGAGGAAGGACAAAAGATCAATGTCCTTATTGATAGCGTCAATGCGGCAAAAACCCGCTAAAATCTGTCTATCGTATCTGGGATATTAAAAACACCAACAGGGCAACTATGAAAACCATTACAATACAGGCAGGATCAGAAGATCGGAATACCAGATCTGAGTACCGCCGGCTTTTCGACTCGACCATTGCAGACACGTTCCAGCAGGCACTGCGGATCATTCACGCCTCTCCCAGCCTCTTTTTCACCGGGACAAAAATTGCCTGGTACCAGAAAAAAGCAGCCGATACAAGGCAGGAATTCGAACAACAGGGACTTTTTGTCCCACCCGTGATGATCATCAGTATCACATCGCGGTGCAACCTTGCCTGTGCGGGCTGCTACATGAAACAACAGCGTGAACACCATGCACCGGAGATGAGCCCTGTGCTGCTCCGTTCGGTCATTGCAGATGCAGCGGCACTAGGGGTCTCAATTATTGTAATCGCCGGTGGCGAGCCGCTCATGAGAAAAGATGAGATCCTCTCCCTTGCACGGTCATTCCCTCAGATCCTGTTCCCGCTGTTCACGAACGGGCTTTTGATCGACAAAGATTCTGCCCAAGAGATTGCTGCACACAAAAACATTGTCCCGCTCATCAGCTTCGAAGGTTTCCAGCCCGATACGGATTCGCGAAGGGGCAGCGGAGTCTACGACCGTTTGTTGTCGTCATGTTCAGTCTTAAAAAAGAATGGTATCTTCTTCGGGTGTTCGGTTACAGTCACCCGTACGAACATTGACCGGGTAACGGATGCAGGATTTATCCAGGCAATGATGGAGGCAGGCGTCCGTGTATTCGCCTTTGTTGAATATGTGCCGATCCAGCCGGGCACCGAAGAGCTTGTGCTGACACCCGACCAGCAAAAATCCCTCCATGCCCGTACGTCAGTTCTTGAGAAGCAATTTCCGGCGCTCTTTATCGGGTTTCCCGGGGATGAGGAACAGTTTGGCGGATGTCTTGCAGCAGGCAGGGGATTTATCCACATAAGTTCGTCGGGAAATGTAGAACCCTGCCCGGCAGCTCCATTCTCAGACGCAAACCTCACGAGTGTTTCACTCAAAGACGCGCTTCGATCACCATTCCTTGATAAAATCCGCCAGTATCATGACCTTCTGACGGAAACGAATGGCGGTTGTGCCCTCTGGACACACCGGGACTGGGTGCAGACGCTGATGACTAAACCGTAAATACAACCGGTCCAGAAGAGTTCATTTCATAGTTATTTTACTTGCCGGATAAGGGAATAGGGTTACCCATCCCCCCACTTCTAATAACCGTACGTGATACTTTCGCATTATACGGTTCAAGCATTTTACAACCGGTTACCGGGCGACACCAGGTGGAAAAGCTCAGCATATCGTGACCCTCAAATGCTCATTTTAGGCTCAGCATATCATGCTCCCTAAAAGATAAAGTTCGACGTTCATTGCTCATTCGATGGAGCACAATGGAATTGACACCAGAAGAGCAGGAACGAAACAAGGGGTCTCTCCCGATTTAGGATAACATTAAATCAGTAAAAAGGTTGATTCAACCCACATTTCAATAAATTCGGTTGAATTGAAGTTTTTGAGTTCGAAAATTCGGACCGTTTTCTGGCTAAAACAATTTAGTCATTATAGGTAAATTTTCTGCATCTCAAATTTATTGAATTTTCCCCCGCACTTTCGTCGCTACGGGAGGCACTGCGATCCCCCGTCGCTCCTCACCCTTTGGATCGTGCTCCACCTCACCTCTTTGAGGTGAGGCAGTAATGACGAGGTATCCACCTTCGGCAGCAGATGTTTATCGGGCAAATGACATATTTCCAGGCTTTTTGAGCTAGGAAAAACTCAATAACTCCCTCTAATAGTTGAAGAGATAAAGAAAAGAGCCAAAAAAAGTGTATCCCACTTGTTGATTTTCATGCGTAATGCCTGTGACATTAGAACTCAGGGGTGTTTTTTTAATTGTTATATCAGTTCAATGATTACAATATATTCTACATACAAAAACTATATCTCATTTGAAAACTCTATAATTGAATATGAAAAAGATCGAAGCAATTGTGAGACCTGAGCAGCTCAATGATGTCAGAAAAGCCCTGGTTGAAATTGGTCACAGGTCTATGATTAATTTCGATATCTTGTATCGCGGAATCGAAAATGAGATTGGCCAGCATCATAGTAACAGTAGTTCCCCTCTTTATGATTTCACACCAAAAGTCAAGATTGAACTTATAGTGAGTGATGAGTCAGTCCAAAAAATAGTGGACGCTATCTGTGATAGTGCTTACACAGGGCATATCGGAGATGGTAAGATTTTTATAATGCCCGCAGAGATGGCAATCCGAATTCAGACAAAGGAAACCGGGGACATGGTATGCTAATCCAGAACTTTTATTTTTTGGCTTTTAATAAGTAGGTTCGGTGATCGATTTTTCATTTCATTAAAATTCCCATAGTATTATCAGATAATAGAAGGAGCGCGAATCATGAAGACGCGAAATGGCTGGGTAGTGGTCGATAACATCCGGTATGATTATGATGTGATTGTCCATCCTGACCGCAGTGTGACGAAACGTTCCAAGAAAAAATCAAAGAAACTTAAGAAAAAATTCGGTCACATACCTCTTGCCGGGCACGAGCTCGCATTTCTTAAAAAGGAAAAACCCGAACTACTCTTTATCGGGACCGGGCAGTATGGCGATCTTCCTATTACTCCCGACGCCTACCGGATCCTCAAACAGTACACATCGACAATCCTCCCCACGCCCGATGTTATTGAGCTGCTTGAAGCGGAGTCCCGTCAGTTTGTTGCAATTCTTCATGTTAACTGCTGATATGCTGTTACCAGTCCCAACGAAAAAACGGGGATACGATCTGCACACCCGGTAAGGAATATATTCCCGATCAGGCTAACCGCAAAGTAAACCGTATCGCAGCACCTGACTGCGGTTCACCCGCGATCCTGTCATCAGCCCTTACCGTTCCCCCATAACTCTCTATGAGCATCTTGACGATATGGAGACCGAGACCGAAACTGCTTCGTTTTTTCGTGTCCTGTGTGAACCGGTCGAAAACCAGCGGTTTCATGGTATCGGAAATTCCAGGCCCGGTATCGCTGACGGAAATTTCCAACAGGCCCTCAGGTGTATCTCGGGCGCTGACCGTTATCTCAGTTTTATCTCCTCCGAATTTTACGCTATTGGAAAAAATGTTGTCAAAGACTACACCCAGCATATCGTTGGCAATCACCTTCCGGTTGCAGCCATCCATATGAACGCGAGTATTGATGCGGGAATCCAACTCCTTTTTAATGATATAGGCAAGGTCCACCTCCCGCACTTCCGGGGGGTTCTTATAGATGCGGCTTATCGTCTCGATATTACGGATAACATCGTTCGACCTCTTTGCAAGTGCGATGATCTTTTCCGCAAACTTATCCTTCGAATCCTGCGTTGTCTCCCGCAACAATTCTGCATAGCCGCGAAGACCCATGATCGCATTCAATATTTCGTACGTGATCGCATCGAGGTAAATATCCAGGTAAAGGTTTGCCTTGCGGTTCAGTTCTTCAAGATCCCGGTTTCGGTTAGCAAGTGCCTGCCGTGCGTTCGACAGATCATCGCGCTGCTGTTCAATTTCTTCCAGAAGGTCATGCAGATTTTCCTGTTGCTGTTGAATCTGGTCGAGCATCTGGTTGAACGATTGTGTAAGCGAGAGGATCTCTTCATCACCATTCTCGGGTATCCGCAGGGTGAGATCGCCAGAACTCCCGATGGATTTCATACTATTGTCCAGTTTGCTCAAGGGGGAGATGATGAACCGCTGGAGGAGGAGCTGGACGACGAGTAAAAACGCGATCATAAGGACGATGACAGCGGCTGCAACGATCATGATTGATCTTAGGACTTGCTGGTAGACCGGGCGGGTGGTTTCGATATTCAGCAGAAGGAACGAGGGGTGGTTCTCGATCCCCGTGATGATGGCAGAACCTTCCAGTTCGTTATCCCCTAAAGGTCGGATAATGGTTGCACCACTTTTAGCTCTTTGCTCATCAAGGGGAGACATCTTCCCGTTGTTACTGTTGCCGGGGAAGGGTTCAAGGGTACCGACGACCTGAAGCATTTGGTTGAGAATGTCAATTCTTTCTTCATCAAGCAGCCGGGTCATGACAAGGGTACCGGTAGTGTTGTTGAACTGGTATTTGTATTGGATGGGATAACCGGCAAGGATGATCGGATTATTGCCAATCGACGAGATGCCCCGCCGCCCGGAAATACCCCCCGGCATGCCTTCGATGATGATACTATCATGTATAATATGATCCAGTTCGGGAGGTACTCCCCGGGTGGTACTGCCATCTTTGGTGATAGTTTCGGAAAAGATGGGATGTCCGCTGGCATCATAGACAACGATATAATCGATACCAAGGTTTTTCATCGAAACGGGCTGGAAAATCCGTGAGAGATTCTGCTCTCCATCCGGATTTGTAAAAATCGCTGCGGTTTCTTCACGATGTGCCCAGTCGCGGCAGGTCGTCCCTACATCTTCAATCTCGTTATTGAGCTGCGAGATATAACGCTGGACATGGGTTGTGGTCTCCTGCTCTTCAATGACCCCGAATGACTGGAGGATAACAGACTGGGTGATGAAACTTAGCACGACAAGAAAAACCATTAGCGTGGCAACAAGGATAAGCCGGGAGCGGGTCCGTATCTTCATTGGAAAACACTGGATAGTTTTTGTCTCAATAGCTTATCATATTTTTCCACTATAGAATATGGATAACTATAGTTTGTATTGGGGTGAATAGTGAGAACAATCAAGTCAATGTTCGGAGATGAACTGAAGAGCAGCGTTGTGGTTTAACCATTTTTTACGGAGTAAGTTTAGAACAACGTTTGGGACAGTGAAAAAAAAAGCCGCTTTCCGGCACTCCGGTTATTTTTCGGGGATGTCATCGAATCTATTCAGTATTATCCGTCTACCTTCCCGATTGATGCATACAGTACCGTTATCAGCCATCCCCCGGTTTTCCAGCAGCTTTGTCCCATTGGGAGAGCATCACCCGGGGATACGAAAAAACCGGGACTGCAGGGATTCCCCCTTCCCGAGAGACCAGATGTGCCCGGGCCAGTTTCCGCAACATTTTCCGGGAAGTGCGGAGTTCGTGGAATTTCGCCTTGTCTGAAGTGCAGGGCATGGCTGCAATGTTGAACGCAGCATTTACATCGGCATGAAGGATCCTGCCGCACCGGGGGCACTCAAACAACTTCCGTACACGTGTCCCGAACGCCCCACACCTGCTGCACCGCTTTGAGGTATTGGCAGGATTCACGTATACAACCGGTATCCCGCAGTTCTGGGCGTGCTTCTCAACGAGATGCAGCAGGGCGACAAACGATCCGTTCTCAAAAGAAAATTCGTAAGACTCCTCTATCTCCCGGTGATGCAGGTGCCGGTACGAAAAAAGTTTCTCAAATTTTATACCAGCACACGCGGCATCTGCAAACCTGACGATTTGCCGGGCAATTTTTTGGATAGTTGCCTTGAACTCCTTCTTCTCCCGGGTCTTCATTCGTTTAAGTTTCCAGAGTTTGTTCTTATGGTAGAGTTTCGTGCAGTTTGTCACTGTTGTTGTATACTGCATTTTCTTTCCGAGTTTCATGACCTTCCCTGTCTGAAGATCGGCAGCGACTACGGCATGACCTGTCGTGTTCAGGTCAATGCCGATCCAGCGGGTGCATGGGAATGCATTGTAATGAATTCTGATCACCTTGGACATAGGGGATGTTCAGCAGCGGTACGGGATGATTCAGGAACCAGTAACATGGATCTTCACGATTGGGGGGCCAACACCAACCGATCTCCAGTATTTCCGGGCCATGACGTTTCCTTTTCCAGCACCGGGTATTACCGGAATATCGGACTCCGGTCCGGGACGTTGTACCGCTCTCTTGAGGATTATCCAGCTGTAGTCAGTAGTCGCATATGAATCAAGCCCGGTTCCAGCTCGAATCATGATCCCCCATCCACAGTGGTCATATCAGACACGAGTCTCTTCCTGAAAACCTTCTCGAATGCCGGTCGCTCGTTCTCCAGACCCCAGCATTCAAGCTGGCAATCTCCTTGACCTGCAAAAGAAAGGATAACGGTATTCTTTTCCAGCCTGCTGAACCTGACATGCCGGACGAGTCCTGCGTGGTTACGGTCAAAGCTCTCGCCAAGACGCAGGAAACTCGAGAGGATGCGGACAACCTCCTGCCCATGCGGGTCGAGTTCCGCGAGCTCCCGTGATTTTTTACCGGGCATCCTCTTCCGGTGGAACCGGGCGAGGTTTGCCATGATGGCAATCTCTTTCTGGTCAAAACCGAGCAGTTCCCGGTTCTTGATAAGGTAGTACGAATGTGCGTGATGGTTGGAGAACGCGATGAACGAGCCGATATCATGGAGGAAGGCTGCATGTTCGAGCAGTTCGCGCTCCCAGTCACTGAAGGAATGCAGTTTCAATTCCCGTGCAGAATCGAAGAGTGCGAGTGCGATCTCGGTCACAGTACGGGCGTGCACCTCGTTGATCCCGCAGGCACGTCCCAATTGCAGGACGCTCCGTTCCCGGAGTGAGAACTCTCCGCCACGAGAGAATCCCTCACTCCGGGAAAGGTAATCCACGAGAAGCCCGTCCTCAAGCCCCCGGTCTGACACCGTGATGGACTTCAGTGAGAGCTCCTTTAAAAAAACCTCAAGAATGGCAGCGCCGGCGATGAGGATATCGGCTCGTTCCGGGTTGATGCCCGGTAATTTGCGTCGTTCTTCCAGCGGGAGGGCACAAAGCAGTTCAATCACTTTCCTGAGGTCCCGGTAGCTGAGTATAGTCCCGTCCAGCTTTTTATTTGAGTGGTGGATTCTTGCCGCGATCTCTGAGAGATTTATTATCGTCCCGGAACTACCAACCGCACACTTGGGGTCAAGGACTTTTATCTTCTGGATGGACAGAACAATCTCATTTTTTATGTACCGCTGGACTTCTTTGTATTTGCTGAGAGGAACAGGGTCGTCTCCGGATCCCGGGAAAAAACGGTTGGTCAGCCGGATGGCACCCAGTTTGAAACTGTCGAGGAACTGGTATTCCTGTTCTCCCCCTACAGCTATCTCGGTGCTACCGCCACCGATATCGATAAAGAACGCGGTCGGGGCACCAAGATGTACCGAACCGGAGACACCAAGGTAGATCAGCCGGGCTTCCTCAAGCCCGGACACGACCCGCATATCGATCTTCACTTCCCGCCGCAACCGTTCCAGGAGTTCATTCCGGTTTGTCGCCTCCCGTGTCGCCGAAGTGCCGACCACCACAAATTCATTAGCTGAAAATGTCCTGCCAAGATCGACAAATTTCTTGCAGACCACGACAGCCCGTTCAATGGCATTCGGAAGGATCTCGTGTGTCTCAAACTCTCCTTCGCCCAAGCGGACCTGTTGCTTCTGCTGGGAGAGCACGGTATAGGAATGATTCGGGTTGATCCGCACGACAAAGAGCCGGATGGAGTTCGTTCCGATATCGATAAACCCGACGACCCGTTCCCGGAGTGCCGTAACCTTGGACTTCACGGTATCACAAGCATATGGTCGAAAAATTCATTGAAAAGATCAGCATTTGCAAGCGCCCGTCCCTTCTCCACCGATGCCTCACTGTTGGCATCCACATTGCATGTGACGACCCCGTCACCGATAGTACAATGGACCGAACGCACGATCCCGAGGCGGCGGTCATCAAGACCGTCAGCAACCCGGATAAGAGCGGTAAGTGCCCGTATACGGGACTGGTCCTCTAAGGAGAATGACGGGTAATAACCGCTCCGGTCCAATCGGCACGGACCGGAATGAAACCGGGCTACAAGCCCGACGATACCCCTCTCCCGGATATCCAGCGGCAGGGTCTCATCCGAGTAGATCATCCCGGCACCCCGTGCCCGGTGCCGTTTCCGCCCGTATTTCCACCCGATATCATGGAGCATAGAGGCATATTCCAGCAAACGCCGGTCCCGATCGCCAAGCCGGTGCAGTGGTAGGAGCTGATCGAAGAGTTCGAGAGCCAGAGCAGTCACCTGGCGGGCGTGCCTGGCCCCTGAGTGATAGATCGCGGCGAGTCGCTTTACTGCAGCCTGTTCAGCAGTTACTGCGGCCAGATCGTTACCTGTGTGCAGGGGTTGTTTCAGGGAAAACCCGACCCTGATATCATTGATGAGCGAGGCGCGCAGGTCATCCCAAAACCTGGAGCGGAAAAGCGATCTCCAGTACCGGACAAACCCCCGGTGCAACTGCATCCGTTTCTGTTCCCTGTCGGCGAGCAGTTGCTTGAGGGAGTGGATGGTGCCGGCGTCGGTACCGTGCAGATCCTTTGCCGGATACCCACGGGTTCTCTCCCTGACAAGCGCACGAGTGAGCTGGTCGATCCATGCATCGCAGTCGTGCATGTTGCCCAGGATCGTCTGGATCTTCCTGACCCGTGCGAGAGGTCTTCTTAATTTCAGCCGGTACAACGGGGCGTATATTTCCATCGTGTACCGGAGCCGTTTTGCCGCGATCCGCATCGCATGGTGCTCCGCAATCGCATCGGGGTTTTTGATCCACGGTTCATACTCGAACAGGTCAAGAATTCCCTTATTGATACGTTCGGCTGCTTCCGGTGGAATGGCATGCATCGGGGGGAGACGCCCCCGGGCCGGATGAGCCGGAACCATTTCACGCAGGGCGTCCTGCATCTCTTCGATTACACGACCCTGCTCCAGTTCGCCCAGTGCGAGGAGCACATTCTTCTGGAGTATTTCGCGCCGGTGCCGCATCCGGGACACAAGAGCCGTGATTGCAGTGGGTGGGACCGGTTGTCCGGGTGCCTGATTCGTGTCCGTAACTGCCGGTATTGCCTCGCCGCAGGGTCCATTCAGGTAGTCTTCCAAGAACGCTAGCTGGACATCAAGGTCCCGGGCATCGCCAAGGGCGCGGGTGATCTTTTGGATCTCCTTTGTCCATACGCGTAATTTTTTTTCGGGAAAGCACCGGGTAAAAAGGGGCAGCGCGGCACGAATCCGCCGGGAAGCCACGCGCATCCGGTGGACGTGTTCGATATCCCGCCCGGTCTTCACACCTTGGATCTCGTGTGTAAATGCTTTGATCAGCGGTATTAACCGCCGAGCACCGAACCGGCAGGTCCCCCGTACCACG
>Ga0247841_10011097_pt1 | contig 12075 bp, 9 predicted proteins | sample LaCruzMarch2015__2_FD_192410 | JGI IMG/M metagenome (GOLD analysis project Ga0247841, IMG submission 192410) | Freshwater microbial communities from meromictic Lake La Cruz, Castile-La Mancha, Spain - LaCruzMarch2015_18m | ecosystem: Environmental > Aquatic > Freshwater > Lake | place: Spain...
TATTCTACCATAAAATTCTTGTCCCCGACATTTGCATTTTTTCCGTTTATCTTTACATTACCATCAAACCATCCTGCATAATTACCAGAATTTGTTCCACTGTTTGCATATAATGCTGCCCAGTTAGTAATAGGTCCATTAGTATTTAAGAAACTTAAAGCAGATAATTCCGTTCCTGATAAATCGTTATAAGCAAGATTAGTAACTTTAAAATTTCTGCTACCAATAGCATTGGAATGACCGAATATTTCCAAAGTAGCTGTCGGGTTATTATTATAAACTGTACCAATACCAATATTACCAGTTGATAATATCTTTATTCTTTCTGTAGCATTCGTTTTAAATATTAAATCTGCAACATTAGATGTGCCTAAATAACCTACATTTGTTGGATAGTTACTTGCAGCATCATCCCAGTATATTTGACTATAAGATGTTGAAATTAACATCATTCCTAAAAAACCTAAAATTATTTTTTTCATAACTTAAAAATTAAATAAATAAAAAATTGAATAATATCATTTAAATTTAAGATAAAAAATAATAGCAGATACTAGGGATTCCCTAATTTTTTACTTAGGGTTTTCCTAGTTTTTTTACTGGTGTTTTACTAGTATTTTATAATTAATAATTTGTAATTCGCTAATTACAAATTATTTACTGATTATTTTTGTGTATTATATACCTCATTCTTTATTACATAATCTGCTAATTGAAACAAGTTTTTTGAATCAGTCTTTTTAAGCAGATTGGATTTGTGATATTCTACTGCCTTAGGGGAAATAAAAAGTTTTATTGCAATTTTTTTATTACTATAACCTTGCTTAATAAGTTGTAATACTTGCAATTCTCGTTTTGTTAATTTTATATCTTTTTGATTTTCTTCTCTAAATTTTGAAACATAAGCAAATACTTCTTCAGAATAATAAGAACTTCCTTCAATAACATTTTTTAAAGCAGTTTCTATTTGACCTATTTTATTATTTTTGAAAAGAATTCCTTTTACATTAGTTTCAAATATTCTTTTGATATTTTCTTCGTCAAAATACGCGGTTAGCGCAATTATTTTGATTTCCGGATACTTTTGCGAAATTATTTTTGTTGCTTCAATTCCATCAATAACCGGCATTTTAATATCCATAAAAATAATATCACATTCATTTTTATCAAGAATATTTATTAATTCTTGTCCATTGGCAGCTTCAGCAACTAATTCAATATTATCTAATGTTTCAAATAATGCTTTTAACCCACCTCTAAAAATTTCGTGATCATCTGCAATTATAATTCTTAATGTTTTATTTTCCATATAATTATATAAATTTTAATTAGAATTACAGGTTAATTGAAGTATGTAATAGTTTTAATTAATTGGCGAAGTTAAAATAAAAAATAAAAAACTTATACAAAATTTATTTTTTTATAAAAAAAATTAAAAATTAATCATATTACAATACCTTTTTATCATATCTTTTGACTTAGTATCGCCAATCCCTGAAGCAATTTGCCAATATTTACAAGCTTCTGCTTTTGACCCTGAATTATAATTTAATAATCCCAAATTATAGTATGCATCTATATCACCGGAATTTAATTGTATAACTTTATTAAAATCTTCCAAAGCACCTTTAATATCTTTTAAATAAATTTTTGTATTCCCCCTGTTTTTATACGCATCAATATAATCAGGATTTAAAAATATTGCTCTATCCAAATCACTTAAAGCTCCTTTAAAGTCTGAGAGATTTGCACTTGCAAGGCTCCTGTTAAAATATATTTCTGCATTTTCAGGATATAATTCAATCAGTTTGGAATAATCAGAAATTGCCCCGTTAAAATCCTTTAAATAAAATCTTATCAATCCCCTGTTATAATAAGGCTTATCGCTTAAAGGGTTTATTTTTATAGATTTACTAAAATCATTTAAAGCATCATTGAGTTTATTTATTTGCATTTCGGCTAACCCTCTATTGAAATAAGAATCTTCGTTCATGGAATCTAATTTAATAGCTTTATTACAATCTTCAATTGCAGCATTATAATCTTTCATTTGGTATTTAATTACTGCACGACTATTATATTCGTCTGATTTGTACGGATTTAGTATTATTGATTTATTAAAATCCTCCATTGCTCCCGTGTAATCTTTAATATCATATTTTGCTAATCCCCTGTTATAATAAGCAATATCTACATTTGGATTTTTTGTTAAAACATCATTATATAAGGATATGCTGTCTTTCCATATTTTGTTTCTGTTATATGTTGTAATACTGCATGATATAATAAATAAAATAAAAACAACAAAAAATATTGTTTTGAATTTCCTTAAATATTCTATTTTTCCGTCTTTTATTAAGCAGTAAAACAATCCAATAATATAGAATAATCCGATATAAGGAATATAAGTATAACGATCTGCTGCAACCACATTTCCACCAATCGGGAAAATATGCAAAACAATTGAAACAGGTATTAAAAAAAGCATCAGACCAAAAATCAATTCCTTTTTTATGCTTTTATTAACTTTTATTAAAATTAAAATTAAGGTTGTACAAAAAACTAAAAATAAACCGGAACCCAAATAATAACTTAATGGAAAAATATTATCAATTTTCTGAGGATAAATATATAATGCAGACAATTCAAACGGAACAAATAATTTATATATGTAAAACATTACTGAATAACAGGCTAAAATAATTCTGTCAAAAAATGTATAAGTTTCAGAAACTAATACAATATTCTGTACAAGGTCTTTTGCAAAAAAATAATGAATTATTCCTGAAACCAAAGGCATTACAAAAAAGGGTATTTTTTCTAAAATAGTTTTCCATGAAAATTTTCTATCATAAAAGTAGTCAACAACAAATAATAAAACAGGAAAAGAAACAGCGGAGAACTTAGATAATAGTGAAATAACAGAAAAAATCAGCGCAAATATTAAATATTTTATTTTAAATCTTGATTTTAAATAATTTATATAAGCAATTAACGCTGAAAGATAAAAAAAGCTGAAAAGCATATCTTTTCTTTCCGCTACCCACGCAACAGATTCTACTCTTAAAGGATGTATTGCGAATAATATTGCTACAATAACCGCTAATTCTGCTCTTTTCGAAATTAATAATATCAAATAAAAAACTAAAATTATATTTAACAAGTGAATTAAAAGATTCTCAACATGATACATTTTCGGGTTAAGTCCCCATAATTTGTAGTCAATAGCAAATGATAGTAAAGTTACCGGAAGATTATCCTGTGAATATGATGCAAAAATATTTTTAATCCCATTCAAAGATAAATCCTTAATCTGCTTATTATTAGTTATATATACATCATCGTCGTAATTAACAAATCCGTTATTAATTGAACCGGAAAAAACAAAAGCAGTTACTATAAGTATTGAAAATACTATGATAATTAAAATATTCTTATTTCTTTTAATTACATTCTGTTCTTGCTTATTTGCAATTTTAATTTTAACTTTATTTTTTAAATTCATTGAATTATTAATTTTAATCCAAAATAAATAAATTTTATTTATAATTTTGTTTTATATAAAAGTAATATATTTTAAATAATAAATTTATTTTAAATAAATGAACAAAATATCATTAATTATACCGGTACATAATGAAGCAGAAAATATAAAAGACTTAGTTAATGAAATAAATTCTGTTTGTTTTGATAAGTATATTTATGAAATAATTATAATTGATGATGGCTCTACAGATAATACAAAAGAAATTATCAAATCCCTTTCTCCTGTTAAATATATTCGATTAAGACGTTGTTTTGGACAAACTGCAGCTTTGGACGCAGGTATTAAACATGCAAAATATGAATATATTATTACTCTTGATGGAGATGGACAAAACGACCCTAAAGACATTCCAGATTTAATCGAATACTTAGAAAAAACCGATCTTGATATTGTTTCCGGTTGGAGAAAAAAAAGAAAAGATAGTGTTATAAAGAAATTTATTTCGCGTGGTGCTAATTTATTAAGAAGTATTTTAATACACGATGGTATTCATGATAGCGGATGTACTTTAAAAATTTATAAAAAAGAATGTTTCGACCAGGTTAGTTTATATGGAGAAATGCATAGATTTATTCCTGCAATTCTAAAAATAAAAGGGTTTAATATCGGGGAAATTGAAGTAAATCATCGCCCGAGAACAAAAGGAAAAACGAATTATAACTGGCGTAGAACATTTAAAGGCTTTATTGACATGATTTCTGTATGGTTCTGGAACAAATATGCTGTTAAACCATTACATTTACTTGGTGGAATGGGATTATTTTCGATATTTTTAGGGTTTATTACTTTATCATATACTGTTTATCTCTATATTAGTATCGGTAAAGTTGGACATACAGCATGGCCGGTTCTTTCAGTATTCCTTTTGTTAGTCGGTATATTACTATTTGTTTTAGGACTTATCGCGGATATTCTTTCAAAAAATTATTACGAAACAACAATAGATAAATCATATAGTATAAAAGAAATTGTTGAATATTAATATAATCCTGATATGATTGAAAATATAGTTCATAATAATGTATTAATTGCAATTATTATTTCTAACAATTTTAACGAAAAAGGAATAAAGTTTTTTACCCCTGACGATTTCTCTCAGCAATTAGCTTATATGAGGCATCCAAAGGGTAAAGAAATAGCTCCTCATGTACATAATTCTGTAGCAAGACAAGTTCATTTTACAAAAGAAGTACTGTTTATTAAAAAAGGTAAGCTGCGCGTTGATTTCTATAATAATGAACAAAAATATCTTGAAAGCAGGATACTTTCTGAAGGAGATGTAATTCTTTTATCTGAAGGCGGTCATGGTTTTGAAGTTATTGAAGAAGTAGAAATGTTTGAAGTAAAGCAAGGTCCTTATGCCGGTGATGCTGATAAAACACGATTTGAAAAAAATATTAAAAATATTATTATTAAATAAAAAATAATTCCAAAAATATAAAATAAATGATTCCTGTAAATGAACCAATATTAAATGGAAATGAAAAAAAATATCTGTTAGAATGTATTGATACAGGCTGGATTTCATCTGAAGGTCCATTCGTAAAACAATTTGAAGACAATTTTTCAAAAAAAGTTGAGCGAAAATATGGTATTGCTGTAAGCAATGGCTCTGCAGCTTTGGATGTTGCCTGTGCTGCAATTGGTCTGCAAAAAGGAGATGAAGTTATTATGCCGACTTTTACAATAATTTCATGTGCAGCAGCAATTATAAGAACAGGTGCAAAACCTGTATTAGTAGATTCTTTTTCAGACACATGGAATATGAATGTTAACCAGACAGAATCTAAAATCACAAAGAATACAAAAGCCATAATGATAGTTCACATTTATGGAATTACCACAGATATTGACCCTGTACTGAAAATAGCAAAAAAATATAATCTTAAGATTATCGAAGATGCAGCTGAAATGCACGGACAGACATACAAAGACAAACCATGCGGAAGTTTCGGAGATATAAGTACTTTCAGCTTCTATCCGAATAAACATATTACTACAGGTGAAGGAGGAATGATTGTAACTGATGACGAGACTTTAGCTGAGAAATGTCGTTCTTTACGAAACTTATGTTTTCAGCCTAAAAAAAGATTTATCCATGAAGAAATAGGATGGAACTATCGCTTTACAAATTTACAGGCAGCAATGGGTTTGGCTCAGCTTGAACGCATCAACGAATTTGTTGCTTTAAAAAGAAAAATGGGACAACTATATACAGAACTATTAAAAGATATTAAAAATATTCAATTACCCCTTCCCTATACCGATTATTGTAAAAATATTTATTGGGTATTTGGAATTGTATTAGGCAAGGAAATACCTTTTGATGCTGAAGAAGCTATGAAACGATTATCTGAAAATAAAATAGGTACCCGACCGTTTTTCTGGTGTATGCATGAACAACCGGTATTTCAAAAGATGGGGCTATTTAAAAATGAAAAGTATCCTGCTTCAGAAAACTTGGCAAGAAGAGGATTCTATATACCAAGCGGATTAGCCCTTACAGAAAAACAAATGTACGAAGTTGTAAATTGTGTTAAAAAAATCTTAGCTTAATTATGAATGTTTTTAAAAATTATTCCCGTTATTATAATTTGTTATATAAAGATAAAGATTATGAAGGTGAAGCTAAGTATGTTATGGAATTAATAAAGAAATTTGCGCCACATACTAAATCTTTGCTTGACTTGGGGTGTGGAACCTGCAAACATGATCATTATTTTATAAATAATGGATTTTCTGTAACAGGAGTCGAACTTTCTACTGAAATGATTGGTATTGCAAAAAAGGAAATTTGTCATAAGAACCTTGAAATTTATCAGGGAGATATTAGACAAATAAAACTGGATAAAAAATTTGATTCAATAGTTTCTCTTTTTCATGTTATCAGCTACCAAACAACAAATGAAGACATTATTAATACTTTTAAGACCGTAAAATCACATTTAAATCCAAATGGTATATTTATATTTGATTGTTGGTACGGACCAACTGTAATTACCGAAAAGCCCGAATGTCGCATTAAACAACTTGAAGATGAAAATATAAAAGTAACCCGTATTTGCGAGCCTGCTATTTATCCTGAAAAAAACACTGTTGATGTTAATTACAAAATACACATTTTGAATAAAACTGACAATAAAACAGAAGAAGTTAAAGAAACACATAAAATGAGATATTATTTTACTCCTGAATTGGAATTTTTGTTAAATTCAACAGGATTAGAACTTATTCACAGTGAAAAATGGATTACAGGTGAAAAGCCTGATTTCAATACGTTTAGTGTTTGTTTTATAGCAAAAAATAAATGAGACCAGGAATTTGCGCATTTCCATTATCAAAAGGAAAAGAAACAGGTAGAGGGCTTGACAGAGTTATTGATGAATTTTATAATTATCTTACTTCTAATAAAATCCCTTTTGATTTTTATGACAGTAAACTCGCTGATAACCTCAAAGGAAGTTCCTCTCTTAAAAAAGAAATACAATCAGTTTTAAATAGCTTTAAATATTTACGGTTTTTAAAATCTGTAAAAAATGACGTTTATTTTGCTACTTATCCTGTTGCTGCTGTATTTCCTTTATTAATAAAGAAAAAACCTTTAATCACTTTAATTCATGACCTTATACCATTTTTTGTATTTGGTTATGATAATAAAATAAAATATTCAATTAAAAGGTGGAGTATTAAATATTCATGTATTAAAAGTGATTGTGTGATTGTTCCTTTTCAGTCAAATAAAATAAAATTAATAGAATTATTTAATATTAATCCTGATAAAATTAAAGTTATTCCTTATGGAGTAAATCATGATTGTTATTACAAAGACGAAAATATACAAAAAATCCCAAAGAGTATTGCATTCTTAGGAGAAGCCAAACGCGCCAAAGGTTTGGATACATTAATCAAAGCATTCAAAATTGTTATTAATACAATTCCTGAAGCAAAACTATTTGTTGCCAGCAGTGGTAATGAATTGGATAAAATGAAAAAATTAGCATCTGATATTCTTCCTCCCACAACTTATAAATTCATAGGATTTATTGAAGAAAACAAAATGAAGGAATTTTATAATTCTGCAGAATTATTTGTATTTCCATCTCGTTATGGTTTTGGTCTTAGCGCATTGGAAGCAATGGCATGTGGTACTCCTGCAATTGTTGGCGCAACACTTGATTCTGTAGATTTTATTAATGATGACGATTTACTTGTTGATACTGAAAATTTTAATTTATTAGCTGAAAAAATTATTAAGCTGTTAAACGATAAAAACCTTTATTTTCAAAAATGTCAATATGCTGTCAATATTGCACAAAAATATTCGTGGGAAGAAATGTCAAAAAAATATTACGAAACCTGTAAAGAAATATACAATATGAATAAATAATTTCGATTTCTTCTAATAGCTTTTATTCAACATAAAACTTTATTTCCTTTTTAAATTCGGGATTTGCAAAAGAGCTTACTGTAATTGTAACCTGATTGTTTTTAATATTTTCCTTTTGTAATTCTATATTAATATTTATTGATTTATTAGGTAAAACTTCATCTGAACTTGTTATTTTGCAACTTTTATCTAAATTATATTTAATTGTATATTTGTCAGGCTCACTTCCTTCATTATTAATTTTGAAAGAAACATGTTTATTTTTTTTAAATAAATTTTTATTTTGCTCAATAGAATTATTCAAAGTAAAATAAATCGGATAAAGTGACTTTGTATATGATGCACGATAACAATTTGAATTTACCCATTGGTTCTTTTCATTTGAATACTTTTCAGCATAACAATCCCATACTATTTTTTTATCTTGTGTAACTTCAAATATTCTACTGACAGGTCTTCCCATATTTACTAAAAAATTTGAATTATTCATATAAATAATATTTCCAAATCTTAAACTATTTGCAGCATACAAGCTATCAAAATCACATGAAAATTCCCATATTTTTTCCGAAATATTACTCTTTGCATTTGGTTGAGAAAAAACAACAACAGACGATATAAAAACACCTGTATCACTAACATTATTATTATTAAAAACTGCAATATTGCCATCAGGCAAAAGTATTGATGAGTGTTGATAATAAAAAAAATCATTTGCATATTTTGCTTCACCAGACGACCATTTTTCTCCAAAATTTGCTACTATTTTTCCGGTTTTTTTTTCAATTTTAATTATTCTGCTCATAAATCTGGCACTTACATATAACATATCTTCTTTTTCATCTAAATAAAATGCATTGATATGAGCTGGATCATAAATTGTATAATTATAAACGTTAGAATAAAAATTATCACAAATAGTAGTAGGATAATAAATATCCGTATCTGAAAATGCGTTTTGTGAATCCCAACTCCAAACAACATTATGATTCGAATCATATTCTATTATTGTCCCAAAAGCAATAAAATCTACATTAAGTTTATTTTTGGGCTTTACAAACTTGTTTCCTATTATCATGTAATTACCATTATTCAGTTTTTTAAAATCATGATGAAAATGTTCTATAGAATCTCCTGAAACAATCCCTGAATGAGGTGTTTTCCATATTGTTTCACCATTTATGGATACTTCTATTCCATCATCAAAAAATGAACCATCATATACTTTTGAAAGAAAAGTAATAGTTCCACTTTTTGTCATTTTAATATCCCATATTTCTTTTGATTTATTTGGTAAAAACCATACAGGCTCTCCTGACCTGTTAATTGCGACCCTTGAAATATCTAAAAATATTAATCCATCATCTACAATTTTTGTATTTATTCTATAACTGTTATAATTTTCATCAACTAAATTATTTTTCAGTATATTAAAAAAATATCGGTCTGATATATTTATTATATTACCTTCTTTATTAAACGCGATATATCTCCATTGGTATGATGTACCGAATTTTAATCCGTTAATTAAAGTTGCAGTGGTACTATCAACTTGCTCAATAACAATGTTTTTTTCAAATAATTTAGGTTCTGAATTTATTGCTATTTGAACTATATAATATAATGCTTTTTTTATCTCAGGATATTCAAACATTACCTGAGTATAATTTATTTTTGAATGGTCGCGTGGATATACCTGCCCGCAAGCATTATAATTATAACTTATAATTATTATTATTGATATATATATGGTTTTTAACCTAATTGCCATTAAACATAAATTAAAATACTTTTTTAAAATATTTGAATTAATTAATTAATTAATATAAAAATTCAATTCTCTTTTAAATTCAGGTTTAGCTATAGAACTTACAGAAATATTAATGTTTTGGTTCTTAATTTTTTCATCTTTAAAATTAATATCTATAGAAGTTGTATTACCAGGTAAAACAATATCTGTTTGTATTGTGTTATACAAACTATTACTTAACTTGTATTTTACAATATATAAATCCTGATTACTTCCTTCATTATTAATTTTAAATTCTATGTGAAAATTTTTTGCGTGATAAATTGTATCAAGATTATAAGAATTATTTAATGTAAAATAAATAGGATAAAGAGATTTAGTAAATGAAACCCTATAATTACAAGATGGACCCCATTTATTACTGTCTTCAGAAAATTTTTCTGTATAACAATCCCATACTATTTTTTTGTTATGATTAACTTCAAAAATCCTACTAACAGGATCTCCCATATTTACCAAAAAATCTGAATTATCCATAAAAATAATATTCCCTGCTCTTATACTATATGAAGGATAAAGTTTATCAAAATCACAAGAAAATTCCCATATTTTTTTTGAAACATTACTATATTTATTAGGCTGTGAGAATACAACCACTGAAGCAGGTTTAAAAGAATTGCTCATCTCAGAAAAGTTGTTATTACTAAATAAAGCAATGTTGCTATCAGGAAGAAGAATTGGAGTATGCATATATTGAAAAAATCCATTTGCAGTTCCTTCCGATTGAATACTCTCTCCATAACTTGCTAATACTTTACCCGTACTCCTTTTTAACTTTATTATCCTGCTGATATATTTAAAGCTTAAATATATAATATCATTTTTTTCATCTAAATAAAATGAATTCAAATGAGCCGGATCATATGTCTGCCTATTAAAAATATTTTTAAATTTAGTTTCATCCATTTTAGAGTAATCATAAATTTCCCTATCAGGAAAATACTGTTGGGAATCCCAACTCCAAACTACTTTTTTTTGTGGATTATATTCTATAACGGTTCCAAACCATATTCTATCAGCATTAATATTTATTTTAGGGGTTACTAACTTATTGCCCAATACCATATAATTACCATTACTCATTTTTTTAAAATCATGATGAAAATACTCTATTGAATCTCCTGAAATCCTTCCTGATTTTGGAGTTTCCCATAATATTTCACCATTTATTGATATTTCTACACCACTAAAATATTCTTCTCCGCTTTTTGAAAGAAAAGTTATTGTTCCGCTTTTAGTCATTTTTATATCCCATGCATCTATTACATTATTAGGCATAAACCATACGGGGTCTCCTGCTCTATTTATTGCAACTCTTGAACCATCAAGAAATATTAATCCGTCATCTACTACATTTTTGTTATTAATTTTTGTGTGATAATAATTTTTATTCACCAAATTACATTTTTTAATATCAAATATATGTATATCTGAAGTATATATAATTTCTTTGTCTTTATCAAATGCTAAATACCGCCATTGGTATAATTTACCAAATTCCAATCCTTTAATAAGTGTGGCAGTAGTACTATCATATTGTTGAACAACAATATTTTTATCAAATACTGTAACCTCCTGACGTGAAGCAATTTGCACAAGATAATAAGAAGCACCTTTAATTTCAGGATAATTAAACATTACCTGAGTATAATTTAATTCCGCATAATTCGGCGGAAATATTTGCCCCGTTAGGTTATTAATTATAAAAAATAATATTAATGTATATATAATCCTCATACTATAATGTTTCTGAAATAAGCCTTTTTTTAATATTATAAATTAGGTCATTCTGAGGTTTTCTTTTTAACAAATCCTCATTTGGTGTATTTTCTATTGCTTTTGATTTTAATTCTTCATTTAACTTATTAAATTCTTTAATAGTATTTTCATTTAAAATTATTTTTTTTGAATTACAAATATTATTTGTTTTATATCCTAATTTTTCTAAATAATCTCCTGCAACAGATTCAAAAATAGCTATTTCATTCTCTGTTAGTTCTAATGTATATTTATTAAAATTATTTTTAATTACAGGCTTAACTACATTTTTCCACATAGTTCCCGATTGAGCTGTAGATTTTGACTCTTGTGATTCATAATATTTCAATACTTTATTACTGTATTTAATCTTTATTAAATCGCAAATATCATGTATGGTTTTTTCAGGATTTTGTATAAAATCTTCGTATTTTATTTTTATTGTTCTTGGATTTCCGATTTTATTGCAGAAATTTAAAGAAAGTTCCTGTTCACGTTTCCATTGTTTGGCTATACAATAAATATGTTTTTCTCCGACTACTGTTTTCTTGAAAGATGATGCAACATCTCTCC
>Ga0247841_10011098_pt1 | contig 12074 bp, 7 predicted proteins | sample LaCruzMarch2015__2_FD_192410 | JGI IMG/M metagenome (GOLD analysis project Ga0247841, IMG submission 192410) | Freshwater microbial communities from meromictic Lake La Cruz, Castile-La Mancha, Spain - LaCruzMarch2015_18m | ecosystem: Environmental > Aquatic > Freshwater > Lake | place: Spain...
GTTAACCGTATAAATCATTTGGGACCCATCGGGACTGATCCTAATCCGGTCATAAACCTTATCGCGTTTCAGCTTAACGGAAATACCGGGGTTGTAAGGCGTGAAACCGGAATTCCCCTCCGAATAAAGCTGCACATACCAGTCGTACCACTCTTTTACCACTTTTTTGAAAGGAATGCCCAACACATAAAGGAATCCGTTATCCACGCTGCGGTTAACCTTTGTCATGTAGGCGATATTGGCGATGTTTTCCTCACCGTATTTTTCAGCAATAAACCGCCAGAGCGAATGGCCTGCGATCACAGCATCCTCGTCCAGCAGATGGTTGAACTTTTTATACCTTCCGCTCAGGATACCATCTTTGGTTTTATTATCTAATTCGGTATCCCAGTTCCGGCTGTGGTACGACACCAGCCCGTCAATATACCATGTGGGGATGTTGATAAGGGTGTTATTTTTAACCTGGGCACCAATGGAACCGCCATAAATGATGTTGTCGAACATCAGCCTGGTAACCCCTCCGCGTATCTGACGGTCAAAATTATTCAGGTCACCATCGAAGTACAGGAATACCTTGCTCCCAATGATATGCGTGATGCCTCCGGTGTTGTAAGTGGTATTGTTCATCAGCCCGATATTGCTCTGTTTCAACTCGGAGTAAGTGTTGTAAACGATGAACTGTATTTTTTTGTCGAGCGAGGTCTGAAGTTTACCTTCTATTTCGGGTATGTATTTGCCTGCGTAATCGGCCACATGTTGTGCAAGTTCTTTGCCATTCAGATAATAATATACGTCGAGATTGTTGAAGCGGAAGTATGTCCAAAGAAAATCGGTATATTGGACACGGTTTTTGCCGAAAGTCACCTGCGAACCATTATAAAACTGCGCGTTTACCGGCAATATAAACAACCACAATATCAATGCGGTACACAAATAACGGAGTGTTTTCGACATGTAAAGTGGGAAAGCTTGTTTCATTGGTTTTGAAAAAAATTTCAACCCGCTAAAGTAGCAAAAAATTTGCGGGTGGACATATTCATACTGACAGAGGGAATAGCAAATGCGTATTAATTCACTTTTATTAACGATTGGTGGTCATAGTTATTTTGCCGGTGTCAAATAATCAAAAAACAACATGAAATCTGATAAACCAGATTTCTGTTATGGACAGAATAGAGAAGAAAGATGTTTTTACTGGTAATATTTCAAAAGGAAATAAGCATCAACCACTTCAGTTTCTATGGTACATAACCTCAGGGCATCAAAAAAACATAGCTGTGAAATTGATAAATTGGTGGATTTTTTCCTTCAATACCTTATTTTTAAATAGAAGATGAGAAGAATTCTGAAAACAAATCCCAATCCGAAAACGCTGTGGTATTTGGCTGTGAAAATTATTAGCTGAATTACCGGAATACATCAAAATGCAAAGGAAGCCGGAATATTACTGTATCTATTTTAGTTCTTATATTCAACTGATGTCATTGCCAATTCTCGTGTTTCAGCGGGCCTGGCGGGCATAAATTCTATCTGCTCCAGCCATTTCTCCCCTACTGTTCCTCCCGGGGTTCCCAATCGTAATCACCTTCGTTGCGGTAATCATCCGTTGCTATGGTTACATTGATTGGCAGGTTAAGCGAAACTGCACGCTTGTATCCCTTGATGCTGATCATGTCTTTGGTAGCAGTTACAATGGCAAAGCTGTTCCCTTCGGGCGATTTGCCATCCACGAGGCATCGCAGTGTGTAATAATGTATATCGTTGGTTTTCGAATAACGGCCTTCATGGTAATGCCCCTGAAAAACACATTTTACTTTGCCACTGCTTTCCAGCATTTTTCTTACTTCTTTTGCATTTTTCACTACATAAGGCCCTTGGCCATCCAACAGTTGGTGGGTGAAAACAATTACAGGGTTCATTGTGGTATGTAAGTCTTCACGCAGCCAGTTCAGTTCTTCCGGGGGAATATTGGGATCGCCCCAATCGAAGCGGCCATGGTCGAAATCTTTTCCCGTGCTGTCGAAATTGGCGTCAAGGACTATGAAATGAAACCCGCCGGAATTAAAGGAATACCAGGTTTTTTTATTGCCTGAACGACTGTTGTGGGCAATGGACAGGAATTGTTGCTTCGATATGCAATCTTCGTCATGGTTCCCCAACACATGAAAGCGACGGCCTTTGAACAAACCGAACATGTTTTCTGCCTTTTGAAGGAATGAAAGTGTTTGTTGTTCATCCGCTGGCTGGCTCATGTCTTTAAAATCGCCTAATTCTATCAAGAAATCAACTTTGCAATGGTTCATGGTATCCACACATTCCTGCAACTTGCCCAGCGACTGGCTGTAAGTGCGCGAACCGTTGTCCGGGATTTCGGCATAATGGGTATCGGTTACCATCCCGAAGGTTACCTCCTGAGCCACCAACAGCGTGAAAGGGAAGCAAAGCAAAAAAACAGTAACCTGAAGAATGAATGACTTTTTCACAGCAACGACATTTGAAGATAAATAACACCAAACGAAACTAACAAGGAGACAATAGTAACCATAATTCCGATACGGAAGAATTCTATAAACCCGATTTTTACCCCTTTGCTATCGGCGATCTCGATCACGATGAGGTTGGCCATTGCGCCAATAATGGTGGCATTGCCGGCAAGGGTTGAGGCCGAAGCCAGCGCCAGCCATAGTATATCGCTGCCCGCGGCTTTCATCAGCGGAAGCATCACTACCGTAAAGGGCACATTGCTGACAATCTGTGAAACTACAAGGCTGATTAAGTGAATACCGGCAAGCCCGGAAGCGTTTTCCGTAAGTTTCACATGGTTCAGCAATTCATTCATCAGTCCTGCTTTTTCTACACCATGAACCACGATAAACAAAGAGGCAAAGAAAAGGAGCAACACCCAATCTACCTGACGTATGATTTTCGAAGGTTTTATCCGCCCAAGCAGCAGGATCAGTGATGCCCCGATCAGCGCAATGATCGGAATGGAAAGATGCAGTGGACGGCTAAGGAAAAACAGGATGATGACCAATAAAAATATTGGCACCGAATTCCTCATGGAACCATAATTGTACGAAGGCACCGGATTATCCGGGGATTCGTTGTTTACGACTGTCGATACTTTCAAATGTTGTTTTATTCTGAATACCGATGGATAATACCATTTGACAATATAAATGATCAGCATCATACCGATAAGCGATACAGGCAACAGGGAAAGTACGAAATGGCCATAAGCGATACCCGAATTGATACCGATAAGCATATTCTGCGGGTTGCCGGTGATGGTCATGGCGCTGCCAATGTTGGATGACAGGATTTCAGCAATCAGGAACGGAACCGGGTTCAGTTTCAACGACCGGCAAATCCCGATAATGACCGGCGTAAAAAGGAGCACAACCGCATCGTTTACCAAAAAAGCACTGGCAATGCCCGTTGTAAAAGTCAACACGGCAAGGAGTTTGAAAGGTGTATCGGCAACGGCAAGGGTCCGGGTGGCAATCCATTCGAAAAATCCATCGAGTTCGAGTGTCGAAATGATGATCATCATGCCCAGCAGCAGGGCAATGGTATTGAAATCTATTGCGCTGACAGCTTCGTCGAAAGTAACCACCCCGAAAAAGATCATGGCCACCGCCCCGAAAAATGCAGCCGATGGCCTGTCAATATTCATGCGGGGAAGGCGCGTGAAAATGATTCCTATGTAGGTAAGGGTAAAAATTATTATAGCAGTGGCCTGCATTTGGGTTATTGGCATCGGTAAGCAAATGTACGCTAAGGTTTGGTTGGGTGAATAATCCATACAAAATTTCTTAAACCAAAAGGGTTTGTTATTTCAACCACCCCAACCCCCAACTCCTAATCCCTAAAACCTTATTTAACCCCCTGATGCTTAACAAGTATTAACAATAATTAACGTTGATTAGGTTTCATTGGATACGTTGTGAATTAACTTTGAACCAATTTAAATTCAAATCAAAAACCTCAAAGATATTTTTATGAAAAACACTTCAACCTTCCGTTTCAGGATGCTCGTAACCATCATAGTCTTCCTACTATCAGCCACAACAGGATATTCCCAGCAAAAACATGAGGATCAGGCAACCAACAAAAAGACCTTTACTATACACGTTACCCAGGAGGTGGATGGGAAAACCGTTGTGCTGGATACCACCATCGTTACTGCGGACGATTTTGATGTAGATGGATTTTTACAGGAAAAGGGGTTAAAAGAAGAGATTGAAGAAGAAATGAAAAAAGCGGAAAATGAATTTTCCCACAGGGAAAGTGAAGGAACGAGCGTGTTCAGGTTTTATGGTTCCGATGACGAAACACCGGATACCATTATCATTGATAATGACAGGGTGATCATCCGGGATAAAAGATCGGATTTTCATTTCGATACACCAATTGAATTGCCGGAACTGCCAGATATACAGGAATATAATTATTTCAATCCACCGCATGGTTTCCAACATCCTACAGAGATTCCTATTGAAGAAATGTTGAGGGGCATGGCATATAATTTTGGGCTTGACAAGGTGATGCCTTTTGGCGACATGAAGCAAATAGTGGTGAAAAAGAAACGTCATGGGAAAAAGGTCATCATCACCTTCGAGGATCGTGATAACGAGGAATTTGAATGGAACGAGTCATGCTGTCCGAGGGGTCACCGGAACAAGGAAAGGGTGATCATTTATAAAAATGGTAAAGATGTAGAAATGCCTGATGAAGAAGGTCATGTCATTATTGAACCGGGCAAAAAAGTAATCATTGAAGGGGATGTAAAAATAGCTAACCCTGAAAAACAGCATAAAAAAGTGGTCATCATCAGGGAGGATAAAACAAAGCAGGAATAGGATTTCCCGACTCTTACATATCATAAAAGCCCGGTTTCCAATAGATTCCGGGCTTTTGTAATAGAAATTTACCTGGCGATTATTTCCCCATCACCTCTTCAAGTTTCTTTTCCAACTCTTCTCCCCGAAGCCCGCTTCCGATTATCATACCATCTTTATCCAACAGGAAGTTAGCCGGGATTGACATCACCCCGTATTGCTTTGCAGCAGCGTTTTGCCAAAATGCCAGGTCGCTCACATGGGTCCAGGCAAGGCCGTCTTTGGCAATTGCGGCAACCCATTTTTCTCTTTTTTCATCAAGCGAAACTCCTAATACTGTAAACCCTTTGCTGCCATATTTTTTGAAGGCATTCACCACGTTTGGGTTTTCGGCCCGGCAGGGGCCGCACCATGATGCCCAGAAATCAACCAACACAATTTTGCCTTTAAAGCTGCTGAGGCTCACGGGGTTGCCAATCGTATCGTTCATGGTGAAGTCCGGTGCTGGCTGCCCAACCTGGACTTTGGCAAGGATTCCTTCACGTTCGGCCAGTTTTTTAACATATTTTGAATCAGCGATCGTTGGATCCATTGCTTTATTAATAGCTTGCAGTTCTTCAAGCGAAAATGCATAGGCATTACTCAGTGCAAGATAGGCGGAAACCACGCTTTTGCCGTTTTTGAGGATGTAGTTTTTGGTGAAAGCATTCTGGGCATTCTGAACAGAATCATACGCAACATCCACTATTTTCAACAACACAGTATCGTTTGCTTCTTTCGCCTGCATATATTTTTCGTAAAGCTCATCCATTTTCAACTGGAACACTAATTCATCTTTCTGATAGCCGGTAAATGCATCCTGCGTGAGCGAGCCTGCTACAACCGTCTTATCAAGGCTGTCAGCATATACTTTCACGGTGATCGGGGCATTTTCGATAAAGAATGGGAAGCTGCCCTGGGCATCCTTTATTTTCAGGTAAAACATTTCGGGCAGGTCAACTTTGCCTGTGAAAGCAAATTTCCCTTCTTTTAGCTGAGCAGAATCTGTAGTGATCATTTTCCCTTCTTCACGTTTATTGAGAAGGATCCATCCAGTATCAGCCCCGGTAATAGTTCCGGCAATGCTATAACCTTCTTTTTTCTGTTTGCACGAAACCAGGGTGATCAGAATGGCAAAAACGGTAATACCTGTAAATAGTTTTTTCATAAGTCGTTGGTTTTTGATTTGTGAGTGGCAAAAGTATAGATTTTTTGATATTGAAGAATACCGGTATCCGGATAAACACATAATGATGCAATGTTGTTAAATCAAGGATTTTGAAAGTCAAAAGCTTTAACCCCAACTTAGAAATTCTGCAGTCTGAAACTTCTGCTTTAAAATGATATTAAAATCGTTCGAAAAAAATTAATGTATATTAAAAATATTAACAATGTTAATTATATTTGCAGCGTTAAATTTATAAACAATACTACAATGGACAACAAACAGATTCAGGAGCAGCGTATGAAGGGTTACTTTATGCAGGCTACCAAAGAAATTTTGAAAGGAGAAGGGCTTAAAAGCGTCAATGTCAGGAATATAGCCGACCAGGCAGGATATTCGTATGCCACGATGTACAACTATTTCAGGGATGTAAAGGAACTGGTTTTCTTATGTGTTAAAGATTTTCAGGACGAATGCCAGAACGAAATCAATGAAAAAACCGGGAAATTACCACGTGGAACTGAAAAAATCAAAGGGATTACTAAGGCTTACATAAGTTATTTTGTGCAATATCCCAGTGTTTTCAACCTGTTTTTCCTCGAAAAATTAGGCGATATCGGGAATAAACAACCCACGGCATATTCCATTTTCACTTTCCTGGATATCCTCTGTGCCGAGGAATGGGAATTCTGTATCCGGGAAAACAAGTTCTCAGCAGAGAAAGCCGTTGTCATAAGAAACGAACTTAACTATCTCACCTGCGGAATGCTGCTGTTTTACATGAACCGTATTCAACCTGAAACCTATAAAGAGTTTATTCATTCGGTTAATAATCAGATTGATAATGTGTTAATGCGATAATGCGATAATGAGATAATCTGTTTCGGATTTCGGTGAAATTTTCATTTTGCATTTTCTATTCTATATTTTCCCTTGTATAAAAATCAATTTGTTGCATGTGATAGTGTTTTACGTGTAGTTTGGATGTTCCGAAAATCAAAAAAAAATTGAGTATATTGATAACATACTTTATAAAAATGTTATTTTTGTGGCAATATCCTTAGCAATATTTTGCCAAAGTTAGCCTTCTTTTCCAGTTTGCTTACTGTAAACCGGAATGGGATATTTGCTTCCGACAATCCGAACTGCCGCCAAAAACAATATGGATTCATGAAAAAAAACATTATCCTCTCAACACTGATACTTTTGATGTCCTGGGTATCAATCGCGCAGAACCGGACTATTACAGGTATTGTATCCACCTTTGAGGATGAGCAAACTTTGCCCGGCGTTACCGTGATGATAAAAGGGACAGCGACGGGCACAACTACCGATTTTGAAGGCAGGTACAAACTTACCGGTGTCGTTCAGGCTACAGTTCTTGTTTTCAGTTTTGTAGGGTACATACCACAGGAAATTATTGTCGGTGAACAGCAAATGATAAACGTTGCCCTGAAATCGGATATTCAAAAGCTGGAAGGGGTAGTAGTTACGGCACTTGGAGTGAAAAGGCAGAAACGCGAAATCGGGTATTCCACCGAAGTGGTGAACACTGACGATATTGTCCGTTCAAGTTCATCAAACGTGATAAATGCAATAGTCGGCCGCACGGCAGGTGTGATGGTTACACAAAGCAACGGGGTTGAAGGTGGCACCTCCCGCATCACCATCCGTGGAAACAACAACCTTACCGGCAACAACCAACCCCTGATAGTGGTGGACAATGTACCCATGGAGAACTCGCCGGGACTCGAGAGTATCGGGAGGGGTATTGACTGGGGAAACGGAATATCGGACTTGAACTCCTTTGATATTGAAACCTACAACGTATTAAAAGGCGGTGCCGCATCTGCCTTATACGGTGCCAGAGGGGCCAATGGTGTCATCCTTATCACCACGAAACGGGGCAAAAAACAACAAGGTATAGGTATTACCTACAATTTTGAACATAAGATAGTGCATCCATACAGGTTCAGGGAAGTACAGAACAAATACGGACATGCCGGCCCGATCACGCTATCAGAACCCTATTTTCCTGTTGGGGAAGATGGCGTTTTGGAATACCCGGGAACCTATAGTGTTGATAAACTGGTAATCAACCAGGCAGGCACAACCCGTTCTTCCAATGAAGAATTTGGATATTACGGATCAGCGGTTTCCTGGGGGCCGGAAATGAAAGGGCAGATAATCAGATGGTGGGATGGGGAAATGAGAGATTATTCGCCACAGCCCGACAACCTGAAAGCACCTTACCATGATGGTTTCACACAGACGCACAATATTGAGGCCAATGCAGGCAACGAAAGCGGCACGCTCAGGATTTCGCTTACCCGGCAAGACCACAAGCCTATAATTGACAATAGCAACTTTAACCGCACCACCATCAACCTTGGATCGAGCCTGAAAATATCGAAAAAACTGAACGCTGATGTGGTGATGACTTACGTGAAATTTAACCGCCTGAACAGCCCTATCATGGGTGATGACGGCAATTCGTTCAGCAAAGGATACCTGTATTCCTGGCCACGCAGCTACAAAGGAATTGACAAGGAGAATTACCAGTTGGCCGACGGTTCGCAGAATAAGTTGGAAGGTTTCCCCTTCAGGTATGTGGACAAGCAGTTGTGGTGGAATTTTTACAACAACAACACCCGGCTCAACAGGGATAAATATTCCGGTGCCTTGACGTTGACTTACAATGTAACCAACTGGTTGTCAGCAACAGGAAGGGTTGGCCGTGATTATACCATCGAACAATACGAAACAAGAAAAAAGCCTATTGATGTAATCGGGCTTGAAGGAGGGGGATATGCAAACAGTTTGTCGAAATCATATAGTGATAATTATGAATTCACACTCACTGCACAAAAAAAGCAGTTTTTAGGTTCGGATTTCAACATTGTGCTTACCACGGGGACAAGCCGTTGGGATCATGATTTGTACGCCATATATGGGCATTCCGGCGTATGGTATTATCCCAATATGTACACATTTTTAAATTATACTGAAACTGTTTTGGCACCAGACACCATCAACCCCTTAGCATATAATATTGTGCAGACCGGCAATTCCGCGGGATCGGTAATTGCAGCCGAAAGCATCAACCGCAAGCGGAATAATTCCGTTTACGCGTTCCTGAACCTTGATTACAAAACATGTCTGTTTATTCAGCTTACCGGCCGCAACGACTGGTCGTCAACCCTGCCCTCGGACAACAATTCATATTTTTACCCTTCCATATCTGCCAGTTTTGTTGCATCCGAAGCATTTCAGATACAGAAGAAAATCCCATGGATCAATTTTGTGAAAATCAGGGGAGGCGTGTCGCAAACCGCATCCGATGCCGACCCCTATTCCACCTATTTTTTCTATAATAATGGCCGTTTTGGTGGCGAACAAACATCCTACTTCCCTGGAACTATCCCTCCTTTCAAGTTGAAACCCCAACGGGTGAATTCGTATGAAGGTGGCCTTAACCTTGGCTTTTTCAAGGACAGGATCGAAATTGATTTTACTGCCTATTATAAATACTCCTTCGACCAGATACTTGAATTATATACCCCTGTAAGTGCCGGAGCTCAAAAGATTAAGATAAACGAAGGTGAACTGTCGAACAAAGGTTTCGACCTGGCCATAAATACCGTTCCCATACTAACTCCTTCAATTACGTTGAAGGCAGGGTTTAATTTTTCACGAAACCGAAATTACATCGAGAGTTTCGGCGATTACTCCGATTCGTACCCGCTTGCCGATATTTGGGGACTTCACGGGCCGGCCATGGAGCTGAGGGAAGGAGACGAATACGGGGTAATAACCGGATATGATTATATTTACAACGACAAAGGCGAACGTGTACTGAACGACGAGGGCACCAAATACCTCATCACCGATACCCGTGTGCCCATAGGCAATGCTTCCCCTGATTTTGTCGGCGGGTTTAATACCGAACTGAGTTATAAGAATTTCACCTTGCGTACCCTGATAGATACCAAATGGGGCGGCGACATTTATTGCGGTTCGTATGTGATATCGCTCCAAACAGGGCAAAGCCCTTCAACACTGCTCGAACGCGATGGCGGAGGCTTACCCTACACCGATCCGGAAGGCAATGTTCGAAACGTTGGGGTAATCCTTGATGGGGTGTATGCCGATGGGACAAAAAATGATAAAGTAGTCCATTATTTATACAAGTACCTGCCCAATGCAGGGGGTTGGGGCAAAATAATTTCCACCCCTGGTATAATTGAAAATACCTGGGTAAAAATGCGCGAGATATCCTTAAGCTACACGCTTCCGCAAAATATCCTGACTAAAATCAAGATTTTCCAAAAACTTACACTATCTATTGTCGGGAGGGATTTGTTTTACATTTATACCACCCTGCCCGATAATATTAACCCTGAAGGGATCATGGGTTCCGGAAACGCGCAAGGTTTCGAATGGGCTTCGTACCCAGGGACCAGGTCCTTTACTTTTAGTGCGAATGCTGCTTTTTAGCTAAGAGCGACTGGCCACTAGCCACTGGTGAAAGAGATGTACGATTTACGATTTACGATGTACGATTACCCAATAACCAATAACTCATAACTCAAATAAGCATATTTCATGAAGATAAAAAGAATCATACCTATACTATTCATCTCATTGATTCTTGCCTCCTGTACCAAGGATTTCAAGGAAATTGACACCAACCCGCAAGGGTTTACCGTTGCCAGCGACGGGTCGTTGTTCAACGGGATAATCGAATCGTTGGTTCTCAGCGGCAACGAACAGTTTTATATCAACAACGAGATATTGTACAAACAGTCGCAACTTGCTGCCCTGACCAAAGATGCCTGGGGGAATTTCGTTATCGGCACCGAGGATATCTGGAAAAATTATTACAGCATAATGCCTTCAGTGAGGGAGTTGGAAAGGCGTTTCGCTGATTATGAGCAGACACCTTCCATCATCAACATGAAAGCCATGCTAAAAACCGTGGTAGCCTATAAAACTTTCAAACTTACCGATTTGTTCGGTGATGTCCCTTATTCGGAAGCGGGATACGGGTTTCAGGATTTGAATTATCTTCATCCGAAATATGACAATCAACGCGATATATACCTTAGCCTTCTTGAAGACCTGAAATGGGTGGATGAAAACATTGACCCTTCCGCCGAAAAAGTTGAACCTTTTACCTCTTTTTCCAAATTCGATAAGTTGTTCCAAGGCAACCTGTTGACATGGCAAAAATTCGCCAACTCGCTGCGGTTGCGTTACGCCATGCGCATTGCCGAAAAAGAACCGGAACTAGCCGGAAACATCATCAAATCTATCATCGTAGATGACAGGCCTGTGCTTCTTGGTTACGATTTTACCAGTGCGAAGCTCGAAAGTGCCTGCATATTTCCAATTATCAGCGGTTTTAAGAACGAGAGCCTCAACTGGTCGTTCCGCGAGCACAACGGACTGAGGATGGGTTCCAACATCTGGCGCCAACTTTCGGAAAACGACAGTGCTGACGGACGCGGTATCTTCGACCCGCGTGCCTATATTTTCTTCGAAGTGGATGGCGATAACCGTTGGAAACCATTTCCCCAGCTTCCGGAACTTACCACCCCTTCCGCAGGAGGGATACCCTACGAGGCACACCGGGATGATGCGGCCTATTTCAACTTCAAAGGGAACAATTGTAACTATTCCCCCTTCAATTTCTTTATCATCAGGGACGAGGATTTTATGCCAATTATCCTTATGACCGGTGCCGAAGTCCATTTTATCAAAGCGGAAGCCTATTTCAGGGGAATTGGTGTCGCCATGGACAAAGATCAGGCCGACAACGAATACATGAACGGGTTGAACTCTTCGGTTGAATGGTGGATGCAAACCGCCCAAACTTTAAAGCTTCCTGTATCAAAACTTACTTTTAACAAAATGATTTCTATTCCTTCAGGTTTAAATGCTGTTACTGTAATGAACCATTTTGGTTCATGGAATGCAACCACTGAAGAAGAAAAACTTCGTTTTATCTATACGCAGCGCTGGCTCGA
>Ga0247841_10011099_pt1 | contig 12073 bp, 9 predicted proteins | sample LaCruzMarch2015__2_FD_192410 | JGI IMG/M metagenome (GOLD analysis project Ga0247841, IMG submission 192410) | Freshwater microbial communities from meromictic Lake La Cruz, Castile-La Mancha, Spain - LaCruzMarch2015_18m | ecosystem: Environmental > Aquatic > Freshwater > Lake | place: Spain...
AACACTATTTGTGCGCCGGATTGATTTATTTTATCAACTAACTGCGTATTTTCTTGCTCATTAATTTTATATTCTCCATTTTCATAAACAATCTTAGGTCCACTATTAATGCCGACAATATGTAAAGTTGGAAATCTTTTTTGTAGTTCTTCCTTAGTTTTGTTTACAACTATATCGCTTCCCGAACCCAACAAAAACAACCCAACACCCAAAGTATCTGCCAAAAAACACAAATCCAACATAAAATCCACTCCCGGCAAACGATTTAATTTACCGCCCGATGCCAGAAATAATCCAAAACCATCGCAGATATTCAAATCGCTGCTATTTAAAATTTCTTTAAATCTAGAATCACGCGTAGAGTGCACTAAAAACTCCGGATTAGGCGTATACACTTTATACTGCCCAGTATTAGCTAACAAAAAATCTTCGGCCCTTTTTAAGGCTGTCTTTTTATTTACTAAATGAATTTTTACGTCCAAAATTTTTGTGTAAACTATGGGCATAATTATACTCTATTATATAAAATTTCGATCAAAAAAGCAACCTAAACCAACCGGGTTTTATAAAAAATTCTATATAAAAACAACCCCGTATTTTGCGGGGTTGTTTTAAATAATTGAAAATTAATTATTCAGCATTGAGCGCGGAGATAGTAGCTAGACCTATATAACCAGTTGAGGGTTTGAGGTTCCGATCACTTTGATATTGGATTACTGCGGCCTTAGTAACTGAACCGAAATAACCGGTGATAGAAGGATGTTTAAAATAACCAAGGTCTTTTAATATTTGCTGTAAAGCTCGAACATCATTTCCTACCGCACCTATGCCGAAAACACGAGTAAATTTATAACCACCACCTGCGGCAGTCATAGTTTTTGGATTTGTTCCAACAAATTGTTGCCAATTCTTTTCTCCGATGGCATAAGCATAATTTCTGGCATCAGCTTTGGAAAACAATCGTCCAGAGTTAACTAAATTGGTTATTCCTTGTCTTTGATTAGGGGTTAAATTGGAACGGAATTTAATCGTAAACGTACTCACTGTTGTTGTGCTTGAAGGCGAAGAAGAAACTGACTGCGCTGGCGGTGGAGTGGTAGCACTTCCAACACCCTCTACATAGCTAATAGTAACCGTTTGGTTAGCAGTTTCACCGCCACTGTTCGAGCGAAATTTAACAAACAGGGTTTTAACTCCATATCCTTCAGACAAAGTAAAATTTTCATTAACACTATATGATTTCCAAGAAGCATCAGCAAAGTTGGCTTTGTCCGAAACCGCAACCATCGCCGCATTTTCTACATTAAAAAGTAAAGTGATATTGCGATCAGTTTTTGTATTTCCACCCACAACAGTCACAGGAGGAACACCTAAAACAGGTTGAATCACGGTAATTCCGCCCCCTCCACCTCCGCCTCCACCATAACCAAATGCGATATTTAAGCCAAAAAATTCCCCCTGACTCTTGCCAAAAAATCCAAAAATGGCCAGTGTAAAAATAAATGGTACGTAAAAAAGAACTTTTTTCATATGACTCTTAAAATTAAAATTAATTGTTATTTATAGTATATCACATTTTCAACCAATCTTAAACCTTACCTGTGCATAACTTTTATTTTTGGCTAAAACAAAGCTAATTTTTCTCTAAAATTTCGTACATTACCAAATCTTTATCGGTTAAAATTGACTGCAACTTTTTGGAACTTAAGAATTCATAACTCAAATTATCTACCTCTTTCAAATCTTGAAAATAAACAATGTATCTTATTTTTTGTCCAATAAAAAAATTAATTGCTTCGTCCGGTGATAGAATAGTACTGCCGGAAATAACTTTATCTAGATCGAGATATTCTTGATTTTTTATCTGATTGTACACATCTTCTAGCTCCACGCTTTGGCTAACAACCGCTTTATCTCCAAAAAATCTCCTGGCCGGATTGGCGGTAACCAAATTATTATTAAAATTCAAAGACAAATAACCATGCCATGGTAAAATTAAAACTCGCGAATCCGAAACATCCTTTTTGATAATCTCACGCGCTTCCCCCCATGAGTCCGGATACCAAACCGGTTTTAGCTGACCATGAAAACCTCCCCAAATTAAAAATCCGAAAAAAAACGGAATTATAAAAATAAATGATAAAAAAGTATTTTTTAAAGTTGGTTTTTTATTGGCTATAAAATTAATTACTCTCTCAAGGCCCAATCCGGCAAAAACTGCATAACTTAAAGCTAAAAATCCACTAAATTTTTGACTGTCGCGAAAACCTGACCAAAAAGAAATATTGTCATAAAGCCAAAGGTTCAGACGCTTAAAAATGGTCTCCCCAGCCCCGGTAGTCAACACTAGTGATAAAACCCCAAGAACAACAAAAAACATCGCCACAGGCCTCATTTTTTGATTTTTTAGGCCATCCCACACGCCAATTAAAGCTAAAACAACAATTACTGCAAAAGCAATCCAAAAAATGGTATAATCCTGCGGCCAAAGAAAATACTTTGCCCAAGGATTTCGTTCTCCCCAAAAACCATTCAAAGAGGCTGTGTTTAAAAGCGTACCGACATTTTTATAACTTCCGGCAGAAAACGCTTGCCAATGTTCCACGCCAAATCGCTCTTCTATAGGTGTTGATCGGAAAAAAATTGGCACTAACCAATAACTACTAACAATCAGAAATATAACGCCGGTTAAAAATAAATTTTTTACCAATATTCGCAATTCTACAAATCTTTTTTGATAAAAATAATCAATAATAATATATAGAGCCCAAGCGAAAAACACCAAACACGCCATGATAAAAAAATGGATGGAAAATAAACTAATTAAAAATAAAATACCAAAAAATTTTAAACACGACTTCAAATCATGCTTGTCTCGCAAAGCCAAAAGATGATAAATAAACAAAGGTAAAAATCCATAAGCCATTAAATGCGTCCAGTGACCAGCCAAAAATCGCCCATAAACAAAAGGGTTAGATAAGTAAACCAAGGCCGAAAACAAACGAATATTTTTATCATCACCAACCGGTAAAAATTTATAAGCAAAATAACCAATGATAAAAAATAAAAGCAGAAGCACGGCTTTTTGCACTAGCCAAGCTGGAAAAACTAAACAAAGCCAAGACAATAAATATCCCACTGGTAAAAAATTCAAGAAACCGTCTGGGTTTGGCATCACACCCATTTCCGGCGTAAAAATCATATCCAAACTCAAAACATAACCCGGTAAAAGCGCCTGCCACAAAACCACTCCGGCAATAGCAATAAAAAGAAAAATAATTTTATCAAATTTTTTCATCTTTTTTATCATTATTATTTTCTGCTTTTCCCGATCTCACATGTTCAATTAAAGACAAAACAGTCCCTATAAATAATAGATAATAGGCATAAATTGCCATTTGCTCCGCGCGAAATGCATCTTTAAACATTAAACAAAAAGGGCAGCTCAACAAAAATAATAAAGCGAAGAAGATTAAGATCCTGCTGTCCAACTCTAAAAGAAGAAATAAAAAAAATGAAGTTATAAAAAAAGCAGGTTCAAATCCCCAAAGCCATTCCAAAAAAACAAAAATAAAAACCACCACCAGTGTTTTGTAGGGATGGTTTGTTATCGGAGAGATAAATCTATTTATTTTATTGTTCAAATTTAAAGTCATCAAAGAAACCATAACCACGGCCAAAAACGGCGATTCCCACTCCGCCGGAAGAAAATTCACTATCATTAACACTAATTAATTCAGTGTAATTATTTTCTCCATCAACGGAAAGAAAACAGGTTAATTTATCACCCCTAGCATCAACTTTTAACCAGTATTTTTGATCTTTTTCCAGGACAAAATTAGACACTTCAACCATTTTTAAATCTTCCCAACCTTTAGCACCCATTTTCCTTAAAGTGAAAGAATTTTTATTAATACCATCGGCCAAAAAATAATAGCCTTTATTATTTCCGTAGTTGCCTCGAAAAAATAATCCGATAGCTCCGCCAGATGTTTTTGGAACGAAACTTGCTTGGTAAGTAAAATTATCTCCACTGGCCTCACTCAAAACTGCTTCTATAGCTCCTTCATTTCTTGCCAACAAAACTATCTTGTCATTTTCTTTGCCTAAACTTAGGAACTCTTCATTGGTTGTTTTCCATTTATTCGCAGAATCAGTATTTTTTTGAGCCGTTAAATAATCAAAATTAGCTATTTCGGTGGTATTTGGTCGGGATACAATTTCAAATTGAACTTTTTTGATGTCTTTCCAACCAAATTCTGGATTGGCACTATGAACAATAAACTGATTTTTAGGGATTCTAATAAATTGCCAGCCACCCAATAAATTTGAAAGAGTATAGGAAAAATAATTCGTTAATGAGGAATCTCCAAATTTAATTACAGCCGATTCTAGAACATTATGGTCGCTTAACGACATAGGAAATTCTATCACATCGAAATTTGATAGGTCTAAATTCTTTTCTAAGAAGATAATCCCCGGCTTACTATTGTCACTCGCCACCACCATACTGCTTTTTCCTTCGTAAAAATTTCTCCAATCAAAAAACCCATTTCCCTGCCAACCATCATTTGATTCGAAAAAACTAATATTTTCTACTGATGAAGGTTCTAAACCGGCATAAGCCAAGCTGTATGCCTTCTGTCCAAAAAACAAACTTTTCAGGTCTCTCTTTTCTTTAATTTCTATCACCGCTACTCCATTTTTCGTGTTATCGTTTGTTCCTTTACTATTTTTTGACCTACCCATTGAAATACCGATAACAGCAATTACTAGCCCAATTAGAACGGGGAAAAAATATTTATTTTTCACGATTTCTTTAAAATTTATGGGACTCATAACATTTTATGTTATATTAAAATTAAATTATAAATCGTCTAATTTAGAATTTGTCTTTGCCAATTGCGCTTGATTACTGCATTTTCTTCTCTTCCGCCAATCATACCCCAAATACCCAAAACAACCAAGCAAAGTTATTCCGGAAATCCCTAATCCTACATAAAAATACTTCTGTGGCTCAAATTCAATGACCACAGAGAAATCATAAGTTCCATTTGCTTGCTTTTTTATTATACCACTCTGTTCCAACACGTCAACATCCATCCACCAGGCGTTGGCAAAATTATTTATCACGAAATGCTTATCATTTAAAACCGGTTTCCTAAAAAAAATGTCATAAAATCTACCGCCTGCTAAATTTTCATTCTGAATTGTGCCTTGATTATTTTCGCTAACAAAACTACCTTCGCCTTGACTGATCAGCTCCGACTGTACATATATTTTCCATTTGGAATGAAAACTCTCGGAAAAAATTAATGGGAAGGATTCGCTCGCTCCGCTCACATTAACAATATATTTTGTCGGATTAACTTGTTTATACTCTAATTTAGGCGTAATAATTGGTTTAACTAAATCTTCGGCTGAAAAAACAACGTCGCCGGAATTAACATAATCCATTTGTACGTCTCCGGTATAAAGTTTTAAATCGTATTCTCCTTCATCCAAATCTACCTGATTAAAATATTCCCACCCATTTTTACTTACTACTACCTTATCTTTTGCCAATACTTGATCCCCTATTTTCACGCTAACATTTTTATTGTTGGCCAAAACACTATCTTTCTTAAAATATATTTCATAAGTCGCTTTAATAGGAATTTTTAGCTTAAAATCTTTAAAAAATGAATTACTAATATAAAAATCTAAACCGCTTTGCAATCGCTTTTTTTCTTTTGAATCTTCGGTGTTGTCTATTACTAAGTTCATTTCTAATATTTTATTTTGATCAGCTTCAACAGGGGCAATAATATTAGCTGTATTATTTAATAAGTAGTTATTTTTTTCTATATCGGAATTTAAATAAAAATTTTGATTTTTTGTAAAATCACCAAATTCACTGGTGTTAGTTTGATAATAATTAAGGCCACTTTCACTATAGATGTGGAGTTTATAGTCTTTGTTTACCCATAATAAATTACTAATTCCATTTACATCTATTAAACTTAGGTTTGGATTCTTATCAATAAGACTAATAAAATCACTGCTTGGCTTATTATCATAGTGTTTAAAAGAATCACCAACTTCTAGCGATGGGTTTGGAATAATTACATATTTAAAACAACTAGCATCAAGAAGTTGGTTTGAATACTCGTTCTGTAAAAATGAAAACTGGTTGTTTTTGTCAGAAACAAAATTCTTAAAATTACCAGTTGCTAATTGTAAAGCACCGATATTTGGTTGGTTCGAATTAGAAGAAGCAAATTTATGGGTTCGGCTAATCCATAAGATGCGATAATAACTTTCACCTTTATCTACTACATTATTAATGTTATTAATATAATCTGGAATTTTTACGAAAGCAAAGGTTTTGATATAATTTCCTTGCAGATAGTTTTTTATGGGATATAAAATTGAAAAACAAAAAAAGAAAATAATAATAATAATTAATTTTTTATTCCATTTTAAAAAAATATGCTTAAAAAAAAGCCCAATGAGTACCGAAAAAGAAAAACTAATAATAATAAAAAACTTTGAAGATTCACGAAAGGCACTTAATAGTGGAAGATTATTATATAAACTTTTATAAATTTCTTTAAAAGAACCGTTCTCTTGAACAATAAAAAAAAATGACACAAGATATAATACGCTAAAAAAAAGGATTTCTTTACTTTTATTTTTTAATAATAAAAGGGCTATAATAACTAACAACGGCACAAAGAACATGTATGCTTGAGGCGTCACATTAACAAAATCAACCACACCGGTTTCTGACCAAAAAGGATGATGTAGCGTAAAAGCATCTAAAAATGTTACCCAACTTAATGCTTTTTGAGAAAAAACTTCATTGTAAGATGCTGAATTTTTAATTAAAATCGTTGGTAAAATCCAAAACAAATTTAGGCTAACAAAAACTAATAGGTAAATTGAAATTTTAATAAAACTAAAAAATATATCAGATATTTTCTTCGAACGATAGAATAAATAAATCAAAAAAGCAACACCTCCTACCAGCAATGCCATTCTTATTTCAAATAGTCCTATAATAAATAATAAAAATAATCCAAAAAAAATTTTATAACTATCTCTTTTTGAAAAAAAATAAAAACACAGTGGCGCAATCGAATATGCAAAAGATATGTGCATATGTCCACCTTGAATAACTATAAAATAGGTATTCAAACTATAGAATACGCTACCCAGCAAAGATGCTAATCTATTTTTTGTTCTATCAAATATAAATAAATAAGAAGCTAAAGGTGGCAAAACACATATTGGAAAAAAGAAAAATAATCTAGAAATAATTTCAAAGGAAAATCCTAATTTCGCTAAAAAAGCAAAAAAAGTAAATAGCATAGTCAGGTTTCCTTGAACAATTGGCCTACCAAAACTTTCATAACTCATCCAAATACCATGAACTGGATACCATTCTTTCATTTGGTTGATATAAAAATATGGCCAGTCTCCAGAAATCAAAGGTGATAACCCGAACAACCAATTTTTATGAATTATCAAAATTACAACAAAAAATATTAATAAAATAATAATAAAAAGTATTTTTTCGTATTTATCATTCATATTAACTCAAACTTTTGAAGATTATCTTTAATAAAAGGATCAATAATGTTCTTTTCTAGATGAAGATCTTTCATAATACCCTTAACTTTTAAATTGGCATTTAAAGCTACCAATTTAACCGATAAGCCATATCCTAAAATTAAAGGATGTAGTCTTGAAGAAATAATAATTTCTGATTCTTTAATATCCATTAGTAATTCAACCAAAGATAGATGTTTTCTTAATTCTACTTCGGGATATTTATTTTTAAAATAATAACAAAGTTGATAATCATCATTCCAATCATTGGCAATCACTGAACTTAATAAAATAACTTTTCTTTCACTGTCTATCAATTTTTTTATAATAATACCAACATTCTCTAAATAAATTGTTTTGTCTTTATATCTTTTTTTTAACAAAGCAGCATTAGGAACAACAATGGCCTGTTTCTTCTTTTCAACGCATAATTCAGTAGAAATTGCCTCAACTGCTTTAAAAGCGAAGTCTTTAATAAGCTCTACTCTTTCATCTGATTTAATTTTTTTTAATTCTTTTAGTGATTCGCTGTCTCGTACATAAATTTTTTTTACCTTCTTACAAACATGTTTTACAATAAATCGTTCCAGTCTTGTATCGAATGGGCCAATAGAGTGGCCATACAAAATTACATTTTTGTTTAATCTTGATACTAAATAAAATCCTAAAAAAGAATCGACAAAAAATTTAAAACCATAGCTATTTGTAAAAGATTCTTTCCCCTTAGAATAAATGGCGTCAGCTTTTTTTAAATATTCGTACTCTTCTAAAATTAAATGGCGGGGTCTAATTTTTAAAAAAAGACTAAAAATCGAACATATCTTTGAACAAAGAGATTTACTATTTATTATAGATTCACATATGCAAATACTATTCTCTCGTAGCTTATTATATAAATGATGATCTTTTTCTTTTAAGTTTTTGTATCCATGAATGGCTATCTTAGCAGAAGGGTATTTTTTTCGTAATTCAATAATAGTTCCAAACAAAATGGCTCTTTCTCCAAAGTTATCTATCCCACCAAGCGAAATTATAGATATATTCATACTATTCAAATTTCTTATTAATTATATTAATAAATTGCCCAACAGAAGAAATAAAAATATTATCGTGATTGCTTGTATCAATTCCCTCTAGTGCGATTGGTGTAGCAACTATGTATTTATTATATTTCAAATAATCCAACACTTTAGTTTTCGTCCCACTACCAATTTCTAAAGGCGCAATACAAAAATCAGACATGATAATATAAGGATCAACATCTTCTACAAAACCTTGATAAATAATATTTTTACAATTTTTAAAATTGTTTGGGTTATTACCAATCATTAAAAAAGTAATATTTTGACAACTTGGTGCTAGGTAATTCCTTATGTATTTTTCTGCTTCTTTATTATGAACAGCTCCTAAATCCCCGATAAAGAGAGACAGATACTTGGTTTTTAGTTTTAAACTTTCTCGCAAACCAACCGCAGTCTCTTTAAACTTATTTAAATTAGCACCTCCAACCTCATTAGGAATAACTTTGATAATATCGGTGTCTATTTTGTAGTGTTTTTCAATAAATTTTTTATCTTCATCTGAAACTGTAATTATATAGTTAGATCTTTTGAGCAAACTTTTTTCTATCATATGCCAAATTATGGTTCTAATACCTCCTGCAATTTTATTTATTTTTAACATTTTCAAAGCTACATCCTTATTTATACAATGGGTATCTAAAATTATGGTGCGCTTATATTTTTTAACAAAAATAAAACCATTAATTAAGAGCGCCCCTTCAATATAAAATTGACTATACTTTACAAATTCTTTTCTCCTTTGCCAAAGGCGATAATATCCTTCAAATTCAAAAAAAACTATACTGAATGGATCAAAACTTATTATGTTTTCAAAAAAAATTCTTATTCTAGTTTTTTTTTGATGACCAGTCTGTAATGATATTATTTGTATACCATCCACACTAAAAGAATCATTTTTTTTATTAAACTGATAAACCGTTACATTATTTCCCTCATTTTTTATCTTTCTGGCGAGCATTAATGTACGAATGTGATACCCGTTTTTTGGTCTGCTTATGTCACCAAAACTTATAATACAAACATTATTCATAATTCTTTTTATTCAACAAATATAAGTTCAAAATTTTGAAATATTTTACACAACAAAGAATTCAGACACTTTTGCAGCAATTTTTTGCCATTATAATTTACTATTATTGAAATTAACATGTACATTTATTTATTTGACAAAAGGTCACATTAATAAATGGTGAAAACGAAAAATTTACCTTAATAAAAAACTACCTAAATTTCTTCGGCGTACCCACAATTAGACCAAGGAAACCCGCCACATACTTTATTGATAAATAAATATAAAAATATATAAATAGTTTTGGATATTTAATTAATTCTTTCTGAACTTTTTTAAAGCTGGGCCTAAAAAAAACTAATTGTAATTTTGAAACATTTTTATTTTTTTTACTATATCTATTAATTGTTCTGCCATAATAATAGAACTTTTTCCAAACTTCTTTAATATTTTTTGGCTCTCCTATGTGATTTTCTACTGCATCAACATGCGTCCATTTATAACCCATTTCAACAATTCTATTGTGTAAATCAAAATCTTCCCCAGCTACCAACGATTCATCAAACATGCCAACATTTTTAAAAACATCTCTCCTCATAAATCTTACGGCAACTACTACATCATCATTTCTATAACTTTCTCTTTCAAAAAATCTTACTTTTGCCCAAATACTATCCCCCACACTACGATTATGTAAAGCCAAAGCATCATAACCTTCGTTAATTTTTTTAACGCATTTGTCTATAACATCTAACTCTAATACAAATTCTGCTCCAATACGATAAATTAATTCACCACTTGATTTACCAAAACCAAAATTAAATTGCACGCTTCTTTCAGGCCCAATTTGAAATACTTTATCAGTATAATTTTTGGCAATCTCAAAAGTTTTATCAGATGAAAAATTATCAACAATAATTAACTCCCAATTTTTATATGTTTGATTTTTAACGCTTTCTAAGCATTTGTCTATATATTCTGCATTGTTTTTACACGCGATAATAATCGAAACCAAAGGATTGTTCATAAATTAACTTAAATTTTTGACAAAATCATTATAACTTTTTGCACAATTTATTCATTTACTCCGCTCTCAAGCTGCCATCCTTAACTTTCCGTATTTTTCTTTATCTTCCAACAACTCAACTACACTTTCCGCCAGATTTTCCTAAATGTTTTGTTGGCAAACAATACCCGTCTCATCGTTTTTCACAACATCACGCAAACCACCAATATTACAAACCATCGCCGACGTGCCTTTGCTGTTGGCTTCGGTAACCACCAATCTCCAACCCTCTTTTACCGAGGCAACAGCCAACAAACGTACCTTTTGTAGTATTTCTATCTTTTTTTCTTTACTTTAAATGTCATAAAATGGCAATGATTTTTGTCTAGATTTCCAAACGACGCTGGCAATGGAAAATATCCGGCACCATTAATTTTTTCAATTTTAAATCCAAACGCTTCAAAATATTCTTTTAATCCTCTGATATTATAAATCCTTATATGCTTCCAAGAATTAAGACTAAAATTTTCAGATCGATGAAGTGCGAAGGGATTACCTATTCCCTGTCTCTTGTTTGAAAAATTGGTAAGAGAAAAAATTTGCCACCCCATAATACTAGCAAAAATATTGCACCAACTACTGGCATTTTCTGTGCTAATTATCGCGTAACCACCAGGTTTTAATATCCTATATACTTCAGAAATAAAATTATCAGAATTATACAAATGTTCAATAACTTGATTCGCGGTTATAACATCAAAAAAATTATCCTCAAAATCAAATTTTGTATTTAAATCAAATTTTTTTATCACTATGCCATTTGCTTCAGCAATTTTTATTCTTTCATCTGTAATTTCCACTCCGTAAATATTCGCTGTGCCTAACACTTGAGCTAATTTTATAGTAAAACTTCCGTCGTCACAACCTAAATCTAAAAATTTAGCGTTGCTATTTTTTTGTAATATACTCAAAATATTATCACAGTTCAGCTGGGTCGCCTTTCTATATAAATTTTGTAAATATTTGCTCATACTTTTTTAAGTTTCATAAAAACATTTGCGAAACCTCCTGCAGAATATTCCTTGTTTTCTTTTTTTCTCAAAAAATCATTAAAAAATCTACTCCTTTTAAACAGCCATTTAGCTATATACAAATCCACTATTGAAATCAAAGCCCACCAACTACCAGTAATTTTTACTGCTACAATTTGAAAGTTACTATTTTGAGCGAATTTATACAAATTTTCAACAGAATAATGCCGATGTCCAATTAACCACCAGGCTGGATCTAATATATTTGCAAAAAAAGATCTATGCGGTGTTGATAAATAAAAATGCCCGTTTGGTTTCAATACTCTATACACCTCTTTAAACATAACCGATT
>Ga0247841_10011101_pt1 | contig 12070 bp, 7 predicted proteins | sample LaCruzMarch2015__2_FD_192410 | JGI IMG/M metagenome (GOLD analysis project Ga0247841, IMG submission 192410) | Freshwater microbial communities from meromictic Lake La Cruz, Castile-La Mancha, Spain - LaCruzMarch2015_18m | ecosystem: Environmental > Aquatic > Freshwater > Lake | place: Spain...
GATCTTGAACTCGCGGTCAAATCGTCTTCTTGGTTCTGGCATTTTGTGGACCTCCTGAGGTTAAAGTTATAGCCTTTTCCTCGTGTCCACAAATTCGGGGGAAGATCATTGATAGAGCACTTGCCCTTGAACCTGGCTTGGTAATCCAGCCAGAAATGCAAAGGCCAAGATAATCCCGATAAGTATCGGGATTGATTTTCCGTTCATCCGTCCTCTTACTCTTGTCTTCCGGGGTACAAGAGAGTTATCTTTGATAGGGGACTCCCCGGAGTCCTCATTCAACGGGCGCGTCGATGTCTTATCAGGGCTGTCGGCGCGCTTCTTTTTGCGGTCATGTTTGAGTTGATGTCGGTAGCCTCCTCGTTTGGTTTGGGTTTAGAGTTCACGGCTTTAGCGTGCATGCAATGGCAGCGCTCACTCATCATTCCAACGACTCGAAGAGGACAAGCCTGCGCAGTCAATGTTGGGATCCAGTATGCTGCATAGATTCATAAGGTTACTGGATTCCAACTTGCGTTGGAATGATGCGTGAAAGCTGGAGAGAATCTCAGACAAACTGAAGTTTGAACTCTATACTCCAGACACGCTAAAGCTGTAGAATCAAGGATAGTCCGCACAGCTCTTACGATCTCATTGAAACGGGCTCCTTAATGGCTGTGTGGATTACACAATTGGTTCAAAAGCACAAACCCCTCCGGCGGGAACGGTGATTTTCCGTTCCAGTCGAAGGGGTTCGTTATTTCAATCCAATGCGAGCCTTCATTACGAAGTCTCAACAGTCGGTAAGGGCTTTATGGGAATGCCTCTATGGGAAGGGGCGTAATCAGCTCGGAGTCAATAGTAGTACAATCAATATTGCCGCAACAATGTAAGTTGTTTTGAGGTCATTGTCAAGTAGCTAAAAAAACGATATTTATGGCGATTATTCGACCGAAGCGGGGAAGTTAATAAACGGGCGAGACGACCGTTCTACCGGCTAAGCTGACAAGCGGGGATGCTTATCCTACGCAGGAAGTGGACAGGCAGGGACGCCCGTCCGACCGACAAAACAAAAGCGGCGCAGGGATCTTCTCCCCGCGCCGCTTCTATTAACGAACCACGCACATCGCACTTTCCTACACCAGCGCCAGCACATCTTCCGGCGCGATCCAACCCTGAACACACTTCGAGACGGCGTCTTCGGCAAAGAGTTTTGCGCCCGCCGCTTTAGCTACTCGGGTGATTTCAGTTAAGGTCGGATTATGCGAAATGAGATCGCGCAGTTCATCATTGACATAGATAATCTCGAAAATGGCGACTCTGCCGCTCTTTCCGGTAAAATAACAGCGCTTGCAGCCCGCTCCTTGATAGAGCTTTGTTCCCGCTGGCAAACCGATCAGCGCGCTTAGTTCGTCGGATTCAGGATGATCTTCGCGACAATCGGGGCAAATTGAAGGGACCAGTCGTTGCGCCATAATCAACTTCAGAGCGCTCGCCAAAGAAAGCGCTTCGACACCGAGGTTTAGCAGTCTCAATATTGCGCCCGCCGCGTGTTCCATCTCCACCGATGAAAGCACGAGATGCCCGGTCATCGCGCTCTCAATCGCCATGACCGCGCTTTCAAGGGTAGGCATTTCACCGACCATCAGGATGTCGGGATCTTGCTGAAGTATTGCTGTGAGCGTCGTTTCGAAGGTCAAACCTCGCTCAAGATCTATCTGAACTTGCGAAGCAAACGGCAGCTTAGCTTCTACCGGATCTTCGACGGTAATAACGTTCCGTGAGAGGGTTGGCAGCTTTCCAAGCAATGCGTAAAGCGTGGTTGTCTTGCCGCTGCCGGAGGGGCCAGTTACGAGTATCAACCCTCCCGAACGCTTTAGCAGTGGTTCGATCCGGGCGCTGTCGCTGTGCTCCAATCCGAGCTGGTCGAATTCACGCAACTCCAACTGCCCGATTAATCTCAAAACTATCTTCTCGCCATCCACCAGCGGCAGCGTCGCTACACGAGCGGTTATACTTCCCTGTTCCACGTCGAGTTCCAGCTTGCCGTCCTGAGGCATTCCGCGCTTCGACGTGTCGAGACCGCTCCGAATCTTCAAGGTGTTGCGGAGTTGGGTGATCTGCTCAGGTCGCAATCTTCGAGCAGGGATCGGAATGCCATGCAGCGCGCCGTCGATGCGCAGTGAGATGCGCAGATCGTTCGTGGTGAAGGTGATATGAACGTCGCTCGCGCCAAGTAGGTGCGCCAGCGCCATCATCAGGTCAATCAATCGGTTGGAATCGAACTGCTGCTGCTCGATCAGATAAGCGAAGCCATCGAAGAAGTCGCGCACCAGCGGATTTGAACGCACCAGATTGTTATAAGCGCGGTTGATGGCGTAGTGGAGGTCGCCGCGGGTGGTAAAACCTGCTCTGACTTGTTCCGGAACGCTTCGTGTGATAAGCGACAGCAACCGCTCGTTGAGCGGATCTTCCATCGCCACCTTGAGTATTCCATCCCGGTAATCGATGGGCAGAACCGAGAGTTCCATCGCCACTTCACGCGGCAGCCTGTCCACGACGTCCGGAGGAATTTCACGGTCGCGTACGTCGTAGAACTCAACTCCCCGCTGACGGCTCAGCACCTGAAAGAGATCACGCTCGCTGATCCATCGGCGGCGCATCAAGATCTGGCCGAGGTAGAGCGGGTGCGTGAGCTGTTCCTGCAGAGCAGCTTCAAGCTGTTCGGGGGTGATCAAATCCTCGGCGATGAGGATTTCCCCTAATTTCCGTGGATCGCCCGTGGGGGGCGTAGCTGTGACTTTGGTCTCGGGCGTCGCGAGAGACGGATTGTCCATTTGCCTCTCAGAATGGTTTCCTTCTAAGATAGGGCGTAGAATGATGGAAGGCAAGAGGGAATTGAGGCGTCGTGAATGTGTCTGGGTGCGATGTGCGAAGATAGATGCGGCGTGGCGAGAACTGTGGACGGGTCAGTAGGATAGGCGTCCCTGCCTGTCCACGTTGCCGGTAGAACGGGCGTCCCGTCCGTTTATAGCTTTCCCGATTTAGCTTAAAAATAGCCAATCTGCCATTTCCACCGGATGTGTCTGCGTTTAGAGTTCGCAGTTTCAGCGTGTCGGGAGTATAGAGTTCAAACTTCAGTTTGTTCTGCATCCGCGCTGCCCAAACCGCCCTCTTTCAGCCCTTCTCAGGGGGCGTAAGTAGCTGCACTTTTATACCCTTACCCCTTGACAAGTCCTTTTTTTTTATCATATATTAGTGTCGGCTCGTCTGAAGCCGACAGACTTCTTTTCTGGCGTTGCGGCTTTGAAAACCAAAGGGGGACTGCAAAGCAGGGGTGAGCAATGTCACGTAAAGTTCGAGTTGGAGCCCTGATTGGGCTGGTCGTGGTCGTGCTGATCGTCATCGGGGTGATGGTCTGGCCGACGCCGAAGAAGGCAAGAGCGAGCACCACCCTCTATACGATCAATGATTTTTTCCTTATTATTTCCAAGAACCACTTTCATCTCGGATCACAATATGTTCAATATTAGAATAACATTAGCAACTATTTCTGTGCTGTTCTTCTCCATAACAACCACCACGGCTCAACCGCAGGTGGATTGGTGGAGATCATACGTAGTTGATCTGTCTTCCCTGCATAATTACCCGAATGACATTTACCACAGCGCTTCGGAAGATTTTGCAATTTGCGGTTCAGTTGACACTCCAACCGGATTCTGGTTTCTACACACTGCCTCGAATGGTGATTTAATGGCGAATTCGCGCATCAGGCATCCCCAAGCGGGAGATGGACTTCAGACTGCGCGTACGATTATTGAAACAGATGACGCCAATTATGTATTGGGTGGTTATGCCCCAGTAGCGGGTGCGAGCGGATATGCTGGGGCGAAGTCAACTGCAGAAGGAGAACTCATTTGGTTTGAACTCTTTGGCCAGAACTTCATACGGAGTGATTGTCAAGCGGTGATTGAACTTAAAAATGGGAACTTGCTCTTTGCTGGCTGGGGGCGCCGGGATGGAGGCGATGAAGATGGATTGCTAGTATTGACGGATCAAGACGGACAAGAAATCTGGTCTCGAGCTTATGGAATTAATGACTATCTTGAGCGTTTCTACGCCTTACGAGAAGTTGCTGATGATGGAATTGTAGTTGCAGGAAGAATCTCTAATCGAGCAACTAATAATCATGATTTCTGGTTAATCAAAACCGACTTTGACGGCAACGTAGTCTGGGAACAAAACTTTGAGGGTGAAGCTGACGAATATCTTACAGGGATGACGAGTTGTCAAGGAGGCTTTGCACTTGCAGGCGTCTATCGATTAGGAGATGAGAATCGTTGGCGTCTAAAACATACGGATAACAATGGCAACTTACAGTGGGATAATAACTTTGATGTGATGGGAATAGGGCAACTGTCTACACTTTTCTGTCAAGGTGTGGTTCGGATGCCGGATGATGGATTTGTTGTCTATGGAAGTTCTGGAACAGATCGTGATCCTGTGCGCGGTGTCTGCATTCGCACGAATGCAGGCGGCGAGCTTGTTTGGGCAAGATCAGATCTAATTAATGAAGAAAGTTTGTTCTATACAGGTGCAGTAGTTGAAGCGGAAGGCTCCATAGTTCTTTGCGGATACTATAGCGATGGTGACGAAGACGGTCGCGCCGATGATTATAATGGTGTTGTGGTGAAGCTTTTAGCTGAGCACAATGCTCCTCGGATTATTCGATGGTCGCCTTTTGCCTTTAACCAGAAAGTCTTAATGGACGACTCCTTAGTATTCAGCGCGTTTGCTGAAGATCGCGACGATGACACCCTTATGTATAGTTGGAAGCGCGGTCAAACACCGATTGCAGATGATACAAGCGTTGTAGTTTATTTTGAGAACATTGGCAGTGACACTGTGTCTGTCGAAGCCTCAGATGGAGGTCTCACTGATAGTCGAATTTGGCGAATATCTGTTGCTGACCTCTTCATCTCCTCCCACTCCCCCGACTCTCTCTCCTTATCCCTCCGTCAAGGCGCTTCCCAAACCTTCTCCCTCGACACCGTTCGCGCTGTAGAAGGCGATCCGGTGCAGTACCAGTGGACGCTGATCGACCTGAACAACTTTGAGAGGGAAGATGTGGGTTCGGAGACCCACGCCACGGTGGAGTTCCTAAGAAGCGGAAATTACCAGATAGAGGGACTGGCGTACCGAGGAGAATCGCGAGATAATGTGATCTGGACGATAGCGGTCAGATCGGCGATCCTCGACTTTTGGCCGAGAGATCTGAACCTGTCTGTTCTGCCCGATTCGCTGGTCAACTTTGGAGTGCTGCCGTTTAATCCGGAGTCGGACAGCCTCAGCTATGCGTGGTTTCTCGATGGGGATCTAATTGGACAGGATTCGGCGGTCGGTTGGTGGTTCGCTCCTTTGGATAGTCAAGCGGGACGCTCAACCTACGCGGTGAATGCGGTAGTTATGGATGGGGCGGAAGGGGATACAGTGAGGTGGGAAGTGACGGTCAGAGAGCCGGACGAAGTGGGCAAGTGGGCAGGTGGTCAAGTGGGGGATACTCTCGGTTAGTCCGAATCCATTCAACTCGACGACGACGATCCGGTACACGACAAGCGGGGACGCTTATCCTACGCGGTTGACCGTGCACGACTTGACGGGAAGGGAAGTTGCGAGGCTGGTGGACGACAGGGCTCAGCAATCCCCGCCTTCGCGAGGAGGCTCCTACGCAGTTTCGTTCGATGGAAGAGACCTTCCGGCGGGGATATACTTCCTGAAGCTTGAAGCTCGCAACACTCGCCAAATTGCAAAAATAATTTTGCTCAGGTGATTCCGCATTCCAAAACCTCAAATCTCAAATCTTAAATTCTTTACCCCTCCTCCACAATCCTCAACAGTTCGGAGATGTCGTTGATCTCCCAATCGGCGCCAGAATCGCCGGTGATCGGGCGATCTCCGTACTTCGCGAACACCGACCTCATCCCGACCGACTTCGCTCCTTCGACATCCCTCGCCGGCCAGTCTCCCACCATCACGGCTTCATCGGCGGAGAGACCCAGCTTGTCGAGCGCGGCTTTGAATGGGATCGGCGACGGTTTGTGAGCGCCGGTATCGTCGGGTGTGATGACTATATCAAACAAATGGTGTAAATGGAGGGCGCAGAGCCGCAGCCAGGCTTGTTTGGGAGGAGCATCGGTGATGAGGGCGAGCTTGATGCCCTGCTTCACCAGCTTGGTGAGGGTGGCCGTGACATGCGGGTAGAGCACCAGCGCGGCGTCGCGGGCGCGTCGGTAGCCGATGACTCCGGCGGCAAGCACTTTGTGGTTGATACGGCCGTAGTGATCGGTGAGGAAGTGGTCGAACACCTCCTGATACTCGATCCCTTCGCGGTCATAGACGGCGTTGATCGCCGCGCTCGCCTGTTCGATCGACATGTCGAGCCCGGCGTCCACCATCCCGCGGACGGCGGCGGCGACCGATTCGCGCTTCATTTTCATGAAGTCAACGAGTGTGTTGTCGAGATCGAAAATTACGGCGCGAATCATGGGATTCTCTTTGCTGCAAGCTGTCAACCCTCCGTGGTTGACAGCGTATATGATTGAATTACATTGAAATGCTGTCAATCACGGAGGATTGACAGCGTATGCGTTCGGATTGCATTCTATTGCTGTCAACCGCGGAGGGTTGACAGCTTGCCAAGTGCGAGGTGTGAGCGAAATATCTCACATTCGCTTATGTATCTTGCAGATTTCGGTCGGACGGTTGTCGGACTTGAACAGCTCGTCGAAGGTCGCGGGGCAATAGGGCGAGGCGAGTTCCTTCGTGTCCTGACAGAGGCGACAAGTCACCACGCCCGGCGGCATAGGGAACTCTTCGTCAGGCCAGCTGAGCGAGTCGTAGGTCATCTTCATGAAGTTCGCCCAGATCGGCAGCGCCGCGACTGCGCCGGACTGACCCTTGCCGAGGCTCTCCGCCGGGTCGTCCAATCCAATCCAGACTCCACAGACAATCCTCGGCGTGAAGCCGATGAACCAAGCGTCGGTGAAGTCGTTGGTGGTGCCGGTTTTGCCTGCTGCGACGGGAGTGAAATGGTAAAGCCATCTCGCCGACGCGCCGGTGCCGTGGTCGAGTGCATCCCGCAGCATATCGGTCATGATGTAGGCGGTCTCAGCAGACAGCGCCACTCGCCGGTTGACCGGATAAGCTTTAATTACCGTTCCGAAACGATCCGAGATCGACTCCATCCATCTCGGCGCGGAATGAAGACCACCGCTCGCAAAGACTCCATAGGCGGCTGTCGCCTCGATGGGAATAACTCCTGAAGGGCCAAGCGCGATAGCGTCCACCGGGTCGATCCACGTGCTGATCCCCATCTGTTTGGCGTAATTAACGACCATCGCAGGCGGAACAACCTCCTGCACAAGCCGCACAGTCACGAGGTTCAGCGACTTCTTCAGAGCCTCCCTCAGCGTCGTCAAACCGCCGTGAGAACCGTCGTAGTTCTGCGGCGCCCAACGCGATCCATCTGCCTGTTCGACGACGATGTCCTGATTGAGCAGCTCGAACGCGGGGGAATAACCGTTATCGATGGCTGTGGTAAAGACGAACGGCTTGAAGACCGAACCGGGCTGACGGACAGCTTGCACGGCGCGATTGAACTTGTACTTCACAAAATCCCTCCCGCCGATCATCGCGAGGATATCGCCGGTCTGCGGGTCCATTGCGACGAGCGCGACTTGCACCACCGCTTTGGATGGGAAAAGACTGTCCACCAATAATGAGTCCCGGCGGATGCGCCACCACTCGACGGGGGAATCCTCGCCGTAGAGGCGCTTGGAGACTCGATTGATATGCTTGCGGACGAAACGGAAGCGATAGTCGGATTGGAGCGGCCCCATATGGTCAGCGACGGCCATCTCGGCAAAGCGCTGCATTCTCGCGTCGATGGTGGTCTTGATAGTGAGCCCGTCGGCGAGGTAGTCGAAACCGAGCGCTTCGCCTTCGTCGGAGAGTTTCTGGCGGATGGTCTCTGTAAAGTAGGGCGCTAATCCGTAGGCGGAGTCGCTCTGTGCGGGGTGCAGTTCGATCGGACTGCCTGCGGCGGAGTCGTAGGCGGCTTGAGTGATCGCTCCGTTGTCGAGCATCATTTTCAAAATCAGGTTGCGCCGTCGCTCGGACGCGGGGAGGTGCATGATCGGCGAATAATGAGTCGGCGATTTTGGGAGTCCTGCGAGCGCGGCGGATTCAGCCAATGTCAGCTCGCCCGGCGTCTTGCCGAAGTACCGCTCCGCCGCGGCGGAAACGCCGTAGGCACCATGGCCAAAATAGATCTGCGTGAGGTACATTTCGAGGATTTCGCGCTTGGAGTAATGGCGCTCAATCGAGACGGCGGTGAGAGCTTCTTTGATCTTGCGGCCAAAAGTGCGGCGCTTGTGGAGATAGAGATCGCGGGCGAGCTGCTGGGTAATGGTGGAAGCGCCTTGCTTCAAACTGAAGGACGCGAGATCGACAAACGCCACCTTGACGATGCGGACGACGTCCACTCCCCAGTGATCCCAGAAGCGACTGTCTTCAGTGATCAGTACGGCGTCTATCATGTGCTTGGGGAGCTGATCGAGCGGGGTCATCAGACGGCGCTGGGTGTAAAGCTCGGTCAGGGTTTCGCCGTTCCGGTCGAGGATGCGCGTGGCGAGGCGGGGCTCGTATTCTTTCAGCTCGTCCAAGCTCGGCAGATCGCCAGAGAGCAACAAGATGAGCGTGAGCGCTGCGACCGTCCCTGCAAGGAAGATTGCCAGTCCGAAGTTGAGCGCGCGGGTGAAGTTGTTCGCGCCGAATTTACGCCAAAGGGAAAGGATGCGTGCCTCGAGATAAGTTTAACCTGATAATATAAGAAATTTGGATGCGATTAGGAAGGTGATGGTGATGATGATGGTGATGATGATGGTGATGCTGATGGTGATGCTGATGATGATAGGAGTGCTGTCATTGCGAGCCTTTCGCCCTTTGATCTTGCCCAACTCACGAGATCCAATTTGGCGAAAGGCGAAGCAATCCCGACAATCAAACGCAGACAGAGAGATTGCCGAAATCATCGCCGCTTTTCTACTACCAACCCGCCGTGGTTGGTAGCGTGTCATTCTGAAACCTTCGCCGCAATGTTCTCAACGCAATCGTATCTTTCTCCGGCAATGGTTGAAGAATCTCTGTCCCCGTGAGCAGACAGAGATTGATTCACCTCCCGCCGAAGTAGCCTCGAATTATCGCAAACTCCGTCTCGGCGGGAGGTTCACAATGACATTCGGGAAGGTTCCCACTTGCGCAAGTGCTCCCGCGTCCTTATGTTATTAAGTGATATAATCACAGCCGTCTTGGAGGGCGGGCATTCCTGACCGCCCTATAGGTTTGTATTATTTTGACATTAGGGCGGTCAGGAATGCCCGCCCTCCAAGACGTGGTCTTCTCTCAAGAATTCACATCAAAGCAGGCAGGAGAGTTGTATGAACAGTCGAATGGCGGGGCTGGTGGCGGCGGTGCTGCTGATCGGCGCATGGGCGGGAGAGGCGCTCACCGACACCACCTGGGTGTCGGGGGAAGTATCGGGCGTATGGAACGCTGGCGGTAATCCTACTGGCCAAGGCGATGTCTATATCATCGAGGATTCCACGTGGGTAGCAGATGGTGACAGCCTGGTTCTGAGAGGCGGCGCCGAAATCTTTTTCGAAGAGAATCAAGGATTATACATATTTGGAAATCTCTCAACAGTCGGGACTGGACATGAAGGATGGAGCGAATACTCTGTCCGAATCCGCGTACTCGATGGTGTTGAACATTGGCGGGGTATTCGTTTTTATGGTCAACACGAAACCAATCTTGATTATTTGCGCGTCGTCGTTCCCGACACCCTCTTCTTCCTCGATGATGGATACACCTTCACATTGACTCGGTCCATTATGGATTCGGTTTACAAGGCATTCTGCGGATATAGGGAAGCCCATCCTGATCATCCTCAGTACACCGGGGTCGCTTGGAATCTAAATTTCGATAATTGTATCATCGATGGCGGAATGGAATTAGCGCTATGGGGGAGTACTATCATCGCTGATAGCAGTTTCTTCGATTTCAGACATGGCGATCCATCCATGGCGATAGGATTTACTTTAGCCGGACCTGGGACAAGAGCAGTTTTCACTTACACATCCGTTTATGGGGGATTACGTTGTGGCGGGTGGACAATCGTCGAAGACTGTCGGTTTTTAGCACTGCCGGATGGTTTTGGCGAAATATATGTAACGATGGATGGCATTTGCAGAAGAACATTCATTGACGGAGGAGCTGGGATTGGAACTACGGAATCCATTGAAGACGTTACTGTTACTGATGTATTCGCCCCGACCGCCCCTGATAATTTTGGAGTAGAACTTGTACGATGTGTTATTGGTGAACACTTACTGATATCTGACGAAACAACTATACGGAACTCAATAATATATGGAGATCTGGGCATGAACGGCGCTGGCCCGGTTGTGTTCAATAGCTGTTATGTGGGCGTCGGTCATCCTGGTGAAGGCCCTATAGCCAATCAGATTTACATTGCAGAGGGCTGTAACGTCCTTTTTAAGCACTGTCTAATAGAGTCAGAAATAGGCGTAGCATCCGCTCCAAACGATGAAACACCAAGAATATTCGATCATAATACTTTCGTGTTGGAAGATGGTAATGGTCCATTGTATTCCTGTCTTCTCAATAACAGCGCTACCTTCACCAATAATGTTATGATCAATTTACGACCGGTTCAGGTTCCCGTTATTAAGTATCAAGTCGGGTTAACTGAAACGATATTCCAATATAATTGTGTCTGGGGGTTCGATGGATATATGCAGAGTTATGTTCCTGATACGATGATTGTCATCCCCCCGACTAACCTTACTGTAAATCCTGAGGTGACGCGCGACGGCATTAGCTGGCTGCTTAATCCGAACTCCCCTTGCATAGATGCCGGCAATCCGGATTCAACGATGGATCCTGACGGGACTCGCAATGATATTGGATACAGGTTTTTTTATCAGATGAATCGTTCGATTGCACCGGAAACGGAATTGAGCGCACCATCAAATCTTAGTTTCTCTTCCTTCCCCTCCCCCTTCAATTCCTCCCTTTCCATTTCCTACTCCTCGCCCACCAACGCCCCGTTGCTGATCAGTCTGGTTGACCTCTCGGGGCGGACGCTGCAATCGAACTGGTTTCCGGGGACCACGTTTGGCAAGAGAGTCGCCACCATCGGGACGACCGAGCTGCCGTCGGGGAATTACTTCGTCATTGTCGGGGGGAAGGATGGGGCGGTTATGCCGGTGCGGTGTCTCAAGTGAGGCTTTAGGCTTTAGGGGGAAGGGGGCGGAGTTTAGATCAGTTTGTCTGAGAAGCAATGATGGCAAGTTAATTCTACACCGCGTAGGGGCCACCTTGCTGAGCCCGGTTTGAATTTGCGATTGTATTGGCAGGGCTCAGCAAGTTGGCCCCTACGCGATGCTGCATTGGGTAAGCCGCACAGCTCTTCGAATCTCCATTAAACTGACTCCTTAATAGCTGTGCGGGCTATACAATTGCGACGAGAAACGCAACCAACCGCGGCGGGTTGGTTGTAGGGGTGAAGTTGTGGATTGGTTGTAGGGGCGAGGTTGCGGATTGGTTGTAGAGGCAAGGTCGCGGGTTGGTTGTAGGGGTGAGGTTGTGGATTGGTTGTAGGGGGTAGGGAAAACGGTAACTTGAACTTGTATATTAGAGGCGTTTTTAACGCCGTCTTAGGGAAAGGGGGTGCGGGGGAATAACCGTAGGTTGTCCCCCGCCTGTGAGCCCATATTTGCCAGACGATCGTCTTGAACAGGGTCTTCAATGCCATTTCAGAGCTTGATCACTGGCAAATCTCTTCGACAAACCCGAACAGTCACCCGGATTCAAACCGAATCTACAAGTATGGGTCATCGATGAACAATCCCTCTTCCAATCAAGTTCTCGTCGGAATCGACGTCTCCGGTGATGAATTAGCAGTCCATATTCTTCCTGACGAAACATTCTTTACGACCGGAACCGATCC
>Ga0247841_10011102_pt1 | contig 12070 bp, 10 predicted proteins | sample LaCruzMarch2015__2_FD_192410 | JGI IMG/M metagenome (GOLD analysis project Ga0247841, IMG submission 192410) | Freshwater microbial communities from meromictic Lake La Cruz, Castile-La Mancha, Spain - LaCruzMarch2015_18m | ecosystem: Environmental > Aquatic > Freshwater > Lake | place: Spain...
GATGAGATCGGGGATTTCCACGAGGTCCATGGCCAGGCGTTCCACGCCGCGCAGGAGCGAAAAGACCGTCAATGCATCCCCCAGGTCGGGAATCCAGGGAAGAGCATCATCGGGGGCGACGGCAATCTGCGCTTCCATCAGCCGTCGGCTTCGCCGGACCCAGATGTTTTCCGGATCGAAGACGACGGGAAATTGTTCCCAGTCGTCAATCACCGGGTCAACCCAGACTGTCTCTTCGCCGAAACGGACCCGGCCGCCGAGATAGGCCGCCATGACCATGGGCGTGCCGCGTCCGCCGTAGGAATGGGAAATCATCGCATGGCTGTCGCCGAAATGACGCGTGATCGCCAATTGCTCCATTTCTTTGCGCGCCAACTCTTCATAGTCCGGTTCGGTCGTTGCATCGGGCCAGATGCGTCGTAATTGCCGGTGAATATCCGACGGGGGACTCCACCCCGCGATCAGAAGCGGTTGCCCGCCGTTCTCGTGCCGCCACCATGCGCTCCATCGGTCCAATCGTCGGGAAAGTTCCGTCGAAATCATCGTTTCTCCCTGTCAAAAATCTCTGTATGTGAGTGGGTGAGTATGAGGGTCTTCTCATTCTATCGGATTTCCCGATGGAAAACAAGGGTTCCTTATTTATGTCATTCCACCGGCACGGCCTCGATCACCCGCATCGTTTTCCAGGCGCCGTGGCGGAATCGCAGATAGAAAATGAAGGCGAGGGCGATGACATAGAACGTGGCGATTGCCCAAGCGGCGGTGATCGGCAGGTGAAAAACAGTGATGGCGAGGAACGACGGAACGATCAAGAGGAAGAGGGAGGCAAGACTGATGGTCCACATGATATAGAGGGTGTCGCCGGAACCCTTGAGTGCGGAGGAGAAGATGATGGTCATACCGTCAAAGATCGAGTAGAAGGCGATGAATCGCAACAGGATCGTCGCCGTGTGCCGGATCGTTTCGAAATCGCCCGGTCTGCCGCGCGGTGCAAACGGGGCGATGAAGAGGTCCGGCGCCGCCACATAGAGAACGGCGATGGATACCATATAGAACAGGGTGAGATGAAAACCGGAATAGGCGGCCCGTTCAGCGAGGTCCGTCCGTTCCCCGCCGAGGTTCTGGCCGACGAGGATGGAGACGCCGATGCCGAGGCCGATCATCGGCATGAAGGCGAGCGTGTTGATATTGAAGGCGATATTGGAGGCGGCGAGCGCCGTGGTGCCGAGGCGTCCGAGGAGGAGAATAAAAATGGTGAATCCGGCGATGTCCATGAAGAATTGAAGGCCGCTCGGCAGGCCGAATCGCAGTAATCGCCGAAAGAGTTCCGGGTCGAATCGCCGTTCCCTGATCGTTCCGTATGTTTGATCATGGCATCTTCGCGCCGTCAGAGCGAAGAAGGTGAAGAAGGAGACGAAACCGGAGATGACGGTGGCGATTGCCGCTCCCTTCATCCCCATTTCCGGGAACCCCCACCGGCCGAAGATCATCGCATAATCGAGCACGAGGTTGACGGCAGTCTGGAGGGCGTTGATCCACATGACCGTCCAGGTACTGCCCCTGCCGGAAAAGAAACCGGAGAGGGCGGCGGAGGCGATGGCCGGTGCCGCACCGAGGCAGAGCACCTGGAAGTAGATGATCTCGTTGACCTGCACCGCCGGGTCGTGGCCGACGAACCGAAAGAAGGCGGGGGCGAAGGGGATGAGCAGGAGGTGGAATATCCCGCCGATGATTGCAAGGTGGATCCCCTGCCAGAGAATGGCGCCGATGCGTTCCGGTCTGTTCGCGCCCGTGTATTGGGCGATGAAGGTGCCGACGTAAGCGGCCGTGCCGATGAAAAGACTCATGAAAGTGAAGTTGAGTATGCCGGCCGGCATCGAGGCGGCGACCGTCTCGGTCGAATACCACGAGAGGAACATCCGGTCCACGAATTGCTGAATGGACCAGGCGCCGGTCGAGAGGATGAGGGGGAAGGAGAGTACGAGCAGGTGCCGGTATCCTCCCTCTTCCTTCCAACGTCCACCGAAGATGGTGATGAGTGTGTTCATGGGGTGCGTCGGTTTTCCGCGCGACCCTCATTCTATCATACGTTGTTCATCCCGTTCCCGTTTTTCTCATGGTTGAGCGGTTTGACATTCACCGTATCCATGGGTATAGTAAAAATGTTTTCGAAACGTTCTCATTGCAACGAAACGCAGTATTGATATGAAAGCATCTCCCGGAACAGGGATGTTGTTTTCTCTGCAAGCCGGCCGGCGATTTCCGTGCCTTGGGAAATGCCGACGGCTCCCCAAAGAGAACGGCACACCGAGGCGTAAACGGGATGAAGAACAAAACAGCCGGGGGAAACGACATTCTTTATCGCGAAGATCTCGATGATGTGCGGGCACGGATGACGGCATGGTGGCACGGCGAAGACATCGGCCGGCCGGTCATGACGATCACCTGTCCGGCGGAAAAACCGTTGGAGACGATCCCCTTTATGCCTCCCCCCGCGGGGTGGTTGACGGACATGTCCACCGGCAATTTTGACTATCGCGTTTATCTGTCGAGAATCACCCCCGGCACGCGGCAGTATTTCGGCGAGGCACTGCCCGTGGTCCAGCCGGTACTCGCTCCCGGTGACCTGGCCCTGTATCTGGGTTGCCGCGGGAAGGAAATGCCGGGCACGGTCTGGTGCCAGTCATGCATTGATGACCCGGAAACGGCCGTTTTCCATTATGACCCCGACAATTTTTACCTGCAATTCGCCCTGCGCCTTTGCCGCGAGCAGGTGCGGCTCGCGCAAGGGAAATTCATGGTTGGGTTCCCCGTTTTTGAGGCCGGCCTGGATACCCTTGCCGCCATGCGGGGCGGTGGGCGCCTGCTGACTGATTTGTACGACCGGCCGGAATGGGTGCACCGTTCCCTTCGCGCGATCACCGATCTCTATTTCCGGTACTATGATATCTTTTACGACATGATCCGTGATGAATCGGGCGGGGTCCCGGCCTGGATATGCGCGCCCGGGCGGGCGGACGTATTTCAATGCGATTTTTCCGCCATGATCGGACCGGAGATGTTCGGCGAATTCATGGTGCCCGTCCTCACCGAAATGTGTGAACGTGTGCCATACAACATGTATCACTGGGATGGCGCCAATGCGGTACGCCATCACGACCACCTCTTGTCCGTTCCCGGCCTCGTCCTGCTCCAGGCGGGTCCCGGCGGAGAGGGTGATCAGGGGTATCCCACCGATCACCCGCGCTGGTGGCCGTTGATTCACAAAACACTCGATGCCGGCAAACGGGCGTTCATCGGATGTTGCAGTATAGAGAACTTTGTCGCTCTTCAACGCGAGTTCGGCAAGCGTCTGCACCGTTGCGTCATTGATATTCATACGCTCCAGACCGCCGGGGAAGCGGCAAGACTCCTCGATATCGCCCGAGCATGATCCCGAGGGTAACCCAATCAACCGTTGTGACGGAGGGAACATGGTAAAACAAGACTGGATGGGACTCGATGATCGGATTGATCTTGCCCTTGGTCACTTGACACAGGGGCTGGACTGGCGGCGTATCGCCAAAGGGACTCCGCTGGAAGGCCTGCCCTATACCAGCGCCTACATGGGGCGGCACCTGACGATGGTGCATGCTTACCCGGAGTTGATGGAGTGTCCGGGACGGTACCTGACGTCGTTGACGCTCCTGTTGGAAGAGAACCCGACGTTTTCCTGCAACGGCGTCACCGGCGTGGCGGCCGCGGAGCGGCAGGTCGCTTACATCGCCGGCAAGATCAACGCGCAGGGTCACTATGTGACCACGCAGGCGGAATTGGACGCCATCAATGCTCCCGAAAAGATTTTTGCCGACCCCGCCCGGCCGGACGGCACAGCCGAAGAGATTGCGAAGATCAAGGCCGGCTGGTACGGCAGGGCGGGTGTCGAATATAACGGGCATCTGTCCATCCTGATGGAAGGATTGGTGCGGTGGTACCTGTTGACCGGGGACAAGAAGGCCAAAGCGGCCATTGATCGCGCGGTCAGCGGGCCCATCAGCGATCCGAAACATCCCGAAATCCTGGCCGGGCACGGCATGGTCCTGCCCGGGATGATGACACCGATCACCCTTTACTATGCGGCCACCGGTGACGGGGCCGCCAAAGCGTATCTCGATGCACTGGTCGATGATTTTGTCCGGAAGGTCCATCTGAAGTATTTCCCGGACGGCCTGCACGCCCATGGCGACGGCGTCGGCCATCTGCACTGCCGGATGGGCGGTATCGCCGGGTTTGCCCGTTACGCGAAACTGGCGGGACGGACGGATTATCTTGCCGCGGCCGAACGGTTGCTGGCCGCCAATCTCCTCTGGGGCACGGAGTTCGGCTACCTGCCGGAACGGCACGTCTACTGCAATTGCGGCGCCGGCAGTGACACGGGACACATCTACCAGCCGTGGGTGCTCGGCGACGGCAAGACGGTGGATTTCTCCTTCTTCACCCGGCCGCGGGCCGGCTGGGACACCTGCGAAATCTGCGTCACCGCCGATGCCATTGACGCGGCGATGGTGCTGGCGGACAGCGGCTACGAGCATTATTGGGAGGTGGCCGAACGGATGGTGAACCATCTCTTCCGGGCGCAACTCACCGATACCTCCCGGTTGCTCGATCGGGACCCGCACCATCCGCGCGAGATACTTGGCGCGACATTCGAGCACGTGCGGGAAGCCCTGCGGGGAGCGTTCTCGATCACCTCCACGCCGACCTGCATGTTCATCCGGCAGAATTACGGCAGGGAACTTCCGGATGGCCGTGACGGTGTGTGCGAGAAGGGGTACTACACCGTGCATACGGCCTGTTGTCCCGCGTGGGGCGCCCGGACCCTCGGCCTGCTCCGGAACAACACCGTGAAGGAAGACGGCGGCCGCGTGGAAGTCAACCTGCCGTTTGACCGGACAACGGCATCCGTGGAAGTCACCAGCCGCCTGCCTTTCGAGGGGACCATCCGGGTCGCGGCCCGTAAACCGGTTGATCTACTGGTGCGGATTCCCGACTGGGTGGAACATGGCCGTGTGGAAGTTCGCGTCAACGGCAAAAAGAGGGACCGGGTGGATTTCAAGAATGCCTTTGGCGATCACGTCCGGATCGGTCGCTTGAAAGCCGGCGAACGGGCAGAGGTGCGGTATCCGCTCCGCAAAGAAAAGAAACGGTACTACATTGACTACCATCCCTGTCTCTACGAGGTGGACTGGCTGGGAAATTACGTGACGGGCATGGATGAAATCCGCATTGAGAAACCCGAAGGTGAAAATACCTTTGAAGGTTTGGTGCCGCTCTATGCGCCGCGTGAAGAAAGGAAGGCGGCCCGACCGCTCCGGAAGAATGCGTGTTCCACAAGAACAAAAAGGAACAACTCGAAATGACAGACAGGAAGAATCCGCCGGGGAAACAGCCGCCCGGGATCGTGCAATGTGTGGTGGGTATCAATTGCCTGGTTTGGGACCGGTACGCAACAGAGTTGGAGAACCTTCAGCAGGATTGTCCGCATATTCGCCTGTCGGGTCGGTGCGACAAGGATTCGCCGGACAGGGCGCCGCACCAGGACCGCGATATATGGGGTTGTCTCTGGTCTTATCCGGGTATGGGCCTCGCCGGACAGGCCATCGAATTCCCCCTTGACGACTGGGCGAAACTCAAGGATTGGAAGCCTCCGTCCACCGCGGAACCGATCGAACAGATCCGCAAGAATGCCGCGCAACGGACCGCATCCTCCCCGGAAGAAGCCTGGCACGGCAGTCTTGACCATGGGTTCATTTTTCTGCGTCTGACCTATCTGCGGGGATTCAGCAATTTCATGATTGATGTCGCGGAGGAAAACCCGGATCTCTATCGGTTGTGCGATATCGTGACGGATTACTGGTACGAAATCACGAAGGCCCATCTTGATTGCGGCGCCACGCTCGTGGGCGCCGGGGATGATCTCGGCCTGCAGGACCGTCTGCCGATTTCCCCGGAGTCGTGGCGGAAGTTGATCAAACCCGCCTATCGCCGGATCTTCAGCCTGGTCCGCGAGCGCGGCGCGGGGTTTGCTCTGCACACGGACGGCTACATCGTTGACATCATCCCCGACCTGATTGAAGCGGGCCTGACCCAGCTGAACCCGCAGGACCTTGTCAACGGCCTCGACAACCTGGTGCGTCTCGCCAAGGGCAGGGTGCATATCGCGCTCGATATTGATCGCCAGAAGATCACCGCGTTCGGCACGCCGGAACAGGTCGCCGCGCACATCAAGACCTGCATTGAAACGCTCGGATCGCCCGAGGGAGGCCTTACACTCGTTTTTGGTGTTTATCCGGGCACGCCGATCGAGAATGTTCAGGCGGCCGTCCGGGCCATGGAGAAATACCACGATTGGTGGGTGCAATAACGCTCCGGCCCCGGCCGGTGGAAGTTTTGTTCCCTGTGGGTATTTCGCGTAAAATCAGTAAGGCAGGGGCAAGCGTGACTGTCCCTGGAGGCGCCTGCGGCGAGCCCGGCCGATGGATGGCCTGCGGAGCAATCATACCGGAGATAAAATGACCTCACGGGAACGTATCTCGCGTATGCTGGACCACCGGGAAGCGGACCGGGTGCCGATTATTGACAGTCTGTGGGCGGCGACGCTGGAGCGATGGCACCGCGAGGGATTGCCGGAGAACGTCAGCGTTGCGGACTATTTCGACGAGGAGTGAAGCATGCAAAGGCTGAAACACCATGCGTTGGCCCTGGCAGGCGGAAAACCGGCGGTGATGATGAAATGTCCGTCCTGGCCGGTATCGGGCCGCCAGGAATTGATCTGGATGGAGCAGGTTGTGCGCAGCGGGAAGTGGAGCTGGCTCGGTCGGCACGAAATGGCTTTTTGCAGGGATTATGCAGAATTCATCGGGAGCAACTATTGCGTCTGCCTGGCCAATGGTACGGTGACGATCCAGTGCGCCCTGCAGGCCGTGGGGGTCAAACCCGGCGATGAAGTAATCGTGCCGGGACTGACGTGGGTGGCAACGGCGCAGGCGGCTCTGGATATCGGCGCCAACGTGGTCCTGGTGGATATCGACCCGGAAACACTCTGCATTGACCCGGTGGCCGTCGAGAAAGCGATCACGCGAAAAACAAAAGCGATCATCCCGGTGCACCTGTACGGGTGCATGTGCGACATGGATGCGATCATGCAGATTGCGCGCCGGCGTAAACTGAACGTGGTGGAGGACGTGGCGCATCAGCACGGCAGCCGCTGGCGTAATCGGGGCGCGGGCGCCATCGGCGACGCCGGCAGTTTCTCGTTTCAGCAGAGCAAACCATTGACGTGCGGCGAAGGCGGGGCCGTGACCTGCAACAACAAGGCCATTTATGATGCCGTCTTTGCGCTCAAGCAGGTCGGCTGGGGGCCGGATGGCAAGCCGGCCAATCGTTACGGGCACAATTACCGGATTACCGAGATGCAGGCGGTACTCCTGCGGGGTGGCTTGCGGAGGCTGGCGCGTCAAACCGGGATCCGGGATGAAAACGCCCGGTACCTGGCCGCCGGCCTGCAAAAAATCGGCGGTCCCCTGCGTGCGGCCCGGCGCGACCCGCGGATCACCCGCCAAGCCTACTATGCCATGACTTTCTTTTTCGATTCCGCACAGGCCGGCGGGGTGACGAAACAGGAATACACCAGGGCGCTGGCGGCTGAACACTGTTCTCTCGGCGGGACTTATTGCCCGGTGTATGCCAGTCCGCTCCTGAACCTCTATGATGTGACCAGCCCGGTCCCGTTCCGGGACCGGAAAACGATCCAGAACTATCGGACCTTGAAACTTCCGAACGTGGAAAAAGCCGTTCATGAAACCGCGCTGGTCATGAGCCATCCGCAATTGCTGGGCACGCGGGAGTATATGACCCAGTGGGTTCAAGCGATTGCCAAGGTGAATGACCGTCTCGACCAGGTGAAGGCGCTTTGCCGGAAACAGGCCAGGGGGAAATAGTCAAACGGCCTGATACAAAAAAGGAATGAGCTCATGAAAGCCGGATTCGCGAAAACGGATATTACCCCGCGGGTGGGCGTTGAACTGGCGGGATTCGGCCCCTTTCTCAATCGCCATTCGATCGGCGTGCGCGACCGGCTTTGGGCGCGGGCAATGGCTGTGGAACAGGACGGCAAAGCAATGGTGCTGATCAGTTGCGATCTGATCGGGGTTACGCGTTCGATCACGGCACGGGTGCGACAACTCGTGAACGAGTCCACCCGGTTGCCGCCGGAGACCATCATGGTCCATTGCACCCACACCCATAGCGGGCCGAATGTGGCGACCTATCACGGCTGGGGCGAGCCGGATGCTCCCTATTACGAAATTCTGCCTCAGCGCATCGCGGATGCCGCCATCCGGGCCGTGGGCGCACTTCAGGAGGCAACGCTGTTTCACGCGGAAGTTCCCTGCGAAGGGATCGGGTTGAATCGTGAATATGACAAGGATGCGCCGCCCCTCGACGAGGTCCTCCGGGAATCCTGGCGGCCGGCCAAACCGGAGTTGACGGATACGACCTGTCACGTGGCCCGATTTGAATCGGGGGGAAAGATTGGCGGGTTCTTCAGTTACTTCGGCTGTCATCCCGTGGTTTGTTGTCAAACCACCCGCCATATCCATGGGGATTATTGCGGCGTCGCCACCAACCTGCTGGAGCGCGAGCACCCGGGATCCGTCGGATTGTTTCTGCAGGGTGCGCAGGGCGACGTGAATTCCTGCGTAGTCCACAAGCCGGAGCCGGAGTCCCTGCTGGCGCTGGATGTTATTGCCTCGCGTTACGCGCGGGCCGTTCGTCGCGGACTCACGGAAGCACGGCCGGTGCGCGTGGATTCACTGGCCTGCGTTCTGCAGGAGGTCTCATTCAGTCGCAGGAAGCTTGATTTCGAAAAACTCCATGCCCGGCTGGCGGAACAGGAGGCTATCATGCACGCCCCCGGCGCCAGCGACACGGACAGTAAAGTTCGTATGGCGACAGTGAATGCCTTGTCTTTCCGCAATTGGATTGCCGCCGCCGAAGCCGGCAAGGGCAAGCTGACAGCACCGCCGACGGAGATCCAGGGATTCCGCTTGGGTCCCCTGCTGTTGCTGGCCTCGCCGTTTGAGATCTTCCAGGCCATCAAGAACGATATCAAGGCGCGCACGGGCATTCCCATGACGCTCGTGATGGGCCTCACCAACGACACCCTGGGTTATGCGCCCGACCACACAGCCGCCGCGCGCGGCGGGTACGCCGCCGATGTGGTGCCGCTGATTATCGGCACATTGCTCTTTGCATGCATCCACGATGAATTGGTCGAACAACTCACAGCCCTGGCTACCGTGCTCCAGAATACATCGGGAAGAAAACCATGACCACACACGAACGAATGAAACGCATGCTGGAACACCGGGAAGCGGACCGGGTACCGATTATTGACGGTCCGTGGGCAACAACCCTGGAACGATGGCGCCGCGAAGGATTGCCGGCGGATATCGGGTTCGTTGATTACTTCGATCTGGACCGGTTCGAAGGCCTGGGCCTCGATAACTCCCCGCATTACGAGGAACGAACCATCGAGGAAACAGAGGAGTATCGGATCACCACGACCGGTTGGGGCGCCACCGTGAAAAACTGGAAGCACGCGGCCGGCGTTCCAGAATTCCTGTCGTTCACCATCACCGATCCGGATGCCTGGCGCAAAACAAAAGAACGTATCGCACCGGATCGTGACCGCATTGACTGGGCTAAACTGAAGACCGATTACCGGCGCTGGCATGAAACCGGGACATGGACGTCACTGGGGTTCAGTTTCGGATTCCAGGTGGCCCTTTCTGTCATGACCGGCACCGAGCGGACCCTGATCGCGATGACCGAACAGCCCGAGTGGGTCGCGGACATGTTCAATCATCTTCTGGATGTGAACATCGCCCTTGGTGAAATGGTGTTGGCCGAAGGGTATCGGTTTGACGACATCAATTGGTGCGACGACATGGGGTACAAAGGGAAGCCCTTTTTCTCGCCGGCCATGTACCGCGCATTGCTCAAGCCGGTGCACAAGCGTGCTGTGGATTGGGCGCATGCCAAAGGTATGAAAGCACGCCTCCACTCCTGCGGGGATATCCGCGTGCTCGTTCCCGACCTGGTTGAAATCGGCCTCGATATGCTGAATCCGCTGGAAGTGAAGGCCGGCATGGATCCGGTCGCCTTGAAGGAACAGTACGGCGATCGCCTGGCTTTCCATGGCGGTCTCAATGCGCTTCTTTACAACCACCCGGAAGAACTCTGGGCCGAGATGCGGCGGGTGATACCTCCCATGAAAAAGGACGGGGGATACGTCATCAGTTCCGATCACTCGGTTCCTGATTCGGTCAGCCTGGAAACATTTCGCGAGTTTGTCCGACTGGCCAGGGAGCTGGGCACCTATTGAGCGGCTGGTGCCGCCGGAGATTCCCGGGACGCCCTGGCGTTGACGATCCCCCCGAAGGACTATATGTTTCTCACGGTGACTCCACAACCATGATCAACGACTGGAAACGATTTCCCGCACAGCATGACATCGTGTACGAAAAGGCCGGCGACCGCTGGCAGGACGGACTCTTCATCGGCAACGGCGCGCTCGGCGATATGTGCCGTGCCATAAGCGCCAGTACGATTAAGGGGACCCCATGGACAAGGGATGACCGGCTGCTCGCAGGGTGAGCGGCAACCACGGAGAAACCATGCGACTCGGCGGACCTTCATTCGGAGAGACCGGCACCCCGGAAGGCTGGATTGCCGGTTTGCGGAAGATCGGTTTCACCGCGGCTTACTGCCCGTTCGGCAATGATGCCGACGACGCCAAAGTCAGGGTTTACGCCGACGCGGCCGCCCGGGCAGGCATCGTGATCGCGGAAACCGGCGCCTGGTCGAATCCCCTGAGTCCGGACGAAGCGGAGCGGCACAAGGCTTTCGCCACGTGCGTCAACGGGCTCACCCTCGCCGAACGCCTCGGTGCGCGGTGTTGCGTGAACATCTCCGGCTCCCGCGGAACGAAGTGGGACGGACCCCATCCGGACAATCTCACCCCGGACACCTTCCGGATGATCGTGGAGGTGGTGCGGAAAATCATTGACGCCGTGAAACCGATCCGGACCTTCTATACCCTGGAGACCATGCCCTGGATGTATCCGGATTCGCCGGAACATTACCTGGCCCTCATCAAAGCCGTTGATCGAAAAGCGTTCGCCGTCCACTTCGATCCGGTCAACCTGATCAACAATCCGGGACGTTACTTCAACAACGGCGTCCTGATCCGCGAGTTCGTCCGCATGCTTGGTCCTCACATCAGAAGCTGTCACGCCAAGGACATCCTGATTCAGGAGAAACCGCTCCTGCACCTTGACGAGGTACGGCCCGGCACCGGCAATCTTGACTACCATGCCTTGCTCACGGCCGTCGGCAACCTGGACCCGGACATGCCGGTTATGCTCGAACATTTGTCCGGCGAGGAAGATTACCGTCTGGCCGCCGCACACATCCGTACCGTTGCCGCGGAATCATCAGTGAGGATGGTATGAGCAGGGGACAACACGTTGTCCTTACCCGCCTGCGCAGGAAGCAACTGCTGCTGTTCCATCCTGTCACCTGACGGCGCGACGATGGAGAAGACCATGCTTCTATACAAACCGGACTGGGAGGAAACGCGGCGGCGGTTCGCCGCATGGTGGGCCGGCGAGTATTTCGGCCGGTGCGCCATAGCGGTGTGCGCGCCGCGGGCGGATGCGGCCGGATTGCAACCGCCGCCTGTGCCCGTCCGGCTGGAGGATCGCTGGCTCGACCGCGGATACCTCCGGGCTTGGAACGAACACCAGATGCGCAGCACCTTCTTCGGCGGCGAAGCACTCCCGGTCTGGAAACCGGGCGGATACCCGGGCTGGGCGTTCCACCCCTGCTTTCTCGGCGCCAAGGTCACCCTCGACGAAACGACCGGTTGGGTTCATCCGCTGTTGGACAAGGGACGTCTTTCCGACCACGACCCGCGCCGGCTGGTTCTGCGGACGGACAACCACTGGTGGCGGATGGCCCGGGAGAT
>Ga0247841_10011103_pt1 | contig 12069 bp, 10 predicted proteins | sample LaCruzMarch2015__2_FD_192410 | JGI IMG/M metagenome (GOLD analysis project Ga0247841, IMG submission 192410) | Freshwater microbial communities from meromictic Lake La Cruz, Castile-La Mancha, Spain - LaCruzMarch2015_18m | ecosystem: Environmental > Aquatic > Freshwater > Lake | place: Spain...
GAAAGTTCATGAACCGGTGGAAGCCCTTATCCTGGATACGCGAGAGGAATACATCGGTGTGATAACCGAAATGCTGGCCAAGAGGCTGGGCAGGATGACAAATATGCATAACGACGGACGCGGCAATCTGCGCATGGAGTTCCAGGTGCCCACGCGTGGTCTCATCGGCTTCCGCAGCGCCTACCTGACGGCCACCCGCGGCGAAGGCGTTATGAATACGCTTTTCCTGGGCTATGAGCCATATTCGGGGGAGATATCGTCCACCCGCAGCGGCGCACTGGTGGCCGCTGAAGACGGGGTGTCGGTGACCTACGGCCTTAACAACGCCCAGGAACGCGGCATTACATTCATCGATCCGGGGACGCCCGTTTACGAGGGGATGGTTGTGGGAATGAACTCACGCCCCACCGACCTGGCGGTCAACGTCTGCAAGGAGAAGAAGCAGACCAATATCCGTGCCTCTACGGCCGACATCGCCGTAAGGCTGACACCTCCACTTAAAATGAGCCTGGAAGAATCGATGGATTTCATCAACGCCGACGAACTGGTGGAGGTCACGCCGAAAAATATCCGCCTGCGCAAGCGGCTGCTGACCATGAATGAGCGCGCGCGAGCCAAGAAGGCCGCCGAACGAGCAGAATAACGATCAGCAGGATTTAGTCTACGGGATTTATCAATCCCACCAGGCCGGGAACATCGCCATTTTCTGGTCTGAATCGTGGCCGAAAAGGACCCGTGCGCTGTACATGTCGGCTATGCGCCTGATTTTCTCGACACTTTTTACATAGTCATCTAGATTGATTGCGGCACCCGGCAGCCTGGCCGGTGGTCCGTAATTCCCGGCTGTGTAAACCGCATCGCTGGCTATGATCAGGTCGCCGGTCTTTTTAGTCTCGATTCTGGCGCCCATCTCACCCGGGGCGTGGCCGGGGAGAAAGATGAGGTGCACGCCGGGCAGCAGATCGTAGTCCCCTTCTATGACTACCCAGTTCAGGTCCGAGAATTGAAAATCGGTGCCGATGTAGCCAGCGTAGGCCAGGTCGGAACGGTTGGTGTAAACGGCCGACATAGCAACATGTGCCTCGGCTTTCTGTACCACTACTTTTGCCTTGGTGCCCCTGAATGAGGCGAGCCCTCCGGCATGATCGTAGTGAAGATGTGACATTATAACGTAATCGATGTCCTGCGGCGTAACTCCTACCTCTTTCAGCTTATCTACCATGAAACTCGGTCTCACATACGGTAGGAATTCGTTCAGCAGCCCCCAGGTCTGCTTGTAATCGGGACTGCAGCCAGTATCAAATAATATTTTGATTCCCGAGGCGGTTTCGATGTAGTAACCCGGAATGGAGAATACGAACGGCTCGGATGGTTTGTCCGCAAAAAACAGGTTTGTCAGTCCCTGCTCATCGCCGTAATCGAGACAGGTGACTTTGCAGTACGGTGATTCTTTACCCATCGTTTTTACTCCTTATTATTAATCCGAACATTGCCGTTGCATGATGAAATGTTAAATCTCTCTACATATACCGCCCGGCCTCCTTCCGCAACAGATGCGCAGGCTAATAAAACTTGGCCTCTTTAATTCTTGAAACGTCCGACAATGTAGTCAACGATTTCCTTCGTCGATGTGCCGGGACCAAAGACCGCCTCGACGCCGATTTTCTTAAGCTTCGGCACATCCTCGTCGGGGATAATACCACCGCATATGAAGAGGCTGTCTTTCTTACCCTTCCTGGCAAGGCCTTTAATGATTTCGGGAAACAGCTCCATATGTGCTCCGGAGAGAGAGCTCAGTCCAACGACGTCGACATCTTCCTGGATGGCAGCGGTAACAATCATTTCCGGGGTCTGGCGGATGCCTGTGTAGATCACCTCCATGCCGGCATCCCTCAACGCCCGTGCCACCACTTTGGCACCGCGGTCGTGGCCGTCCAGACCTAACTTGGCTATCAGTACACGTGTCTTCTTCATTTTTTCATACGGATCCTATTTTTTAATACTAAGCTTAACCAGGCCGGCTATATCATCCAATTGATCCAGTTTCTCGATGGCGCTTTTAAGCTTGGCCGCCTGTTTTTTCGACAGCGTGCGGGTGGCCTGCGCCTCGAAATTAGAGATCACGCGCTCGTCGTTCATGACCTCGAGGTCTTCCATCTTTTCATGGATAACCTTGCCGCCCTTAAGTGTGACGGTTATCTCGCATCCCTGCTTCTTGGGATAGGCGTTGGAGATGGCGTCATCGACGTCCACTGTGGCAAGGGTAGTCAGCTTATTTACACGGGGATCCGAGAAATTCTCGTAATTGGACTGGGTCAGCTCCTTAAAAACGAAGACGGCGGCCACCGAAAACTGCTGGCTCATCTTGGTTTGTGCGATATCCGTGAATGGACCCTGGTAATCGAGCCCGGGGAACATCTTGCCCATAGGGAACGTTTTTATCGCTATTTTCTCGATTGCCTGTGGTTCGATATCATATTTGTTTACCATCCTGAGGGCCAGGGCTGCAGATGGTTGAGTGTACGCGCAGGCCGGGGCTGGTTTGCAGTATACCTTCATTATCTCGAAGGATTGGCCCAGACCCTCGGTGATTTTCTCGGCCAGCAGTTGTTTCCCGTAGGTATTCCAGGCGCCCAGGAAGCCCTCCAGGACCTGGTGCGATGCCTTAACTCCCTGTTTGCCCAGCAGCGCAGCCGAGATGCCGTTCCTGCAGGCAAACCCATTCTGATAGACCAGTTCGTGAGTGCCCTCCAGAGCCCACTGCATATTGCCACAGGACAGGGTGCCTGCCATGCCGAGGCCATCGACCATTTGCTCTTCGCTGAGCTTGTAAAGTTTGGCCGCCGTGATTGAGGCGCCGTAAGGCCCGAACATACCGCTGGGGCGGAATTTTTTGGAGAAGTCGGGAGAGAGCATGCTCATGCCGATGCGCCCGGTGACATCGTAGCCGAGAACGATGGCAGTAATAACGTCTTTTCCGTTGCTGCCGAGCTCCTCGCCGACTGCGAACGCAACGGGTATGATCATCGAGCCGCAATGGCAGGACGAGTCCGCGTGCATATCCTCCTGGCCCGTGCTCTGTCCGATCACCGAGTTCACCAGCGCTACCTCCCAGGGCGGGCCTTTGATACCATCCACGAAAGTGGAAGCTTTGCCGCCGAGCTTTAGATCCTTCAGGTAATTGGGGGCGGGCGCTATCAGCTCCTGGCGACGTCCGGCAAAGGTGCAGGCCAGCGCGTGGAAAACACATATCTTCACCTTATCAACTACTGCCCTGGGAAGATCATCGAACTTTAACGACGAGGCGAATTTGGCCATAATCTCGGTTACTGTAGCTGCATCACTCATAACACTGCTCCTTTACATTTATTATTGAGCGAAAATCGGGTCACTGTTCTCGCGGCACCTTCTAAAGCTAAGTGAATAAAACTGCCCTATCGCCAACCTGAAAAGTTGAAAAATTCCTTATATTATTATAATGTTATAATAATAAATTGTAAATAGCCTGTCAGGCATATAGTTGTTATAACAATTGCCTGAACAATTCCTGTATAATATTGTAGTAATAATATGATAATAACAGTCAAGGAAGCAGGATGTTAACAAGAGAAAAAGGGGTGCCTCTCTATTACCAGCTCGATACTATATTGAGAAAGAAAATATTGTCGGGTGAGATAGCGGCCGGAGCTTCTTTTCCAACCGAGGATTTACTGGTTCAGCAATACAATATAAGCCGCATTACCGTGCGCCAGGCGCTTTCATCGCTGGAAAAAGACCGGCTGATCATACGTAAGCAGGGCAAGGGCACGTTCGTGGCGGAGAAAATTGAGAGGGCCGAGTTGCCCAAGCTGGCTGGGACCGGGAATGACCTGGTGGACATCGGCTCGCATGACTCCATGCGGATGAGGATTATAACCAGGGTAATCGGGTTCACCAGGCTGCTGGCCAATAAAACCATCACCGATTATCTGGGCATTCCCGAGGGTACCGAGATTATTCGCATCGAGCGAGTGCGGCTTGCCAATGAGAAGCCGCTGTACCACCTGCTCAATTACCTGCCCCTGGACATCGGCGGAAAGCTTAATGCTAAGGCATTGAAGAACAAAACGCTTACCCGGATCATGGAAACCGACCTTAAAATACCCATAAAGAAAGCCATTCAAACTATTGAAGCTGATATCGTCGACAGCTATATCGGTCCTATCCTGGATGCCCGCGAGGGGGATCCCTGTTTGATTCTGCGGAGGGTGGTATACGAAAAGGACGACAAGGCTATCGAATATTTAGTAGCCACCTTCCGGGCCGACAGGTATATGTACACCAATATGCTGCTGAGACATAAGAAAGGTAAAGGCTATGAGTGGCTGAATGCCGAGTTTTCAAAGTCGGCACAGTCCCGCCAGTCCGGCCCCGCCGACCCCCTGATGAATGACCACCTGCCTTCCTTTGTCCGCACTTAACGGACATCTGCAGCGCCGACCATCCTGAATAATCACTGCTCACGCTATACTTCTGCAGATCCTCCTTATCTACACACGGGATCATTGACAAGCCCGTGTTGTTGTTATATGATGATTTAACGTAAATATGATATAACAATAATACAATATAACATTACTATCGTTTTATTCTTAAATTTTGGTTATATTTAATTGATATTCAGTGGTTTGTGCCGATTAAATTAATAGTTTGAGGGAGGTAAAAGGACAATGACGAGGTCAAATCAGGTAGCTGTGATCACGGGAGGAGGACGTGGTATAGGCAAAGGTATTGCCAGGATATTTACCCAGAAAGGCATCGACGTGGTGATAGCCGGCAGGAACTTCGAGAAGCTGGAAAAAACAGCGTCAGAGCTGAAATCATCCAAGGCAGAGATATTGTGCGTCCAGGCAGATGTATCGGTCCAGGCGCAGGTGGAGCACATGTTCGACAAGACGCTGGAAAAATTCGGCAAAGTAGACATCCTGGTCAACAACGCGGGCATCGCCGAGCCGATGGCGCCTATCACGGATATAGATATGAAGCTGGTGGACGAAATCGTCGGTATCAATTTTAAAGGTGTTTTCTATTGTGCCCGCAGGGCGGTCAAGGAGATGAAAGCGCAGAAAAGCGGCAACATTATCAACATCGGCTCGGTAGAAGGGCTGATCTCTTTGCCGGGTATAGCTTACGGACCCATGAAGGCCGCAGTGCACAGGTTTACCAAACTATTAGCCAGTGAGCTGGCCGCTATCCCGATCCGGGTAAATTGCATCTGCCCGGGGCTGGTCCTTACCGAGATGATGGAAGAGCTTTCCGACCGCGATGTCGAAGTGTTTCTGGTACATATCCCCATGCATAAGGCGCTGGTCCCTGATGATGTGGGTAAACTGGCCTATTTCCTGGCATCCGATGACGCCAGATATATCACCGGCTCCATAATCGCGGCTGACTCGGGCATCACTGCAGCCACGACAGGATTAAATGTTTTGCCTGGTGTTGAAAAATGGATAAATGCCGCCGTTGCCTGAATTAAGACTGGCGCCGGTTAAGCAAGCGGCGATTATCCGACAATATGAGGTTCTAAATTAAACGGGAGGTGTAAGTTAATGGCAAGGTCAAATAAAGTAGCTGTGATTACGGGAGGAGGAAGCGGTATCGGCAAGGGTATTGCCAAGATATTTACGCAGAACGGCATCGATGTGGTGATAGCCGGAAGGAATTTAAAAAAGTTGGAAAAAGCAGCAGCGGAGTTGAAATCCTCCAAAGCGGAGATATTGTGCGTTCAAACGGACGTGGCTGTTCAGGCGCAGGTGGAGCGCCTGTTTGACCAGACGCTGGAAAAATTCGGCAAGGTGGACATACTGGTCAACAACGCGGGCATCACCGAGCCGATGGGTTCGATAACGGACCTTGATATGAAGCTGGCCGAGGACATAATAAACATCGATTTCATGGGTGCCTTTTACTGCGCCCGCAGGGCCGCCAAGGAGATGAAAGCACAGAAAAGCGGCAACATCGTCAATATAGGTGCGACTGAAGGGCTGGTATCCTTGCCCGGCACGCTTTATGGTGCGATGAAAGCCGCTGTATCGCAGTTCACAATCGTCCTGTCGCGGGAGCTGGCCGCCGTTCCGATCCGGGTCAATTGTATCCGCCCGGGGGTGGTCATTACCGAGAAGACGCAGGGACTTTCCGGCAGCGACCTGGAGGCGTTTCTGAAAAACGTCCCTATGCATAAGGCGCTGTATCCTGAGGATATCGGTAAACTCGCTTACTACCTAGTCTCCGATGACGCAAGATATATCACCGGCGCAGTTATTGCGGCTGATTCGGGCGTCTCCGCCGACGGTGGATGGTTTGCATTTGGTCTGTAAATCCAAACTAATAACACAGGAGGAGTCTCATGGATCTGGGTTTAAAAGGCAAGGTAGCCATTGTGACCGGCGCTGGTCAGGGCGTCGGTGAAGGGATTGCAACGACTCTGGCAAAGGAAGGGGCCAAAGTCGTAGTGAACGACTTTTTCCAGGAGCGTGCCGATAAGGTTGCCAAAGACATTGTTGCCGCAGGCGGAGAAGCGATCGCACTGCAGGCTGACGTATCGGATTTCGACTCGGTCACGCAAATGGTTAAGAAGGCCACGGATAAATTCGGCCGCATAGATATCCTGGTGAACAACGCCGGAGTGCCGGCCCCGCTGCCGGAGGGCGATTCCCCCTCATCCATGGATAACACATTCGATAAGGTGGACCGCGCACTCTGGAAGCGCTATATCGATGTAAATATATACGGCGTGATGAATTGCACGCGGGCGGTACTCGATGGGATGATCAACCAGAAATATGGGAAGATCATCAATATCATCTCCGACGCGGGCAGGATCGGCGAACCCAGGCAGGCAGCGTACTCGGCCAGCAAGGCCGGCGTTATGGGTTTCAGTAAAGCACTGACTAAAGAGGTGGGGAAGCATTGTATCAATGTCAACTGCCTGTCTCTCGGCGCAGTGCCGCACGTGGGTGTCGATAACCGGAGAATCGGCATGATGGTTAAGATGGGCATGACCGAGGAGCAGGCCAGGGATACCATCAAGACCATAAGGGAAAAAGCCATGAAACTCTACCCGATAGCTAAAGGGTTGGGGCGGTTCGGAACGACGACGGATGTGGGCAATGCCGTCGCCTTCTTTGCCTCCGACGCCTCAGTTTTTATCAGTGGGCAGACGCTGAGCATCAGCGGTGGCTATACCACGGTAGGGTAGCTGAAAGTATCGAGAAAGGCGGACAGGGAAATGGCGATAAAGACTCGGCTAACTGAGCTGTTGGGGATAAAATATCCGATTATTCAGGCCCCCATGAACTGGATAAGCGGCGCCGACCTGGTGGCCGCCGTGAGCAAGGCCGGCGGCCTGGGCACCCTTGGTCCCAATGCCGGTCAAAAGGTGCCCAGCCTGGACCCGGTCGAGGTGAAAAGACGGCTGGTTGCCCAGGTTCGTAAGGTGAGGATCCTTACAGACAAGCCTTTTGCTATCAACATAACTGCAGCAACCAATCCGCTGTACAAGCCCTTTGCGGATGCTTTTATGGAAACAGCTGTGGAAGAACGTGTAGCGGTTGCTATCGTGATTATGGGTTCGCCCGCTTTATACACTGCAAAGCTTCAGGAAGCCGGGGTAAAGGTATTTCATTGCGTCACAAAGCCGGAGCAGGCAATAAAGGCCGAGAAGGCAGGCGTGGATGGAATTGTAACAGAGGGCTTCGAAGGCGGGGGGCACCTTGGCACAGACGACCTGACAACGATGACGCTGGTGCCCCAGGTTACAGGGACCGTCAAGTTACCGGTAGTAGCAGGCGGCGGCATAGCCGACGGCAGAGGGCTGATGGCCGCCCTCTCGCTGGGTGCCGAGGGTGTCTACATGGGCACACGCTTCCTGGCGACATTGGAAAGCGACGCTAATCCAAAATTCAAGGAGGCGGTGGTCAAGGCCCGGGGGGCCTGTACCATAACACACGGGATAAAGATGGGAGGCGGCGTTACCCGTGCTTTGAGAAACGATTTCATCAGCAAGTATCTCGAGGCGGAGCTCGCGGGAGCGACGGCGGAGGAACTGTACAAGCTGTATTCCGACTATTCGAAGGAAAATGATGGCTTTGCAGGCCTGGCAACTTACAGTCGGATATATCACTCGCTTGTTGATGGGGATATGGAGCAAGGGGTGCCGGTTGCGGGCCAGGTCAGCGGAATGATTAGCGATATAAATAGTGCCGCGCAGGTTATTGAAGACGTCATGAAAGAGGCGCATCTGATACTGGACAAGCTTAACAGGGCTGGTCTATAGGACTGCGACGGTTGGTGAATAATAATTAAGGGGAACATCTATGGAATCAGCAGTCGAGACAAAAAAGGCATATCAGGTAACCAAAGGCCAGGCTGCCAGCATCCTCATAGTGATGACTGTCCTGTATATCATAAACTATGCGGACAGATCGATCCTGTCAGTCGTGCTGCAGCAGATCAAAGTATCCCTGAATATCTCGGACACCGAACTGGGCATAGTACAGTCCGTTTTCAGCGTCGGCCTCGGCCTGTTCACCATCCCGCTTGCGTGGATGGTCGACCGCTGGAGCAGGCGTAAGGCGATTGGCATAATGGCCCTGCTCTGGAGCGTTGCGACATTTGCCACCGGCCTGGCCAGGAACTTCGTGGGACTGGTATTCGCCCGCGCATTTGTCGGACTGGGTGAGGACGGCTTCAGCACCAGCGGCTCGGGTTGGCTGTCCCTGGTATACCCCAAGGCCAAGAGAGGGCTGATAACGGGTATCTTCGGCATTGGCACAGTCCTGGGCACAGCTTTAGGTCTGATTTTGGGCGGCATAATCGTGACCCGGACGGGCATGTGGCAGATGCCGTTTTTCATTTTTGCCATACCCGGCCTTATCTTCGGCATATGGGCTTTTTTCCTGAAGGATTATAAATCGGTCAAAAGTGAGGGCGAGGCCGGACTCACCAAACAATACCTGGGGGACTGGATCAAGCTCTTCAAGATCAAGGCATTTACCTTTACCACATTGGGACAGGTTTGTTTCGGGCTGTATGTTTTCACCTGGATAGGCTGGCTGCCGGCCTTTATGATCCGTGCGTATAACCTGGATGCCGGGCAGGCGGGTACCATCGTCGGAGGTGTGGCGTTGCTGGCGGTCCTGGGCTCACCGATCGGTGGCTTGCTGGCGGACCGCTGGCATAAAAAGAACAGGGGCGGCCGCGGTTATATGATGGCCCTGGTGCAGCTCGTAAACTTCATCATGCTGGCGATAATTGTCTACTTATTTGGCTCCGTCCCCATACCGGTTTTAATTGGGTTATTTGCGGTGCAGATGATAACTGTCGCCATGGTGAATCCATTGTTTTTCTCTCTTGTTACCGATGTTACGCCCGCTTCGCATCGCATAGCCGGGCAGGGCCTTATGGTTACTCTTATTTATGCTGCAGGCGCCGCTGTGGGTCCCTGGGTCGTGGGCGCCGTTTCTGACTCCATAGGCGGAGGTGCAGCCGGAATACGCGCAGGATTCCTGTGGCTGCTGCCGATACTGCTGTTGGCCGTGGTCTTTTATACCATCAATTCCAAATACTATGCGGATGACAGCGAGCGAATCAGCGACCAGGTGTATTCGGAGAAGTAGTCCGCAGGCCTGCGAATAGGAGCGATGTTGTAATGAAGATCAATACTGTGCTGGGACCCATCTCTCCCGAACAAATGGGCAAGACGCTGGTGCACGAGCATTTCGTCTGCGGCCAGGTCGGCTGGTATGCGACGGAGACGACTGATCCCTATGACCGTAAGGCAGCGCTAAAGACCAATCTAGCTGTCTGCCAGGCTGCCAAAGATGTAGGAGTCAAGACCATAATCGACTGTACTACCAACGATCTGCCCAGGGACCCCGTTCTGTATAAAGAGCTGGCAAAAATATCAGGACTTAATATCATCTGCGTTACGGGATTATTCAACGAGCATATGGGCGGATCTCACTACTGGATCATCAAGACCTGGTTCAACGCGGACATCTCCAGGCTGATGGCGGAGATGTTCATCAGGGAGCTCACACAGGGGATCGGTAAAACGGATATTAAAGCGGGCGCGCTCAAAGTCGCCTCGGGTGAGAACGTTTCAGATTACGAGAAAAAGGTGTTTAAAGCGGCTATTATAGCTCAGAAGGAGACGGGCGTCCCGATCATTACGCATACCGAGGGACCCAATCCCGTGCCCGGGCTGGAGCAGGCAGACCTCTTTATTCAGGAGGGCGCAGATATCACAAAGGTGATGATAGGGCACGTCTCCAATTCAACCGATTTCAACTACCAGAAGGCGATCGCCGACAAAGGTTTCTATATCGGTTTTGACAGGCTCGGCTTCAGCTTCTTTACCCAGGACGATGTCTGTGTAAAGAATATCGCGGAGCTGTGCAAGCAGGGCTATGCCGATAAAATCATGCTTTCGCACGACTCGGTCAATTTCTGGGGCGGTCGACCCGTGCCTGCCGATGTGCCGCCGGATCTTGCCGCGACCCTGAGCAAAAACTGGCGCGTTGACCACGTCTGCCGGGAAATAGTCCCTGCCCTGAAAGAGGCCGGCGTCAGTGACAGACAGATAGAAACGATGCTGGTGGATAATCCGCGCAACCTCTTCACCGGCAAATAGAGTAATAAGAAAGGCGGCGCGGTTTACTAGAAACCACGCCGCCTTCTTTACAAGCCTATCTTACCCGTATTTAGAATAGATTCGATTCCTTCTGCATTCCGAACACCTTTCTCAATACATCGCACATCTCGCCCATTGTCACGTAGCCTGCTGCACAATCGATAAGGGCCGGCATTATATTGTCTTTGCTTCTGGCTACCTCTTGCAGACGATCCAGGCAGCGGCCGATTTTTTCATTGTCCCTTCCGTCTTTGACGGCAGCCAGGCTTTTCTTCTGCTCCGACTCCACACCGGGACCAACCCTCTGCAGGGAAATTTCCGGCGCCTGTGAGCGATACTTGTTAACGCCCACCACTATCCGTTCACCTTGCTCGATCTCTTTCTGATATTTGTAAGCAGCATCCTGTATCAGTCCTGTCTGGTAACCGTATTTTATGGCGCTGGCCGCTCCCCCCAGCTTCTCGATCTGCTCTATAAATTTATTGGCTTCGATCTCAAGCCTGCCGGTCAGGTTCTCCAGATAGTAGCTGCCGCCAATAGGGTCGACGACATCTGCCACGCCGCTCTCATTTGCAATAATCTGCTGTATGCGTAACGACTGCGTGGACGCTTCCTCGGATGGTATACAGATGGCTTCATCGTAGCTGGCAACAGCCATTGATTGGACGCCGCCCAGGACTGCTGCCAGGGCCTGTAGGGTAGCCCTGGAGATGTTATTGAGAGGTTGCTGGGCTGTGAGAGTAACGCCGCCCGTCTGGACGTGGGTGCGGAACATCAGCGACCTTGGATCAGCGGCGCCGAATCTCTCCCTCATAATTCTGGCCCACATGCGCCGTAGCGCCCTCAGCTTGGCCACTTCTTCGAAAAAATTATTATGTATCTGAAAATGCCAGGACAACCGTGGAGCAAATGAGTCGACGTTCAGGCCGCGGTTTATAAGTGTATTAACATACTCGATAGCATTAGCCATGGTGAAACCTATCTCCTGGGCTGCAGTCGAGCCAGCTTCGCGAATGTGATAGCCGGAGATGCTGATAAAGTTCCAGCGAGGAAGATCTTTGCTGCAATACTCGGCTACGTCGGCTACCAGTCTGAGCGAAGGCTCCGGCGGGAAAATATAGGTATTGCGGGCGATATACTCCTTGAGAATGTCATTCTGTACCGTCCCGTCCAATTTGCCCAGCTCGATGCCCTTTTTCTGAGCCAGACATATATACATGGCCAGCAGGGGAGCGCAGGTGGCATTGGCCGTCATGGAGGTGCTGATCTTTTCCAACTCAATACCCTCAAACAACAGTTCCATGTCCTTTAAACTGTCCACGGCAACGCCGACACGCCCCACCTCGCCGCGTGCATACAGGCAGTCCGAGTCATAACCGAGCTGTGTGGGCAGATCG
>Ga0247841_10011104_pt1 | contig 12069 bp, 7 predicted proteins | sample LaCruzMarch2015__2_FD_192410 | JGI IMG/M metagenome (GOLD analysis project Ga0247841, IMG submission 192410) | Freshwater microbial communities from meromictic Lake La Cruz, Castile-La Mancha, Spain - LaCruzMarch2015_18m | ecosystem: Environmental > Aquatic > Freshwater > Lake | place: Spain...
CGAGACAGCCGAAGAGGGCCTTCAGGCACTTGGTTTTCGCGTGCTACGTGTCCGCCATCACGACACCGTGGCAAGGCTTGAACTGGGTGAAGCGGAATTCGCTCAAGCCTCCGGACCCTTACGGGAAAAGGTCATCCAGATCATCAAGTCCACCGGTTATACCTATGTCACACTCGACCTGCAGGGCTATAGAACTGGCGCCATGAACGAGACGCTCAAGATTATCTCAATGGAATAATGGAATGTGGGAATGACTTACACCCTTTGGATACATACTGGGTGCAGTTCCGTGGTGATTGACTTTCAGTGCCTGCTTTGTAATAATCACTCCAAAAGAACGAGGAGTTGTATAGAAAGGTATTTGCGATGAACTCACGGCATACATTTTACAAGGCTTCTGTCCCGCGCTTTCGGCGACTGTGGCGGGTGAGCTGGCTGGTGACTTTATTGGTGGCCATCTTTTATGGTCTGACCGTTTGCACTACAGCCTTTCCAGGACGTTCTGCTCATTGGATTGCAAACCTCTCTGGCCTGGATGTACGTTCACATTTTGAACGCCCTTTGCTCTTTTTGCTGAGTTCGTTTTTTGAGAAGCTACCGTTGCCTGGATCTACCGCGCTCCACTTCAATCTTCTGGCTGCGCTCTTTGGTGCCTTGCTCGTGGGGTCTGTCTTTCGGATTGTCTGGTCGGTGGTGACCGAGTATATGCGAGGAGAGTCAACGATTGCCAGTGCCTCTCGGGTGGCGCGGTTTGCAGCTTGGACAGCTACTCTGTGCACAACTTTCACACTGCCAGTCTGGGCAGCTTCCACGCGATTTAACCCTGCAATCGTGGATGCCGCCCTCTTCTTCTTGCTATTAGACCTTTTTGTTCTCTATGTTCGCACCATGAATCCGATATGGGCCATTATCTTCTCCCTGATTTATGGAGTTTGGATGGGAGAATCCGCAGCCTTTGTTGCTGCCTTCCCCTTTGTGCTCTTTCTCTGGTTGTATGCGGAACGGATTCTTTTTGGAGAGTTTTGGTCACCGCGTATTTGGTGCAGTCTGCTATTAGGTCTCCTTGCGTATTCCACGGATATGCTGTTAGCGGGTCTACAACACGCGTCCTTTTATGAGTTTTTATTGAATCGCGATTTTTTAGTGGATACGAGCGTGGGTATTTTGCGTAGTCAGTGGAGAGAGATATCGATGCTCTTGCCCTCGAAATCGTGGATCCCTGTTCTCGTAACAGGTTACTTTTTTGGGATATCAGCGATTTTGTTGGCGCTCTCTACGATGCGCTACTTTCGGACACGTTTTTCACTCGTAGCCGGCGGTATCCTCTCGATTGTCGGAGGATATGCCTTGTTCAATGGTACTGGAACAGCTTGGGCCACGGTTGCCCCCGAGGACCACATTCCACTTTTTACGGGGTTGATTACCGCGATAGGGTTGGGCCTTTTGGTCGGTATGTGGCGTGCGCTGATCAGTATGCAAAAACCCCAGTTGCCAAAGATGGAACAAGTCTCATCGAACACTGAGCAGGATGAACCGTTAGAGGCCACGGTGAAACAAAATCAGATGTTTTCTAAAGGCTACATGGTGGGGCAGGTTGGCCTTCCCCTCGTACTGCTCATGATCGCATTGGCCTTAATCTTTAATGGCTTGGACTATCTGAAGAATCGTGGCCAATACGCTGATTTTATCGCGAACAAGATTCTGGATCGGATGGGCGAGCGCACATGGATAGTTGCAAATGATGTTTTGGATGCAAATCTTCTCTTGGCTGCTCATGAACGTCAGAAGAAGATCGTGCTCTTCCAGCCCTATCGCTCAGGAGATTCTAACTACAGGCTCTTTATCAAGCGTGTGATGAAAAACACGATGGACGAGAATCTCTGGTTGAGGGCAAGTGTCCTGCTGGATCGCAACTTCTTGCTCTTTATGGAGGAGATTTTTCTGGGGCTTCCCACGATACATCAACAGGCGGTGGCGCTGTCATTCCCCGATTTATGGTACAGCAGCGGATATCAGCCTGTGGCCGATGGTCTTCTCTTTTATGGCATCAAGAAGACTGAAAAGCCACCAGACGTGGCGGCGCGATTTAAGGAAGATGAACAACTCTGGGAGGCGGTGGGGACGTTGCTGCAGGCTGACCAACCCTCTGAAGCAGGGATTTTGGCCAAGCGCTATCGCGAAGCGACCTTGCGTCACCTCTCTTTGGTGATGAACAATACTGGTGTTCTGCAGGATGATGCAGGCGTGGAGGAGAACGCCTTCAAGGCATATCAGCAGGCACGCAGGTTTAATCCTGAAAACGTGAGTGCCTTACTGAATCTTATTGATCTTGTTGTCAATCGCCAAGCCCTCCCTGAACAGAAGAAGCGCTTTGCTCAGGAACTGGAGGGGATACGACGAAAGAAGGGAATGCGTTACGCGGTAGGAGCGCTTTCAAGGTATCATGGTTATGTTCGTAACTCAGAGGCCTTTTTAAAGCAGGGTCTGTCGTGGGTTGCCTCCAGTTCTCCTGACTTTGTGCTGGCAACCCTGCGGAAGGCACAGGAACAGCAGATAGATGAGTCAAGGAAGGTTGATCTGCTCTATGCGTTGGCATCTGTTCAAGCCATTTCAAGTGACTTTGAGGCAAGTCGTCAGTCGTATGAGAAGTTGCTGGCGGCCAACGCTCAGAACCCTGTGGCGATTTCTGGGCTCTCCTGGCTTATGCTTCGTCAAGGGAATCTGCGTGAGGCCTACGCGTGGCTCATGACTGGAGAGAGCTCAGGACTTTCCAAGCAGGAAATGCGTGTGGAGTGGGCTGTCTATTATCTTGCCTCAGGTGACCTTCAAAATGCTCGATTAATGATGGATGATCCGACTGTGACAAAAGAGAATCCCACGCTTCTGGCTTTACTCGGACTGATTATGGTTGAGCAGAACGAGTTGGATCAGGTGGAAAAGGTGGTGCTGCCTCGACTCTTGAAGTTGATGCAGAATAATCCCTCGGACGTTTATTATTCACAGATCTTGCAGGCCCGTCTGTTACAGGCGAGGGGCCTTCCGTATTATGAACAGGCCCGTGCCTCTTATCTGCGCGCCATGGCGTATCGTCCAGATGTTGATAGCCTCGCAGAGTTTGTTCTTGGTTTGGATGCCGCACTGGGTGATGCCGCCTCCGCTGAAATCCACGCCATTCGAATTTTACGCAAGCAGATTGATAATGAGCGCGCTAATTTCATCTTGGGGACCCTCCGCCTTGAAAAGGGTTTTTATGAGGATGCAGAGCGCTACCTTGCAAGAAGTGTTGAAGGGGAGAAAGTCGCCTCCGCCTCCTTGAATAATTATGTCGAGGCGGCTGTGCGAGCCAAGGCTTTCGGCAAGGCTGAAACCGTCGCAAACCGTCTGGTAAAGCAGGATGGGTCCAATCACAAGGCCTGGGCGCTCTTCGCTGATGTGCTGGCACGAGCTGGTAAAGTGGACGAAGCGGAAAAGATGCTGGCACGTGCACGAAGTATCAAGGCTGATGATCCGAAATTCGCTTTTATTGATGCACGCCTTGCTCTTCTGCGTAAACAAAAAGAAGCGGCTTTTCAAGCATTGGTTCGCCTAGAGAAAGAGACCTTGACGACCATCGAGAAGCGCGATCTTGACGAGTTGAAGAAGCAAATCATGGAATAGTGGAATCATGGAATCTTGGAATAGTGGGAGCGCGAGCAAAGGACGCATCGCAATAGGCCTCTCCGGGGGCGTGGACTCAACCTTCTGTTCGTTGTTGTTACGCGATGAAGGCTATGAGGTCATTGGTGTGACCTTGCTGATGCAGCCCGCTAAGGACCTTCATGCGCAACAGGCGTGCGGAGGTTCGGACTCTGTCAGCGTGGCCGCTGCCGCAGCGGCTCAGCTCGGCATCAAGCATGTTGTCCGCGATTGCCGGGTTCCCTTTGAACGTGAAGTGATCCGTCCCTGCTGGGAGACCTTCTCATCCGGTGGCACACCTAATCCCTGCATCCGTTGTAATCCGCGTGTGAAATTTGCAGGCCTGCTTGACGCCGCGCGTGAAGAGGGGTGTACACTGATTGCGACAGGACATTACGCACGTCTACTCTCCGATGCGCAGCAGCGTTCGCGCATCTTCCGAGGGACCGATCCGAACAAGGATCAAAGTTATTTTCTCTATGGCCTTTCCGAGGAGCTGCGCAAGATGCTTCGCTTTCCGCTGGGAGGGATGACCAAGCCCGAGGTGCGTGCCCGTGCTCAAGCGTATGGACTGGTCAATGCCTCGCGTGCCGAGAGCCAGGATGTCTGTTTTGCTGATTCAGGGGAACATGTCGCCGAGTTTTTGCGAAAGAAATATGATGGCAAGACGATCCCTGGTGTCATTGTTGACGAAAGCGGCAAGGTTCTCGGTAAACACGACGGCATTCATCAATATACGATTGGTCAACGCCGCGGACTCGGTGTTGCCACGGGAGAGCGTGCCAAGATCGTCTCGATTGATGCGACGACAGGAACCATCGTCATCAGCAGCCGACCCGATGCGGTCATGGGCAGTGCCTGCACGGCAAACGACTTCTTCTGGCAATGCGAACCGCCGCCCCCCGGGACAGCCCTGATGACCCAAGTCCGCTATCGCCAGAAACCCGTCTCCGCGATCCTGGAAAAACAGGAGGCCGACCACGTCAGCGTCCGCTTCGCCGAGCCCGTCTTCGGCATCACCCCCGGCCAGTCCCTCGTCCTCTACGACGGCGACTGCCTTTTAGGTGGAGGGATCATTGAAGCGGTCCCAGTCATATAGTTGCGCCTGGTGCAGTGAGCGGGCTAGGCTTCGTAGTTATTATCAGAATAAATCAGCATGCGTGCCTGTGCGTGCTAAGATAAGTTGCAACTGGGAGTTTTCGATTCTGTAAATCATCACCCAGTCAGGTTCGATATGACAATCTCTAAATCCTGAATAGTCTCCTGCGAGTGGATGGTCTTTATACTGTTTTGGCAAGGGTTTCCCCTCGCATAACAGCTCAACGACAGCAGATAGCTTTTCCAGGTCTTTTCCTCTTTTCACCGCCAGCTTTATATCTTTTTTAAAGCGACTGGAAAAAACAGGTTTATACACGGGTTAACTCCTTCATCATCTCTTTATGTGAGGCGAAGGGGCCGCTCAGTTTCTCTTTTTTGTTGATAATCGCGTCCAATGTCTTCCGGGTTTCCTTATTGGGAACATGGGCTTTCAGCTCAAATGGGATTCCGCGTGTTTTTACAACCTGCTTCAGAAATAATGTCATGGCGGCAGACATACTCAGCCCTATTTCTTTAAGAATCAAATCACACTCATGTTTTAGATCATTATCGATCCGAATTGTTGTAGTCATAATACTCCTCTAATGAAGGCGAAATATAGCACAAGTGACATACATTGTAAATCACATTTTTAGAGGCCCCTATGCGATAATAGTCTTCTCCTCCTACGAGAATACGACATCCTCCTGCGCGAGTACGACTACGGTGGCCAGGCCGGCGGACAGGTCGGCGAGACACGCCCTGCCGTAGTGGCGGGATGCCGCAGTTACCTTACTTCCGCGAGGAAGGCGTTCATGTTCGCAGTAGAGACATTTGGCGGAATGCCGCCGCCGCAGGAGAAGATCACGCGGGAATAGTCGTTGCCCAGTGCGGTCTTCATCGCTGCCACTGCCTTGCGCACATCCTCAGGTGTTCCTGCGGCCAGCACGTCCCGGGGCGGGATGTTGCCGAGCAGCGACACCTTCGGACCGACCCATTCGCGCATCTCCTGGATGGGATGGTCAAAGGCGAAGTTGAAGAGGTTGATGCCGCAGCCGCCCAGTTGCGACGCGCAGCTCGTGCCGTTCGCATCGTTGTGGAAGAGCCGTACGTCACTGTCAATTGCGGCAAAGGCGCGCTTCAGGTAGGGGACCGCAAAGGTCTCGACATCTTCTGGTCCGAGGAAGCCGACAATATCATCCAGCAACATCGTGCCTTTGATCGTCGGGATGCTCTTGGCCTGAAGCTTCAGCCAATCCTCAAGGAAGGCTGTAATCACATTGAGCATGGCATGCGTGCCTTCAGGATCAAACTGCATCGCCATCAGAAACTCAGTCGTACCCATGAGGAAGGAGGCGATGTTGAGCGGACCCCGCGCCACGGCGAAGCGTATGGCATGTCCCTCAGCCTCGATAGCAGGGCGCATCCGCACCAAGCGACGCAGGGCGAAGGGCAGGAGCCCTGAGGAGGTAACGTCCGGCTTTTCAAGAACGAGTGCCTTCTCGCCAGGAGGGGCGATCGGTGCGGCAAAGGGCAGTTCGTTCTCATGCCAGATCAGTTTCGAACCAAAGGCGGAAGGTTCCGTGCACATCCCATACTCGGACCAGAAGCCCGGCAGGAAGATCGCGTCGGGAAAGGTCTTGATGGCTTCAAGGTTTGTCTTGAACCAGATCTCGTCCGAGGTGAAGTAGTCGAGGATCGAATATTTCTTGGTCCATCCTGGCAGCCAGGGGCTGTCCGCGATGAACCCGCAGAGCGGTTTATCAAGCCGTTGTCCGTTGACAACGGCGATGAGTTGTTCCCAGTGTGTCTGTGTCATAAAAGAATTGCCTATTAAAAGTTCAACGTTCAACGTTCAATGTTGAATGTTCGATGTTTTTCATTCGTGTGGTTCGTGCTATTCGGATGCTAAGAGGATAGTCTCTCAAAGGCGCGGCGTGCGCCGTAGGGGGCACGTTCTTCGCGCTTGAGCAGCTTGTTGGCCGCTTCATCGCCGACAAAGGTCTCGGTCTTGTAATCCCAGGTCAGTTTGCGTCCCAGCTTCATGCCGATATGGGCGACTAGGCAAGCCGAGCAGGAGCGATGAGCTGTCTCGGCGGGAACGTTGCTCTCTTCACGGGTCTTGATGCAGTTGACCCAGTTCTGCTGGTGAATACCACTCCAACAGTTGAGCTTGATCAGTTCCGAGGCGGGATCGCTGGCGAGGAGACTTGGATCGCTGGCATCAAGAGCCTTGAGCGCCTTGCCCGGAGAGGTCGGATCAGAGGCCGTCATCTTTGCGCCACCGCGGCTCACGAAGATCCATCCCTTTTCGCCGATGAAGCGGATGCCATTCGGGAACTTCTCCCAGATATGCATCTTCACGTCGCCGGGATAGGTCATGGTGATGTCATAATCGCCATGCACATTCCACAGACCTGTTGTATGAAAAGCACCTTTGCCCTCAATGGTGACAGGACCCATGGCTTCCCAGCCCATACCCCAGTGAGCGATGTCGAGATGGTGGGAGCCCCAGCCTGTGATCATGCCGGCGCCGAACTGCTCGCAACGAAGCCAGCCGGGACGGCTGAATCCCTTTTGCGGATGGACGCGATCTTCTGTGTAGAACACATCAGGTGTCGAGCCGAGCCACAAATCATAGTTCAGATTTTCAGGGACAGCCATCTTATCCGTCTTGCCACCACCGGGGTCGCCAGGGAGTCCGATCTCAATCGTGTGGACCTTGCCCAGACGGCCATTGCGCACCAGGGTGCAGGCGCGTTGGAATTGCGAGGTGGAGCGTTGCTGGGAACCGAGCTGGAAGACGGTTTTGTTGAGTGCCATGGCGTTCGCGAAACAACGTCCCTCGTCAATGGTGAGGGAGGTGGGCTTCTGCATGTAGACATCCTTCTTGGCGAAGGAGGCTTCGATGGCAGGCTGTGCATGCCAATGGTCGGGCGTCGAGATCACGACAGCGTCAATGCTCTTGTCGGCGATGAGCTCGCGGTAGTCCTGATAGGACTTCTCGCACTTGGTGAGCGTCTTCGCCAGATTTGCGCGAGTGATGTCACAGTCTGCCACAGCGACGTAACGGGCACCTTTGCACTTCATGAGGCCCGAGATGTCCATGTCGCGTGCAATGCGTCCGCACCCGATCTGGCCGAGCGCAATCGTCTTGCTAGGTGCATTCTCCCCTAAGACATGGGAAGGAATAATCGTCGGGAATGTGATGGCTGCCCCGGCTGTCTTTAGAAATGTGCGACGTGAACTCTTCATAAGTGTGACTCCCTTGTTAAATAATAAGAGCTTAGTATAAGACGAAAGGGCTTTTGAAGGCGAGTAAAAAGAAGGTGAAATAGCGACTGAACGATTGATCGAGTGAGCGACTGAACGAGTGTGAGGGAGACGACTGATCGACTGAATGGCTGATCGACTGAACGATTAAGGAAATACGCGCTAAAGACGAGTGAACATAAAAATGGGCTTGTCTGAAGTGCGAGCTTTTGAAATACTTCGGAAAAAGAGCGAAAAACGGAGCGTGGGTCGTTCCGTTCAATCGATCAGTCGTTTAATCGGTCAGTCGAAAATAAGGAGTGACAATGGGCATGTTCGGTGGCACGGTCGGCCATTTCAGGCTCGACTCATGGGTGATGGCCAACCTCATTCAGTTGGGAACACAACGCTTTTGTGAAACTTTCCTGACATTCAAAAGTGATCCGAAAGGACGGCAATACGATCAGATGACGCAAGCTGCGCGCTCAGGTGTGGCAAATATTGCAGAAGGTTCTTCACGTGGCATGACATCTAAGGAAAGTGAGATGAAATTAATTGATGTAGCCCGTGCATCCTTTGCAGAGTTACAGGGTGATTACTTAAACTGGTTGATGAAACTCAATCAGGTGCCGTGGTCTAAGCAAACGGAGATGTCGAGGCAGGTCTTTTCACTCAAGCTCGACCGAGCCGAGTATGGCGATGATGTGCTACACGATGCTTGCCGGCATGTTCTTACGCAGAGAAAGAAATTTGTCCAGTGGTTAGATGCGGAAGATGATGTGGTGGTTGCAAATGCTTTGCTCATTATGATCGAGCGAGCTATTACGATGCTCAATCGGCAACTCGAATCATTAGGGAAAACATTTAGGGAAGAGGGTGGCTTTAGGGAGAAGCTTTCGGTGGCTCGCCGTCAGAACTTGGCTGGTCAGGAGGCGGCGCCTGTGTGTCCAGAGTGTGGAGCGCCCATGCGTAAGCGGAAAGCAAAAGCCGGCAAGAATGCGGGAGGCGAATTCTGGGGGTGCTCAAAATATCCTCAGTGCAACGGCCTTCGCAATGTGGAAACAAAGTAGGTCGGCTGTTCCTTGGTCCAAGGCCGCCAGTTTGGGTTTCCTCGTTCAATCGTTCAGTCGCTCAATCGATCAGACGTGATATTTGATTCGTCTTGAGACAAAAATCCGCTTGAATTCTTTGAGCAATCGGCGTAAAATTTTTCATCAATAAAAGAGGATGTTACTTATGAAAAAAGCGGTACAGGCCATGGGGGCCTTGTTTTGTCTCGCGCAGGTCTGTGGTGCAGCAGAGATTAAGTTTGGTTTCGAGACTGGTGATTTGCAGGGCTGGCAGATTGCCGAGGGGAGTTTCGGACAGCTGATCAGCGATCGTGCTACGCAGTATCACCTCCAGACGGCCTTTGGAAAAGAAGGAAAATTCTTTTTGTCGACCTTAGATGCGCAGAACGGCCCCAGTGATGACTTTACGGGCACCATTGAATCGCCAATCGTCATGCTCGATTCGCCCACGGTTAAGTTGCGCGTGTGCGGGGGGAGCGCTCAGGAGGTCTATGTGGCGCTCTGCACGAGCGACGGAAAGGAGATCCTCTATGCCCGTGGTAAAGACAACCAGGTGATGGAGCAGGTAGAATGGACAGTCCCGGCCGACCATCTGGGTAAGCCGCTCTTCTTCCGTGTGGTCGATCATTCCAAAGGAGGGTGGGGACATATTATCGTGGATGACATCACCTGCTCCGGAAAAGTTGATGCGACCCAGATGGCGGAGCGCGTTGCCCAGCAGAAGGCTGCCTTGAGTGCCAAGGTCTTGGTGCCGACGAAGGCCGCGATTGAAGAGCTGGGACAGCTCTATCCGCAGTATCCTGCTGCTCAACTGCTTCAGGAGTTGGAGACGACCCAGGACCTCGCGTCTTTCCAGCGCAAGGCACTTGTGACGCTGAATCCGATTGTCAATAGTGCCCCCATCCTCTTTGTCACACGCAAACAGTATCGCTCTGATCATCACAATACAGAGACCATGTTTCAGACTCAGGAGATCAATACCCCAAAATATGATACCGAGGGCGCCTTGAAGATTCTGGATGTGCGCTCCAACATGGTCACAACACTGTTTGCGCCAGGCAAAGGAATGACGGTCCGTGACCCGGACGTGGACTTTGATGCGAAGAAGGTTGTCTTTTCAATGCGCAAGAGCGTGACAGATGATTATCACATCTATACGCTTTCACTTGAGAAGCCGGAGGCAAAACAGCTCACCTCGAAGCCGCAAGTCTCGGATATTGATCCGATTTGGTTGCAGGACGGACACATCCTCTTCTCCAGCTCGCGTGAACCCAAATATTGCATGTGCAACCGCCACATCATGTGCAATCTCTATCGCATGGAGCCAGACGGTGCAAACATCCACCAGATCGGAAAGTCCACCTTGTTTGAGGGTCATTCCTCCGTAATGCCCGATGGACGTATCCTCTATGACCGTTGGGAGTACGTAGATCGCAACTTCGGGGACGCCCAGGGGCTTTGGGTCTGCAACCCGGATGGAACAGGCCATGCCATTTACTGGGGCAACAACACCACAAGCCCCGGCGGCGTGATTGATGCGCGGACCCTTTCAAAGGCCAATCTCTGTATCGCAGTCCTTGCGGCTTGCCATGACCGTCCCTGGGGCGCCTTGGGCCTCATTGACCGTTCAAAGGGTGTGGACGGCAAGGAGCCGGTGCTCAGGACATGGCCAGCTGAGTATCGCGAACAGATCTCGACGAAGGGACAGAACTTTGATTCGCCAGGCAGGCTCAAGATTAAATACGAAGACCCCATCCCTTTAGATGATGAACATTTTCTCTGTTCCCGTATGACGGGCAAGGGCGAGGAGATGGGCATCTATTATTTAGACCTCCATGGCAATGAGGTGTTGGTGGTTGCGGAAGCTCCCGGCTGCTATGACCCGATGCCGATCCGTCCGCGCAAAAAGCCGGCTGTGCAACCGACGCGCCGTAATTTCTCGGATGTAAATGGAGCCGGTTATTTTTACGTCCAGAATGCTGCAATCGGAACGCACATGAAGGGTGTGGAGCCGGGGGCGATTAAATTTTTACGCGTGGTCGAATCCCCTGAGAAACGTAGCTGGTCGCAGGGGGATTGGGGAGGGCAAGGAGCGCAGGCAGCCGCCATGAACTGGCATAGTTTTGAGAATAAGCGGATCTTAGGGATAGTGCCTGTGGAGGCCGATGGCAGCGCCTATTTCGCAGCACCAGGCAATACCTACCTTTACTTTCAGGCGCTCGACAAGGATGGCATGCTGATCCAGTCTATGCGCTCGGGTATCTATGTGCAACCCGGTGAGACCTACGGCTGTGTGGGTTGCCATGAGAACCGAGTAGGGGATATTCCGCCCGTGAAGCAGAAGCCCAAGGCGTTGTCACGCAAAGCGGATCAGTTGAATGGGTGGTACGGGCCCGCGCGACTCTTCAGCTTCCAGCAGGAGGTCCAGCCTGTCTTCAACAAGCACTGCATCACTTGTCACGACTATGGAAAGAAGGAAGGCGAAAAACTCAACCTCGCAGGGGATCGCGATGTCTATTTTTCCACCTCGTACGTGGATCTCTGGGCCTTGAACATGGTCAAGTGCGTGGGGGGCGGACCGGCTGAACTTCAGGAGGCGTACAGTTGGGGCAGTCCCCTCTCGCCGTTGATTCAGGTATTGAAGAAGGGTCATCACGGTGTGAAGTTGTCGGCAGAGGAGATGGACCGCCTTATTACGTGGGTGGACATCAATGCGCCCTACTATCCGCGTTACGAGTGTGCCTATCCAAGCAATTCGGGGGGCCGTTCACCACTCACCGGTGGTGAGCTCAAAACCCTTTCAGGATTGACAGGTGGCAAGGTTGCCGGCAGTCATGGTGCGCGGCAACGTTCACAAATCAGCTTTACGCGTCCGGAGAAGAGCCGCATGCTTGGCAAGCTGGACCCTGCTTCCGAAAACTACACGAAAGCTGTCGCATTGATCGGTGAAGGCAAAAAGCGCCTAGCGGAAAAGCCAGATGCTGACGCGCCCGGG
>Ga0247841_10011105_pt1 | contig 12069 bp, 18 predicted proteins | sample LaCruzMarch2015__2_FD_192410 | JGI IMG/M metagenome (GOLD analysis project Ga0247841, IMG submission 192410) | Freshwater microbial communities from meromictic Lake La Cruz, Castile-La Mancha, Spain - LaCruzMarch2015_18m | ecosystem: Environmental > Aquatic > Freshwater > Lake | place: Spain...
TGCGCCCTCGTGCTTGCCGCGCTCAACCTGAAAGGCGCGCGATTGCTGCCTGTAATCATCCTTCCATCTATCGGCGCTTATCTTGCAGGACTTCTCTTCGGAGTTGCCTCCCCTGCGCTTCTTTACACGATTCCATTCATCTGGATGGGAAATGCCCTGCTGGTGCTTTGCATAAAGTATCTCGCGCTTGCTGGCAAGAAAACAAACAGCATGGCAGTGCTTGGCATTGGCGCAACAGCAAAGCTTGGCATTGGAGCAACAGCAAAAAACATGACTGCGCTTGGCATCGGAGCAACCGCAAAAGCAGCATTCCTCTTCCTCTCCGCATTCGCGCTTCTCACATTTGGCGCGGTGCCAGCTGCCTTCCTGGCGGCAATGGGCATTTTCCAGCTTGCAACTGCTTTGCTTGGCGGCTCGGCTGCGCTCGCGCTTCAGATGGGAAAAAAGAGATTTGCAACTGCCTAAATCATCTTCAAGAAGTTTTCCAGTATCTTCTCTCCGTTCTCAGTGTGCCACACTTCTGGATGGAACTGCACTGAAAAAAGCTTGCGCGCAGGCATTTCCATTGCCTCGTGCGCGCACGTCTCGGAATGCGCAAGCGAAACAAAGCCTTGCGGCATTTTCTTCACTTCATCAAAATGCGACACCCAGGCTGAAAAAGGCGTGGGCACGCCTGCAAGCAGCACGCCAGGTGCATCAACATCTATTTTTGAAATGCCATACTCTGCATTCTTTCCCTTCACCACAACGCCGCGAAGCGTGTGCGCGATAAGCTGGTGCCCCAAGCAGATGCCAAGCACTGCCATCCCATCTGGCTTTTCGCGTATGAAATCTGGCAAAAAATGAAAATCGTCCTTGGTGACCGAGGACGGGCCTCCTGAAAGTATCACGGCATCCGCAGCATCAAGGTCAGCGCGCGCAACAGTTTTTGGCACGATTTTCCCATCATGCCCCAAGTCGCGGCAGGTGCGCCAGATGACGTGTGTGTACTGGCTGCCCATATCAACAATAAGAATCGCCATTCTCTCACTCGCAAACATCTTCTACTCAAGCTCCACTGTGGCTGGCGGCTTGTTCGTGATATCGTAAAGCACGCGCCCGACTTCCCTTATCTCGTTTGTTATGCGCGTCGAGATTTTCTGAAGCACTTCTGGGGGAATGTGCGAAAAATTCGCAGTCATGCCGTCAAGCGAGCGCACTGCGCGCACAACGACAGTATATTGGTAAGACCTTTCATCCCCCCGCACGCCCACTGTTTTGGTTGGGAGCAATGCTGCAAAGTATTTTTCCAGCCTTTGCCGCAGCCTCCAGTTCCTCTTCCACAATATGGCAAGCCGCGCGCACAATCTCCGCCTTTTCAGGAGTTATCTCTCCCACAATCCGAACAGCAAGCCCAGGGCCTGGGAATGGCTGCCTTTCAGACATTTCAGGGGGCAAAGAAAGTGCACGGGCCGTAATCCTCACCTCGTGCTTGTACAAGTCGCGCAGGGGCTCGCAAAGCTTCATGCCCATTTTCTCAGGCAAGCCGCCCACATTGTGGTGCGATTTGATGGTGTCCCGGCTTCCGCCGCCACTCTCAATCCAGTCCGGCGCAATTGTGCCCTGTATGAGAAAAACCGCTTTCTGCTTTTTTGCCTCTGCCTCGAAAACGCGTATGAACTTCTCGCCGATTATCTTCCTTTTCTTTTCTGGCTCATCCACTCCTTTTAGCGCGGAAAAGAACTGCTCGGATGCATCAACCACATGAAGCGCCACGCCTGCGCGCGAAAGCATGGCTTTTACAAGCCTTCCCTCGTCCTTTCTCATAAGCCCAGTATCCACAAACACGCAGTGTATGTTTTTTCCAAGCGCGCGGCTTGCAAGCGCAGCGGCAACCGAGGAATCCACCCCTCCTGACACGGCAATTATCGCGCGCTCTTCCCCAACACTATCCTTTATTGCGGAAACCGCGCTGCCAATGAATTTTTCAGGATTGAATGGCATAGTTTCACTTCTATTTTTTGTGTTCGTGTGCTGGCTTGTTTGCTTTGTGCTCATTCTTATGCGCCGATTCGTGCTTGTGCCCAGTTGCGTGGTGCCCTGGGGTTTCCGAAGCTTCATGCTTGTGCCCAGCCTCTCTCTCTTCATGCGCAGCTTCCTCTGCTTTTGGCTTTTGTTTCTTAATCATTTTACTCGCTACGAAAAGAATGGCTCCCAATGCCGCAATTGCCGCTCCAAAGACAACTATTGCAACGCCTGCCACTACTCCCGTGTCCGCTGGCTTTTGCGGCTGCTCTGTTTCAGGAGGTAAAACTGGCTCGGGGGTTACAACCGGCGGCTTCTGCACCGGCACCTCAACATCTCCCTCCACAACTGTTGTCGAGCTGAGGTTGCCATATGTGAAGATATATTTCCCTGATTTTACGGCATTCACATGCGCTTTTCCATCCGCACCCGTGGTAAGTTCCACGTCTCCAGCCGGGGTTTTCACATTCACGGTCTGCCCTGACATTGGCACGCTTCCCCTGACAAGCAAAATCTCTATCACCGACTGTTTCTGCGCCGCAGATGGCACAATGATTGCAGGCTGGGCCATCGGCACAACCGGCGTTTTATCAAGCTTCACATTCACCTCTGAAAGCTGCGACATCAAAAGCGAGGATGACTCATTCTTTTCCACATATCCTGGTGCGCCAAAAACTATCTCGTACGCTCCTTCCGGCACATAGAGAAGCATGTAATACCCGTCCTTGTTTGGCGCGGTGCGCTTCACTATTTTTCCATCCATATATGCGGCAACCGTTGCCCCTGTAAAGTCAACCGGCCCGGTAATCTGCCCATATGCGCTGGAAGATGATACTATCTGCCGCATGATATATGTAATATTGTCACTCTTGCTAACCTCGAGAAGATTGACGTGCCTAAAATAGCCGCCCCTGTCAAGATATACAAAATAGCTGCCCTGGTCAAGATTGAATGCAGCAACGCCTTTTCCATCCGTCCTTGCGCTGTAAAGAAGCGTTCCATCCTTGACTATGGTGACATTGGTGCCAACAGCAATCGTATCCTGCGACACAGTCACCTTTATCCCAACGTCATAAGCAAACGCACTTGCTATGAAAATTGTCAATATTGCCAATATCGGGAAGAACTTCACTTAAACCACCCTGACACCCTTTCAATGCAAAAGATAAAAAAGCACCCCTCCGCGTGCGGCGGGCGCATGTTCGACTCAAAACAAGCTCCGCTCTCAATCCATCTGATAACATCCCACGTTTGCGTTCTTCACACTTCCATCTTTCCAGATTGGAAATGAAAAAGAGTATTTTTCACCAGCTCCGTCTCTGCCGGCTTCGCACGAAGATGCGCTCACGCCGTCGCTTTCAGCATCAACGCACGTTCCCAAAAGTCCTCCTGACTTGTTTACTTCTGCCTGCAAACTTTCCTGCGTTGAAAAAGCCCGCAGCTTCGAAAGTGCGCCTGCAACATCTGCGCAGGCAAGAAATTCACCCGCGTTTTCTTTCTCCTGGGCAAATGCGAACAAATACGCGGCTGCGACAATAACTAGCGTGAGCGAGAAAGCAGCTTCAAGGCTGAAAAGGAATGCAAGCCGTCTTCCAGTCAAACACAAGCCCATCTTATCATCCAAAAATCTCACCAGTCAGCATTGTTCATCCTTCACATTCACAATCATTATTCACCCAACACACGCCTCCAACTTCACCATCCCACTCGCATTCACGTACAGCCGTTGTGTGCAGTAAACAGCGCCGCTCTCATTTCCAGCTTGCGTAAAGTTATCTCCAATTCGCAAGCTGGCATAGTTCCTGCCAGTCTGTTCAATAACGGCGTTCAAATCAACATTATTTCCATCCTCCATCTGCGCAAGCGCATAGGATGAAAAGCGCGCGGAAAGAAGAGCGCCCGATGTTTCATCCGCGCCCTTCGCCACCATCACACCTGCGGCGTAAAGCAGGGAAGAGAACATGGCAAACATGGCAACTGCTAGAACAAGCGCAAACGCCGCGTCAATGGACCAAAACGCGCGCGCGTTCCCGCCATCATCATTTACTTTGCACATAATATCCCCCATCATCATCAACCGATATTTTATGGAAAAGCGGTTCGCGCAGTGCCCCGCTTCCCTGCGAGGCGAGCCACTTTCCGCCCGAGATTGGCACGCCTGTCAAGTTTCGTTGTAATGCGGCAGATGGCATCATGTCTGCCGACAAATCAATGTAAAATGCCTCTCGCGCAAGCGATGTTCGCGCATCTGCATCATCCACAACAGCAGCAAAAGCATCTGTTTGCGCCTTTGTGGCATGGGCAAGCACTGCAAGCGCGCACAAAAGCGCGGCAAGGGCAAGCAGTGCCTCGATGGAAGTTTGCCCTCTCAAGCGTGCGGGCGAGTTAATCGTCAATATCACCTTCAAATCCTTCAGGCAGCACTACTGCTTGCCCCATCTTCGTTTCTTTTGAATAAATGGAAAAGCCAACATTTCTTACATGCACTTTTTTCCTAAGAAGATTGACGTCAAATGCGTCCGCGCAGGCAGGATTGGAAAGCAAGAGCGCGCCCTCTGGCAAAATAGCGTTTTTCTCAGATGCCATTCTAACAGATGCATCCTGCAATGCCTTTTCAGTGGGAGTTTTGCACCAAAAAGCCGTGCGGTATCCTATCTCATTTATCTGCGCCTCAAAATCAAGTGCGGCAAGATAAACAGCCGCTTTCACCGCTGCTGGCGCTTCTGTGCCGCTTGCCTGCGAAGCCACCAATGCCTTTCCTGCAGCATCTGACAATGCATCGGAAAACGCCGCTTTCACCGCTTCCTGCTGCAAATGCATTGCAACAAGGGGCTGATAGGAAACATCTGGCGCGCGCTCCGATAATCTTGCGGCTGATGAAACGAGAACAAGAAGGAAAATGGACGCAACCACAAACGAAATTACGCCCTTCATCATGACCTATGACTGGCTACACAAGTGCTTCCACAAACTTCACAATATAGTTTGTCGTCTTGTCTATGTCGTCAAGCGCGCACACTGCCACATTGGAGTGGATGTAGCGCGTTGGGACGCAAATCGCGATGGAGGGGATGCCTCCGCGCTCTCCATAAACAGACGCAGCGTCGGTTGCGCCGCCCTCTATTACCTCTATCTGGAAAGGCATTTTGTTTTTCTTCGCAACATCTATGGACATTTTCTTGAGCTTTGCATCTGCAAAATTCCCCCTTCCGCCTGCCTCCACAAGGCAAAGCGCAGGCCCCTTTCCAAGGTGGATGAGCGACTCGTCCTCGCTCATCTCGGGGTGGTCTCCTGCAATCGAGGTGTCAACAGCAATGAATGCGGATGGCTCCAAATTATATGCGGCAATCATGGCGCCCTTGCCAAATGTGGAAACCTCTTCCTGTGTGGTTCCCACCAGCACCACGTTCCTGTTTTTCAGCTTCCTTGCAAGCTCGACAAGTATGTAGCATCCCACTCGGTTGTCAAGCGCTTTTCCTGTGACCAGCTTGCCATTCAATACCTTTGTGGAAATGTCAAAGAAAATTGGGTCTCCGATTTTCACACCCATCTTTTCCGCATCCTTCTTGTTTTTTGCTCCGATGTCAATGAAAAGCGACTTGTTGTCAATCGCGGACTTCATGTCCTCTGCCTTTTGCATGTGCGGCGGCTTGTTGCCAATCACGCCGTAAATCCTGCTCTTGTCTGTTTCCAGCACCACTCGCTGGTTCACAAGCGCGCGGTTGTCAATCCCGCCCACTTTCACAAAGCGGATAAATCCCTTTTCATTGATGTACTTGACCAGCATGCCTATCTCATCCATGTGCGCGCCAAGCATAAGGGGCTTTTTTTTCGTGGCGCTGTTGCGCGCAATCACATTGCCGAAGTTGTCAATCTCAGCCTTGTAGCCTGCTTTCTTGAATTCTTCAACCATGATGCCTGCAATCTCGTGCTCATAGCCTGGAATGCCGAACGACTCGGTAAGCTTTGTTAGGAGTTTCATGTCGACCATTGGTATCACCCTTTGTTGTCTATTGGAAGTAAAACTCTCGGAAAGCATAAAAAGGCGAACGGACGGCACATGCGTTGGCTTTCGCTTAAGCCGGAGCGCGGCACTTTATGATAAGGGGTTTTGAGCCGATTTGCCTTTTCGTTATCTGCGTATTCTCGATATATTGAATGTACTCGAATCCGAAATTATTGACGATAAGTGTGCCCATGGATGTATTTGAATTTTCACAGACAGAACTTGCGGCATATAGGCGGTACGTGGCTGTCGATGAACTGTCAAGAAAAATGCCAATCATGCCGCCATATCCTATATGCATGAATCGCTTTTTTTCTCCTGGCGCCAAGTAATAGTAATCACTTATATTGTACACGTTATTCTGCACTGGGCAAAAGCCAGTGCCAGCGCCCCCCGTGCATGCGAACGTATCTAGCGTTCTTGCATTTCCGCCAAGAATTTTTGTTATTCTGATAGGGTATGCGCCATTGTTCTTCACTATCAATACTGGCTGTGTGGCGCCCCATGATACACTAAAATAAGCGTCCATCTCTTCAATGGCAATCGGGCTTGCGCCTGACCAATACATTTTGCTTTGTGTCATCTGTGCGTCACTAGCCATGCCTGGAAAGAAGCCGAGCAGCGCGACGGAAACAAGTGCGACAACCAGCACTACTGCGAGCAGTACTAGGTATTCAGTTGCACCCTGCGCACGCACCATTTGCATGCTTATTGAGGGGATTGCCGTTCCTTTTATTGGTTCCTATGTCTGGTTCTTGCGGCAACGTTCATCACAGCTTTTTCCTCAGCCGCGTCTGCCGCATCGCGGATGAGCGTGGATTCAATGTTTTTGAGCAGCACGACAAGCGCAGACTTTTCATTGAGCTGGTAAAGCCTTGCGCGCCCGACCACGCGCGCTTTAGCCTCCCCTATCTCAAGGAGAACATAGACGAAAACTATCGGATTTGCTACAAATCATTTGATGATAGAAAAATAAGGCGCTTCTACTTTGTCGGCGACCACAAGGAATACGAAAGATAGCTTGCCGGTGGAGGCGACGCAGAGTGAGTTGTGCCGTCTTACAGAGTAGCTTCGGAGCATATCAATATGATAGTATTATATATCTATTTGATATATAATGTAAAACGGTGAGAAAATGGTCGACGTACTTGTTCATCTGGACGGTTCTGTGGAACAGACTCTTAATCGGTTGGTTGAATGCGGATTTTTCAAGACAAAGGCAGAGGCTGTGCGCGCAGGGATACTTACACTTGGCAGGGAATACCATGCAGTCAAATCGCGCGAGGAGCTGATGGACGAGCTTGCTGTGGAGAAGATGCAGAAAATCCATGAGGAAATAATGACTGGCAAGCGCAAGGTCTATTCCGAAGCAGATGTCATGAAGAAGTACGGGTTGAATCCATGAACGAGTATGCCCTTGAGTTCGCCCATGGATGGGGGGAAGCTTTCGGCAAGCTAGACAAGGGCATGTGCGAGAGGGTTTGGAAAAAGATCCAGCAGCTGAAAATGCAGATGCCCGCGCGCCATCTCAAGCAGGGCTTGGCTTTTTTCGTATCGGAAGTAGGGCAATATAGGATTGCATACGATGTTGACGAAAAAAGGAAGGTCAAAACCGTGCATTTTGTGGGCGATCACAAGGAATACGAGAAATGGCTGGGCATTTGATAGCAGACATGTCTATATGGGCCGCCTGCCGCCACTGATAAAAACACACCTGCCACTAAAAAGGCGCAAATTATACTTTTTTACCAGTTAACAAGTCTATAATTCGTTTTCCAAATGTTTTTTCTGTACTTCCATCTTCTAAGTTTTTGTCACTATCATTTTGATTCACGGCATCAAAAATGTTTTTCAAAGCCCCTTCAAGGGCATTTATTTTTTTATGTTCTCGGTATGCCATAACTACGCTTGTTATAGAGGCTGCTAGGGCTAGAATTATCATCGGGAGTGTTCTGCTGAACAAAAGTGGCGGCTGAAACAAGTCTCTCATGCTGTCGTTAAATATCGCATTCGGCACCGCTATCCCCAATCCTCCTGCCAACAAGCCGACCATCATGCCGGTTAAAAATATACCATCGCTGAAATTTCTCTTGGCTTTTGATATAGCCGGTTCAAGTTCTTTTTTTAACTACATCGGGAGCTTTTTTTTCCATTGTTTTATCTTTATCAGAAGCGTTGCTGGGAATCTCTTTACTTTTGCTAGGAACTGCAGTTACCTCAAGGAGCGCAAATGTTCTTTTTAAATATCTCGGCGCTGTCTTTTTTTGTTGCGAGAGTTTCTGTATCGTTTTTCCAACCATTTTACCACCAAAAATATTCATATATACATAAAAACACACAAATACTATAAATATATGCATTTTGAAGAAAATACATCTCCATTCGAATCATGAATCATTTTTACAACAACCACTGGGCGTGAAAGCCGCATGGGCTTCCCGATTCTGGCTTCGGCCAGAATGGGCCCCTTGTTGCTTCGCAAAAAGAGGACAGCCTGCGGATGAAGTGCATCTACTATGGCTTGTGGTTGTTGACTACGTTACGCAAAACAGTAGCTATATAGCTTCCAAGCAAAGCAAACATTTCAAATCTGAAAAATCTACGTCTTCTTCGTTTCCTTCGTGCCGGTCATGGCTTCGTCCGCTGACGCCTCTTCCACTTCCCGCTTCACAAGGTCGGAAAATATCTTTGACCATTCCTTGTCCACTTTTGCCCAATCCATGTTCCCACTATGCACTTTCTTGAGCAGGTTGTTCGCCGCGGTGGTGCATTTGAGCACAAAGTCAAGCTCCAAAAACTGCGCGTGCTTGTATTTTTCCGATGCCTCGAACGCCTGAGAATAAAGCTTTCCCTTCAGGAAAGCCTCCATCACGTATTGTTTGGGCGCTATGCCTGTCTCGTCGCTTCTGCGCTCGAGCGCGGGGGGCACAAAATCAAGCTTCAGGTTCTTTGCAATCTTTCCCAAATCAGCATCTGCGAGAGATTTTGCATTTGCCGCTGGCTCAGACATGAACAGGCAGCGCAAATTGGTGGAATCGATGTCTTCTCCCCGTTCCAAATCAAAGGTCTGCACGAACTTATGCTCCTTGATGTCGGTTTCATACTGGAAGCCAAGCATCCTGTAAACGCGCGTCTTCTTGCCAAACCTGATTTTTTTCAAGAATGAATACCTGTCTGTGGAAAACATCGAGGCTGCCGGTATGCCAAATACGGTTTCCAGCCTGTCCTGCACGTCCTTCAGCGACTGCGCGTGCAGGTTGTAAAGAAGGAAAATGCCTGGCTGGGTGTTTAGCATGTTGATTACTCCCTGAATTGCGGTTCTCGAGCGGATTTCATTGATGATGACGCACGCATCTCCCATGCGCAGCGCCGCGTTTGTCATGGAGACCAAGTCAAGCTCGCTCGTGCCGACCTCGTCCCTGTCGGACGACTGCACCTGCACCGCGCCTATGTGAAAGCCCTTTTTCCTGTATGCCTTGACCGGGATTTCCTCAATGTCTTCAATGGGAAGTATCCTCTTCTTGGTGCCGATTGCCGCAATCTTTGCGGATGTGAAGGATGTTTTTCCCACGCCCTTCAAGCCAAGCACTGCCTCTGAGCAGCCAAGCCCCACCATCACATCGTCATAGCCTGCAAAAAAAGGCGACATGGCATTGAGCTTCAGGTACATAGGGTAGGTGAAAGGCTTGTCTCGCATGATGCGAAGCGCGGCCTGCAAGTCACGGAAAGTGGCTGGCGGCTGCTGCAAGTGGCACCTCATTGCAAGCCGGGTAAGCACCACGTCTATAACCGGCGAATTCTTGTCGAACTTTCTCGTGCCCATGGTGGATGCCACCATGTTCTTGAAAGCATGCTCAAGCATTTCCCTGTTATATCTCCAAAGCGTGTGGCAAAGCCCGTACTTTGCATGCTCAATGTACAAAGGCGAGTTCTCGCTGTCAATGTAAATGTCTGTGATATTGTCCTGGTCAAGCGCCATATTTTCAATGGGCGAGCCCAAGCCCACTGTCCACGAGGCAGCTTCGCGCCCCATCGCAACGGCCTGTATCTGGCTGATGTCAATTTTCTCAAGCGACGCCTTATCTATGAACTGCTGGGCCATCTCCCTGCTCTTGTCGTCGAAAATAGTGCCATAGTCCACCATCTGGCTGATTTCCTTCAAGCCCTCTTGTATCGCAACGCGCAGCATCTCCTGAAGCTTGGGCGGCAAACTCTCAACCACTTCATTCTCAATGGTGTAGATATGCGCCTCGCCTCCAGGAACATCGTATATTTTTACCTTCAATCCATGCTCCAGCTCATAATTCGCCTCGGGCGCATCTATCAGGTTTGCGTCCTTGGGAACGGTGAGCATGAAGTTCTGCATGAAAAGAAGCGATTTTAGCCCCATGAGTACGAGAAACGCGGCGCGCATGTCCCCTGTTTTTTTGCAAAGCAGATATAGCGATGATTTTGTGTAGGCATCAAGTATCCCGTTCATCCAGGCGTGAAAGTTCCGATATCCTTCCACGAACACCGCTTTTTGCGGATAGGGCTCGTTATACCCCCTTATCACCTGCTCTGCCACCAGCGGATTCATGAACATGTATTCGTAAAAGTCCTTGAGCAGCTTTTTCCTCTGCAAATAGTGCTCGTCTTCCGGCTTTCCATATGTCTTCTGGTTGAGCATGATGCCTTCCACTTGCCGGATAAGCGCGTCGTACTCGTAGACGATGGCGGTTTTGTCATCGTTCAACTCCACCATTATCTCTTCTTCATACCTCATGGTCTTCCAAAGCTTTGGAAGCGCCGAGGTCACGCGCAGGTGCGAGTTGATGCACTGCGGCGTGGCAAGCCCGAGCCCGCAGGTCGGGCAGTCCATGATAAGCCTTGTGCCTTGATAGCTTGGTCTGCATCCCATAGGCACCAATTCGCGCGCGAGCTTTTAATTCGTATCGGGCGTCAGTCATAATTATTCATGCATTTCACAACAAGCGGCTTGACTCCCATCTGCCGCTTGGTTATCTGCGTATTTTCAATATACTGGACGTATTCAAAGCCAAATCCATCCACAATGAGGCTGCCATATGGGGCTGTGCGCGAGCAATAGCTTCCGGTCGTATTCCTATTGAAAGTCGAGAGTCCTTCACTCCAACAACTGTCTGTGCAAAAGAAGAAAAAATTGCGATTACCCGACCCTAATTCTGGCACTCCTGGAAAATGCCCACTATATCCAAATATAAATTCCCCACCAGGCGAAAGAATCACCCTTTCAGATATTGATGAAATCGGCCCCCATCCACCCGTATTAATCGAGCTTATGTAGTTCCCGCCTGCTAATATTTTTGTGATTGAAATCTTATACTGACCATTATTTTTTATCCGAAGATAAACTGCGGTGTGGTTCACCTCAGGGCTTCCTCCAGTATTATGGAGATGCCGTGCCGCAACCTCCACAATCGAAATGGGGCTGGCAGATGACCAATACATCTTGCTCTGCGTTATCTGCGCATCCGACGCCATTCCTGGGAAAAAGCCGAGTAGTGCCACGCCCACAAGTGCAATAATCAGCACCACTGCGAGTAGGACGAGATATTCGGTCGCGCCTTGCGCTCGCATGAATTTCATATGGCGTTTATGCTAAGAACAATAAAAACACTTCTGCATTTTTTCAAAAAATCGTACGCAGCCCGCTTTTGGCGGGCCGCGACTGTAAAAACAAAAACGTTTGGACTAACTTAAGCATTCTTTAGCTTCGCCTTGTAGACGTAGCCGTCCTTGCCAAGATAGTACATGTAGCCGCTCTGCTTTGCAATCTTCTCAGAGCCGACTTTCTTCTTCTTGCCCTTCTTGTTGTGCTTCATTGGGGCGGCCCATACATACCCATCCTTTCCGATGTAGTAGAGGAAGCCGTCCTCGCGCGTTATTTTTTCGGTTCCTATCTTCTGTCCCATATTCGCACCTCCAAAATAGATATGAGCGTTTGTCGCTCCGAGGTGGAATTCGACGGCACAGTTTATAAACATATTCCTGACGATGCTCCGTCGTGGGAGGGCAAAGCCTGTCTGAGGCTTTGATCG
>Ga0247841_10011107_pt1 | contig 12064 bp, 9 predicted proteins | sample LaCruzMarch2015__2_FD_192410 | JGI IMG/M metagenome (GOLD analysis project Ga0247841, IMG submission 192410) | Freshwater microbial communities from meromictic Lake La Cruz, Castile-La Mancha, Spain - LaCruzMarch2015_18m | ecosystem: Environmental > Aquatic > Freshwater > Lake | place: Spain...
GCAAAGCTAAAGGTTGGTTTTGTAGCCGGTTTCATGGCCGGATTTTCCACTGAAGGTCTTAAGGCTTTTGAAAAATATCAGACTGAACTTTTAAAAATGGCAGCTGATATGGATTTTGAACTTTTAAATATAGGAACAATAATAACTTCAATGTCACAGGCTGAAGCAGTAAGAAAAGAACTTGATGACAATAATGTTGATTTTTGCCTTCTTTTTCACCCTTCATATATTATTGGTGATTTTATTTTTGAAATAATGAAAGCAAGAGCAAACTTTGGACTATGGGCAATTGACGAGCTTCGCGAAGAAGGACCCATGCCTCTTGCTTCTTTGGTTAACTTGTCCCAAAATGCAGGAATTGCCAAAAACAATTTTCCAGGAAGCCCTAAAAAAATCAAATGGTTTTTTGGATCAATAGATTCAAAATATTTTAAACCGAGATTTGAAATTACCATTAAAGCACTTAATGCCATAAAGTCACTTGAAAATGCCAGAGTTGCCCAGATTGGCAAACTTGCAGACGGCCATATAAATCATATGGTTGATACCAAAGCTATATATAAAAACCTGAAGGTAAATGTCTCAAGAGATTTTGAGGTTGAGGACATAATGGCTCTTGGAGAAAAAATATCCCCTGCACAGGTAGAGTCTGAGTTTAAAAAATTAATGGGTGCCGTAAAAATAGGTAAATCAGCAGAAGAAAAGATCAGATATTCTGTCCAGATGTTTCTGGCAATAGAAAAAGTAGTAAAAGAAAATAATTACAGTGCAGTTGCATTTTCGTGCTGGCCAAAACTCATGCCTTTAAAGGAAATGGTAGGCTGCCTTGTTAATTCAATGCTTAATTCCATCGGTGTACCAGGCGGATGCGAAGCTGATGTGTTAAGCACAATATCAATGATGGTCTTAAGTTCACTCACAAAAAAACCTGTTGCAACTATGGATCTTCCAAAATTTGATGAAAAAGACAACTCTCTTTTACTTTGGCACTGTGGGTCTGCTCCAAAAGAAATGGCAAACAGCAGAGGCTGTATTTGCGACAAACATTATTTTGCAGAATATGATGAATCAGTAAAGAACTGTGCTCCCATAACGGATATTATTTTTAAAAAATCCGATGTAACTGTATTCAGATTTACTGACGATGGAGAAGGATTTTACTATTTTACCGGTAAATTTTTTAATGAAGACAAAAAAGCTTTTAATGGCAGCCGCGGATGGGTGGGAGATTTAAAACTGTATCGTGAGCCCATAAAAGTAATGGACCTTGCAAATACCATGCTTCTTAACGGGCTTCCACATCATTACCCAATGGTTATGGAAAATGTCGATATTTACCTCGAAGAACTGGGTTACTGGCTTGGATTAAACAAGACACGAAAAATGCCCTACGAGGATTACCTTTATATCTAAAAAAGTTTTCATAAAAAATAATGGATAATAATGAAAAAATAATTGCCAGCACCATTGAACTAATAAAGATAGATTCAAGGAATGGTCCACATGCTGAAGATAGGATATCTGAGTATATTATTGAAAATTTTAACAGTTCCTCATTAAAATTTGAAATAGTTTACCATGAGGATTTCAGGAGAAGCCTTATTGCAGTTGTACCAGGGGAAAACTCATCAAAGAATCTCCTTGTCTGCGGTCATCTAGATACCATAGAAATTACAAATGCTATTCTTGATGAAGATAAAAGCATTTTTGCTCAAGCCAGAGATGATAAAATATTTGGTCTTGGCTCTTCGGACATGAAAAGTGGCATTATCAGCATTTTATTTGGGTTAAAGCATCTTACAGATAATAAAATAAAACCAAAATATGATATAGTCGCAGTGCTTACAGGAGACGAAGAAAAAGATAAAACTGGCACTCTTTCTCTTTTGAAAAACAAACTCATTAAAAAGACAAAATTAATGCTAATACCTGAACCGACAAATTTAAATCTGGGTTTAGGGCAGAAGGGCCAAATATGGATTGAGCTTAAATTTAAAGGTAAAGCTGCTCATGGCTCTGCTCCAGAAAAGGGTAAAAGTGCTGTTCTGATGGCAATGAACTTTATCCAAAGAATTCTTGATCCTGATCTTTTTTCAAAAAACGACAGTTTTTTTTCTAAAAGCACGGTTAATGTGGGTTTTATAAATGCTCCCGGTCCTTTTAATGTTGTGCCAGATGCCTGTACTGCAGGATTTGATATTAGAATCTCTCCTCCTGATACTGTAAAAGATATTATGCTTAAAATAAATTCAATACTTTCCACAGATTATAAAAAAAGTGAGTTTGAGATGAATCTGACAGACAGTCTTAATTCTTCATTTATTAATCCTGACAGCAAAACGGCAATTCAGCTAAAGAGTATAATCGATACACATGTTTCAGGCAGAAGAAAGATTGCCCTGTCTTATGCAACAGATGGTTCAGTTTTAAATACCTATTTAAATATACCTGTAGCAATTCTGGGGCCGGGGACTCCGGAGGTAATCCACAATAAAGATGAATATGCCATTACAGATAATATTATTAAAAGTGTCTACATTTATAGGGATATTTTCCTGAATCTGGACCGCATAATATAAAATCATTAATCTGGATCATTTAACATAAAATCATTAATCTGGATCGTTTAACATAAAATCATTAATCTGGATCGTTTAACATAAAATCACGAATCTGGACCGTATAATATAAAAAATAATTAATATTCTTCGAGAAGCAGATTGAGTATTTCACCTTTTATTTTATTAAACGATTCCATTGTGAATACTTTATAATCTCGTGGTCTTTCTATATTTACCTCAAAAACTGATCTTACTACTGCTGGTCTTTTTGATAATAAATAAATTTTGTCAGATAAAAAAATTGCTTCATCAACTGAATGAGTTATAAACAATATTGAAGATTTAAAGTTTTCAAGTAGCCTTAGAAGCCAAAACTGCATATCTCTTCTGGTCATTGCATCAAGTCCTCCAAAAGGTTCATCAAGGAGCATGATATCATTAGAAAACAAATAAGCTCTCAGCAGGGCTGCTCTTTGTTTCATACCACCCGAGAGCTGCCCCGGATAGTATTTTTCAAACCCGGACAGACCAAATAAACTGAAATAGCTTGCTGCTTTCTCTCTCGACTGCTTTAAGCTAAGCCCTTTAAGTATTGAAGGTATGCAGCAATTATCGAGGACTGTTTTCCATGGCAGAAGCAAATCTTTCTGGTGCATGTAGCTTACCCTGCCAGTTTTGCCTGTATAATTCTTCCCCTCTATTAAAACTTTGCCAAAATCAGGTTTTTCAAGCCCGGATATTATATCAAAAAGCGTACTTTTACCACATCCGCTTGGTCCCAGTATTGAGACAAACCTGTTTTCTTCAAGGCTGAGCGAAACGTTTTTTAGCGTGTCCAGACCTGTATAACTTTTTTTTATATCTATAGCTTCAATTTTTACTGTCATTATTATAAATTTCCTGAGGCTTGTCCAAACTGCCCAAATTTTGTTTTTATAGATATCATTTTCTTAAAAAAATACCATATTTATGGCAGCAGCTCATTGGTATATGCATTTTTATAATCAAAACTCTGTTTGATGAGGTTATTATCCAGCATCCATTTTGAAAAATTCTGCCATAATTCTTCATTCATTATTCCCCATTTTGGGTTATCAGCCTGATACTGGGCGGCAAGATATTTCTGGCTGGGTAAAACTATCTGCCTGTCAAGTTCAGCATTTTTTACAAGGATAAGGGCTGATTCCTCAGGACTGCTGATAGCAAAATTATAACCTTTTGATGTTGCTTTAAGGAATTTTTTAACCATTTCAGGGTTATCTTTAATTATTTTTTCGCTTGTTATAATAACTGGTGTGTAAAAATCTATATTTTTATCAAAATCCTGCAGTTTTAAAAAATTAATTTTAAATCCCTTAACTTCGCTGGCAATACCGTCCCATCCATAAAATATCCATGAAAAATCAACATCTTTCTGTACGCTTGTAATAAAATCTGAAGCTCCTATATTTACTATTTGAACTTTGGAGTAATCCGCACTGCTTTTTTCCATAAGTGCTCTTATGAGTGCTTCTTCGACGGGGGAACCCCAGCCTCCATATTTTTTTCCTTCAAAATCCTTTGGTGTTTTGATGTTTTTTTCTACAGGGGAGGCAAATCCGGAAGTATTATGGGCAATAACTGCTGCTACAGCTTTAACTGGAAGAGGAGGGTTTGCAAGTCTGGCATATGTTACCTGCTCCTGATAGCTTATCCCAAATTCACCCTTGTCTGCTGCAATTAGATCAGCTGCTCCGCCTTCTGTTGGCTGGATAATTTCAACCTCAAACCCTTCCTCCGCATAGTAACCTTTATCTCTGGCAACGTAAATACCTGTATGATTTGTATTGGGAACCCAGTCAAGAACAACAGTAATTTTTTGCAGAGACTGGTTTTTTATAAGAGGACCGCCATTTTGAGAAGAAGCTGAACATGAAGCCAAAGTCAGTGCAGGCAGAAAAGTTAAAATCAGCACCATAAACAAAATCATCGGCCTAAAATTGATATTTTTGTTTTTCATAAAATTATTTTCCTTTGTAATTTGTTAAGCTATAATTTCGTTTTTATCATAACCTGTCCAGGGCATGGATTTTTTTTCAATTAGCTCAATTAATTTTAACAGTGCAATACTTAAAAAAGTTATAACTATAATTGCACCAAAAACTCTGTCTGTGGCAAAAGAGAATTTTGCTCTTAACATATAGACACCTATTCCGTCTTTTCCTCCAACCCATTCCCCGATTGTCGCACCCATTATACTGTAAGTTGCCGCAATTTTAAGTCCTGAGAAAAGGCCTCCAAGAGCGGCAGGTAGTTTAACTATCCTGTATAACTGATAATTTCCTGCACCCATTGATTTTAAAAGATTTATAAGATCTGGATCAACAGATCCCAGACCTTGCAGGAAGCTTACAGAAATAGGGAAAAAGCATATAAGAACGACTATTATTATCTTTGGCAGATATCCATATCCGAACCATATTATAAATAAAGGTGCGACTGTTATTATCGGTATTGTCTGAGAAGTCACGATAAGAGGGTAAAGCACTTTTTTTACAAAAGGGATTCCATCCATAAGTATAGCAATAAACATTCCCAGAAAAACAGCAGCAGCAAAGCCTGTCAGTGTTTCAAAAACGGTAACAAGTATGTGTAACCCCATAAGTTTAAAATTAACTGTCAGGCTGTATATTATTGTGCTTGGAGCCGGAAGAATATTGGCAGGCACTGAGCCAGTGCGGCATATTATTTCCCATATGGCAACAAGCAGCAGAAAAAATATCAATGAATAAAGATTGCTTATTATTTTATTGTTTTTAACTGCCATTATTTATCAATTATTATAGTTTTTTAATAAATCAGCTAAACCTGTTTATTTAATTTCCGAATTTCTTTAATTATGAGCAATACCCCGTCTTTGAAATCAAGGAGGACTTTTTCTTTTTCAATAATATTGCTAAGCCCTCTTACTGGGCAGGACAGCAGCTTTTCTTTACTGAGCCTGTATTTTAAACCATCAGTATTTATGAAAAATGTAGACGGAGTCATCGAGAATATGGAAAGAGAATTACCTATAATGCCGCTGATTTGCGACGACTGCCTTAATACAGAAATCTCATGAGTTTCGTCAATAATTTTTATTTGAGCAGTTGCAAGTTTTTCTGAGGAAATATTAAAAATATTAGCCAGGCTGTGGTCCATTCTTTTTCCGAGAGCACCTATTAAAATAATATTTTTTATTTCGCTCTCAACAAGATATTCCAATGCAAGCTGTGTATCGCTTTCATCTTTTTCACAAGGAGATTTTATAAAGAGTGCGTCAGGATTAATGGTCTTAAGAATTTTTTTATCTTCCTCACGTATACTGTCCATATCACCGATTACAATATCTGGTACAAGTTTTAAATACAGGCAGTTCTTCAAAGCGCCGTCAGCAGACACTACCATAAATTTATCATTGAAGTTATACATATTTATTAAAAGCTCCATCAGTATCAGAGGATTTTCTATCTGGCCGTTTGCTATCAGAAGTGCTTTTGTTTTTATTGATGTTTTCATTTTTTTTAACCTATAAAATAAAAAAACTACCATACGGGTAATCTGCAGGTAGTCATACTTTAAAAATATTTTCCTTCCGCTAGAATTACCTAGTTCAAGTTTCGTGGGTCGATTGGAAATATGCCAATCCTCTCAGCCTTAAGCTCCCCGATTTTTTAATTTTAAAAAAACAAAATAACTTTAATAAATACTTTAAAATGATATTAAAATAAAAAAAGCATAATGTAAACAAATTAATTTTACTGACTTTATTTAGGGATTTTACCTTAAAGTGTTGTTTTTTACAAATATCAGCTTTAAGTTTGAAGTAATAAGACATAGTGTCATCCAGTTATTTATCTGTCTTCTGCCTAGGATTTAACCTTTTAGCCTAGTGTTTTCCAAATAGCATCTGTTAAAGTTTGAAGGTAGAATGTATAATGACAGATAATGTATGAATAATGAAAGGAAAAAATGACCAGATTTGGCAATGAGCTTGCAAATAAAATAAATAATATAAAAAACCCTGAAATTACTGAAAAAGAAATAAAAGTCTTTACGATTAACTTTTTACAGGTTATGCATAATTTCAGAATAGACAAAAAAATATACGATGATTTCAGTAAAAAAGCTGAGGAGCCCTTAAAAAACAAAGATGAGATCATTAGAATTTCATCTGAAACATTAAAGACAATCGAAGAGAAAAGCAAGAGCACTCCTCCAAGACACGGATCCTGGAAATAAAAGAAAATCCAGATGTGTTTGTTGCTAAAATGTATATTTTGAAAAGTGAGCATACCAGCACGGAAGTGTGTTGTTTTGGTTATGGCTTTAAAATATAATTTATAATTATTAATTATAAACAAACGATCCGATGAGGTCGTTTTATTATTTTTACTATCAGCTTTTATAGTGTAATATGTTTTTTAGGTGAATTTGACAATGAAATTTTCTTCAAGAAAAAAAGAAATCTTAAAGCAGGTGATACTTAACTTTATTGATAAAGCTGAGCCTGTTTCCTCACAGGTTCTTGTAGAGAATTTAAAAAATGAAATAAGCTCTGCCACAATTAGAAAAGAAATGGCAGATCTTGAAGATATGGGATACCTTTCACACCCACACACATCCGCAGGCAGGATACCAACTGATGCAGGGTACAGATACTATGTGGATAATGTAATCTTTAATGATAAAAAATCCATTGCCTCCCAAAAGGAAGATCTTACTCCCTTAAATCTGCCAGTAAACAGGGAAATGGACCTGGAAACAATTCTTGCGCTCTCTACCGATACTCTGTCAAAATTTACCAATTACCTTTCAGTGATAGTAACGCCGGAAATAAATCAGATAAAATTAAGACATATTGAGCTTTTAAAATTTGAAGACAATGATTATCTTTTTGTCCTTATCACTGATTCAGGAAGAGTCTATAAAAAAAGATTCAGCGTTGCCGGAGGATATAATGATATTGATTTACAGAGAATTACAAACATACTTAATTCTCAGGCCAGAGGCAAACTGATTAATGAAATTGCTTTTGAAAATACATTAAAAATTGCTGAGAATGAAAAATATCTTGTATTTTTAATAAACAAGATATTGGGAATGATTAAAAGCTGCGTGGAAGTTAATAATTCTTATAACAGAATATTTGTCAGAGGAACTTTTTGTATTTTTAAAGATCCTGAATTTTTGGATTTTAAAAAAGTAAAAAAAGTAATGGACGTTCTTGAAAATGAATACCTCCTAATGAAGATATTTCTTAGTTTTTCCGGTGAAAATGAAATAAGCGTCAAAATTGGAAGCGAAATTTATGGGTCCGAAACAGATGATTTAAGTCTTATTGCATCAAAATATAAAATAAATGAAAATTCAAGTGGTTCAATAGGAATTTTGGGTCCCAAAAGAATGAATTATATAAAAATGATAAGCATTTTAAGCAGATTTAGCAGCAAGCTGACTGATTTGCTTTATTACAAAACCTGAATTATTTAGTCTGATACTTAAAAAATTCAGAAAAATAAACCTGAATTTTAAGTTGTTCTTATCAGTTTCTGATTTTATATTTATAACATTATTATTATTTATGTTAAATAATTTGAATTTTTTTAAAATTTAACTAAAATAACTTATTTGTCTGATTATAAAAATTATAGATAAAATTTATATTAAATATTTTTAAAAACATTTTATCAGTTGCTTTAGGAGTGGATTTTTTTGGCTTCAAAAAAAAGAGATTATTATGAAGTACTGGGAGTTTCCCGCGAATCTTCACAGGAAGAAATAAAAAAAGAATACAGAAAACTTGCAAGACAATATCATCCTGATGTAAATAACGGTGATGGTGCATCTGCGGAAAGATTTAAAGAGATTTCAGAAGCTTATGCTGTTTTAAGTAATGATGACAAAAGAAGACAATATGATAATTTTGGCTTTAACAACAGCCTGTTTGACAATTTTGACAGCGAAAGTGTTTTTAGCGAATTTGGATTTGGAGATATTTTCAATATGTTTTTTGGTGGAGGAAACTCTTCAAGGGCTTCATCCAAAAAACAGACACGCGGAAGCCATATTGAGACCAAACTGGAAATAAGCCTTAAAGAAGCAGCATTTGGTATCGAAAAAGAGGTAGAGTATTCCTGCAGCGATCTGTGTGAAGTATGCAGCGGCACTGGAAGCGAAGATCCTAATGGCATCGAAAAATGCAAAGTCTGCAATGGAACTGGTCAGATTAAGTACACAAGACAAACCATACTTGGAAACATGGTAACTTCTTCTCCCTGCAGTAATTGCCAGGGCTCTGGAGAAATTGTAAAAAATCCATGCAAAAAATGTGCAGGTAAAGGCTATTACAAGCAAAAAGAAAAAATAAGCGTTAAAATCCCAGCCGGTATTCACAATGGAGACAGTATAAGGGTTTCAGGCAAGGGGAATTCAGCAGGAAGAGGATCAATTGCTGGTGATCTTTATGTGGTCATTTCAATAGCATCGCATCCTTTGTTTATAAGAGATGAAAATAATATAATAGCCAGTCTGGATATATCTTTTACCCAGGCAATACTTGGATCAAGATTCGAAATTGATACAATTGACGGTCGGGAGGAAATTATCATTGAGCCCGGAACCCAGCCTAATACAAGACTTGTATTAAAATCAAGAGGTATGGTCGAGCTTAACGGATACCGAAGAGGAGATCATATTATTAATGTCAATGTTAAAATTCCAACAAGGCTTTCACGGGAAGAAATAGATATTTTGAAGAAACTTGCCGAAAATAAAGGTGAAACTGTTGGAGACGGAAGCAGATCATTTTTTTCAAATCTAAAAGATGCTTTTAAAAGATAGTATGGTTTTTGACTTTATATCTTTATAACTACTAAAAAGAACTGCAAAAAATGAGCCATCCTTACTTTTTTATTTCCAGAGAAAATATATCCGGCGGCATGATTGAAATTCTTGGTGATGACTTGAAACACTTAAGCCAGGTTTTAAGAGCCAGGCCCGGTGATAAAGTTGAAATATCAGATAATTGCAAATACAGATATGATGCCGAAATAGTTGGAATAAAAAAGAATAGTGCACAGTTAAAGATAGTTGGCAAGTCAGAAATAATAAAAAGCCCGATTGAAGTATATTTGTTTCAGTGTATCCTGAAAAGAAGTTCAATGGAGCTTGTGATTCAAAAAGCTGCAGAGACAGGATTAAATGCAGTTATTCCCGTTGAGAGCAGCCGGGTTGCAGTATTTGAAGCAAAAGACCAAAAAAAATTATTAAGATGGCAAAAAATTGCCTTGGAAGCTTCAAAACAATCCAAAAGTAATTTCAAATGTGAAGTCCTTGGTGAAACAGACCTGACTGATATTGATCCCGGAAAGTTTGATGTTTTTTATATGCCGTACGAAGAAACAGATCCGGAAGAAATAAAGAAAAAAAATATTGTTATAAGCCTTGGCAAAATACTTAAAGACAGAAGAGAAAGACAAAAAAATAGCAGCGCTGCTTTGGAAAGAAAGGATTGTGCTAAAGTCAATAAATCAAATGCTGCAGCGGATGCTCTAAAAATAGGTTTTTTAATCGGACCGGAGGGTGGTTTTGAAGAAAGTGAAACTTTGTTTCTGGCTGGAAAAGGCGCAGTTATGCTGAGCCTTGGAAGCAACATTTTAAAGGCAGAAACTGCCGCTATTTTCATGTCTTCGATAGTAAAATATATCCTGGAAATTTTCTGAAAGTTTTTTATATTTTTTAAAAGTATTTGTTGTCAATTCTCGCCAGCATATAATCTTAAGTTTTTAAAAAAATAAGAGAATAGTCAGTTTCAGGTAAAAGTCAGCCAGGAGTTTCAAATTAATAAAATTTTACATTTAAGTCGGTAAATAATTTGCTAAAAACTGATTAAATCACTTTAATGTATTTAATTTTCTGTTATCAGCCAGTCAAAAAAAAGTTGAAAAAATTATTGTACTGATTTAACCAGGTAATCCAATTAAAATTGAACTATTTAATCTTAATTAAATAGTTCCCGGTAAATAACTATCTAAAATAGTCTAATCATGAAAATTTTAAGCTTAATACAGGCAAATTATTCACTAAAAACTTAAGTTATTCACCAAGAACTAATTTAAAAAAGAAGTTGTATATGATTAAAAAAACAGATTTAAAAAATGAAGGCAATTTTACTGCGCAACAGGTAAAATTTTCAACTGCAACATTTGGATGCAAAACAAATCAAAGCGAATCAGACAAGATTACGGCAGAGCTTTTATCATATGGTTTAAACCTTGTGGAATATAGCGAAGCTCCTGATTTTATAATTATAAATACCTGCACAGTTACTTCAATAAGCGACAAGAAAGCACGACAGTTTATCAGAAAAGTAAAAATTAAAAGTCCTGCTGCAAAAATTATTGTAACCGGATGTTTTGTTGATTTAAACAGCAAATTTTTAAATGAAAATGGAATAATTCATATATTTAACAATGATAAAAAAGATGAAATAACAAAGTTTATAAAAAGTGAAATCAGCTTTAAAGACGTAAGTGGGGGAAATGACAGCAAGCAGAATATTATGGGAAAGCATACCAGAGAATTTATTAAAATTCAGGATGGCTGCGAACAAAACTGTTCATACTGCATTGTCCCGTATGTTAGAAATAAATATAAGAGTGAAAAACCGGAAGAAATAATTTCAGATGTCATGCATGCATGTTCAGTTGGAATCGAAGAAATAGTTATTACGGGGATCCATATAGGCAAGTATGGAATCGATTTTAAAAACGACAGCAATAATTCTATCGACGGCATATTGTTTTCTGAGCTGGATTTAAACACCTTGTGCAGACTTCTCATAAAAAAGACTGCTATTAAAAGAATCCGGCTCAGCTCAATAGAAGTAAACGAAATAACTGCTGATCTTTTAAATTTAATGCACATGAGTGGTATTATAGCAAGACACCTCCATATACCTCTTCAAAGCGGAAGCAGCAGAATCCTTAAGAAAATGGGAAGACCATATGACATGGATTATTTTTTTGAGAAAACAGCCCAGATAAGGAAAACAATTGAAGATATTGCTTTGACAACTGATATAATAGTAGGTTTTCCAGGTGAAAGCGATTCTGATTTCAATGAAACAATGGATGCAGTAAAAAAAATTAATTTTTCAAAAGTTCATGTTTTTAAATATTCGCAACGAAAATTAACACCTGCGGCCTCGATGGACGATCAGATAAGAGAAGAGGTAAAAAATGAAAGAAGCCTAAGGCTTAGAAAAACTTCTTCAGAATTAAGAGATCAGTTCATAAAAATAAATATAGGGAAAGTCCTGAAGGTTGTTATAGAAAAGATAGATTTTATCAAAAATGAGGCAGGCGGCATGTCTGAAAATTATATAAAAGTGTATTTTTCACCAGGCACCGGAAGCAAAAAAATAAAAATTGGCAAAATCGTCAAAGTCAGAACAAATTTTTCTTATCTGGACGGTTTAAAGG
>Ga0247841_10011108_pt1 | contig 12062 bp, 11 predicted proteins | sample LaCruzMarch2015__2_FD_192410 | JGI IMG/M metagenome (GOLD analysis project Ga0247841, IMG submission 192410) | Freshwater microbial communities from meromictic Lake La Cruz, Castile-La Mancha, Spain - LaCruzMarch2015_18m | ecosystem: Environmental > Aquatic > Freshwater > Lake | place: Spain...
TGATTCTGATTATATCAACTAATTTGTGTGTTAAGTCATCTTCTGATTTTATTCCTGATTCTAATGTTATGCTTGGTCTTATTGTGATTGGTGGTACTTGTAGTGAAGTTAAAATAAACCATTCTGGTCTGATTCTTGATAAGTCATATCCAAGTAATCTTATGTCTTCTTCAGGTATTTTTTCTACCCATTCTCTTATTTGTGTTGGATAGATTCTTTCTTTGTTATAATAGAAGTTTGTTGGTTTATCTAGTTGTGTTTTGTGTACTACTGCGTTACAGTGTGGGCATTTTTTAGCGTTTTTTGCTTTTAGTAAGATTCTTTTTGCATAGTCGCTTACTTTTCCTTTTCCTGTTTCGTTTAGTTTTTTTATTTGTTCGTCAGCGATTAAAAGGTGTCCGCATTCTTTGCAAGTGCAATTCATTAATAGTTCTATTCTTCTTCCAAATTCTGAGTGTATTACTGGGCGTTCTAATTCTAGGTGTCCAAAGTGTCCTGAACAATTTTTCATTGTTTGTCCGCATGTTTTACATTTTATTCCTGGGTTTATTACTCCAAGGTGTGGGTCCATTAATCCGCCTTCCATTGGGTAACCGTCTTTGTCGTAAGTTTCAGGAGTCTTTATTTCTATTGCACTCATTTTTCTTACTGTTTCTGGATCCAAGAAATTGAATTCAATGCTTCCGATTTTTTTCATTATCATATTTCTACACCCCTTCTTCTAACACCCTAAAATTTAACACTTAATTTTACACCTTATCCACTAAGTTTATTTTACTCATTATTCCTAGTGCTTTTAATTCTTCAAGCAATAGTTTGAATCCATAGGACATTTCTACTGGGTATACTGCTGTTGTTTTGCATAGTGGGCAGTATCTTTTTCTTCTGATTTCGTCGTTTACTGCTATTACTCCGCATTTTTCGCATACTAGTTCTACTGTTTTGTCTGAGTCTTCGATTAGTTTTTCGTGTAGTAGCATTGCTGCTCCGTGTCCAACTAGTGTTTCGCCTTCCATTTCTCCAAATCTTAGTCCGCCTTCTTTTTCTTTTCCTTCAGTTGGTTGTCTTGTTAGTACTTGTACTGGTCCTCTTGCTCTTGCTTGTAATTTGTGTGTTACTACGTGGTAAAGTTTTTGTGTTGCTATTACTCCAGTAAATATTTCTCCTTCTATTCTTTTTCCGCTTATTCCATCATAGAAGATTTCCATTCCGTCTCCTCTAAATCCGTTTTCGCGTAGCATTTTTTCAAGGTCTACCATTGGAGTTGAGCTAAATGCTGTTCCGTCAACTATTTTTCCTGCTGCTGCGCCTGCTTTTCCGCCAAGCATTTCTAGTAAGTGTCCCATTGTCATTCTTGATGGTATTGAGTGTGGGTTAATTACGAGGTCTGGTTTTATTCCATCAATTGTAAATGGCATGTCTTCTTCAGGAACAATCATTGCTACTACTCCTTTTTGTCCGTGTCTTGAAGCTAATTTGTCTCCAACTGCTGGAATTAGTGGTGTTCTTACTTTTACTTTTACTAGTCTGCTACCATCTTCAGCTTCTGTCATCATTACTGTATCAATGTATCCTGGTTTTCCTTTTCTAATTGTCATTGAAGCGTCTCTTCTTTTTTCTTCATCAACACCAAATTCTGTCATTTCTTCAAAAAATCTTGGCGGGGATGTTTTTCCAATAATTGCTTCGTCTTCTCCAACGTATTGTTCAAGTTGTATTATTCCATCAGCACCCAGTTTTTTATAATTTTGTTCTTCAACGAATCCTATTTTTTCTTCTGTTGGTATTTCAAATTTATCTCTTTGTCCGCCGGGGTATCTTTGTTCTATTGTTTCATAATTTCTAAAGTATGCAGCTCTTGCAAGTCCTCTGTCTATTGATCCTTGGTTTAGAATTATTGCATCCATTGTGTTGAATCCGTAGTATGGCATTACTGCCATTACAAAGTTTTGGCTTTGTGGTCTTTTGTCTAGTTCAATGTAATCCATTGTTTTTGTTTTTACTAAGTTTTTTTCTGGATAGTAAAGTAAATAGCTTTCTGTGTCGTGTCTTATTTTATAATTTATTGCTCCAATTCCGATTGCTTGTTTGAACATTTTTGCTCCGTGTAGTGCTTTTCCTGCCATGTTGTGTTGTATGTAGGGAACTAAACTTGTGATTACACTTAGTATTGCTGCTCCATCAAGTTCCATGTGAGTTGTTTCTTTTGTTATTTCGCTTTCGTTTTGTGCTACGAGTGCGTTTTCTTCTTCTTCAGAATCAAGGTATTCTATTACACCCATTTCTACTAATTGTGCGAATGATAATTTTCCTTCTTTTACTTGTTTTCCTAATTCAGTTGTATAAGCGCTTTTTCCATTTTTAACTACGATTACTGGTCTTTGCAGTCTTCCAGCATCTGTGTTGACATAGATTTCATTTGTGTCTTTGTGGTGGGATATATTCATTTGTATTGGCAATTTGCTTAGTCTTCTTGAGTCAATTATTTTTTGAGTTAGTTCTTCAGGATTTTCGTGAAACCCGATTAACCTTCCATTTATGTAAACCTTTGCTATTGTCGCCATTTTTCCTCACCCACAAATTTTTTTTCAACACTTAAATTTAATTTTGCTCTTTTACCTTTCGTGCCATTTTTTATTTATAATTTCTTTAATTTTACTCCTTGCTTGTGCAAGAATTCTTCAACAGGCGATTCGTTTGCTTCTGTTGTTACTTCTGCCATAAAGCAGAGGTTTTTTACTAGTCCGCACTGTGGTCCGTCTGGTGTTTCTATTGGGTCTAGTCTTCCCCAGTGTGTTCCGTGAACATCACGTGCTTCGTATAATTCTCTTGTTTTGCTTAATTGTGATTTTACTTTTCTTAAGTCTGTTAGTGGAGCTAAGTAATTTACTCTGTCCATGAATTTTGCTACCCCAGTGCTTCTTCCAATCCAGTTTCCTGTGCTCATTGCGAATTTGATTCTTTCGCTTACTGCTCCAGGTCTTACGATTGTTGAGATATTTAGTTTTCTTCTTCTTGTTACAGTTCTGTCAATTTGGAATCTTAAATCTTTTACGAAATACTTGAATGAGTATCTGAATAAGTGTTCCATTAATTTTCCACTTAGTTCAAGTCTTTTATTTGCGTAATGATCTTTATCATCTTTACCGCGTAATCCGTATGATCTTTCAATGGCTTTTGTTGCCATCATTGCTAAGTAGTATGCTTTTGCTAGTCTTGCGGGTTCGTCTTGTCCGATGTGTGGAAGTAAAAATCCGTCAATTACTTCTCTTGCTCTTCTTAATCGGTAATCAATTACTTGTCCTGGTGCAACAAATTTACCTATTTTGTCCAGTGCTTCTTCTTCAGTATTAATTTCGCATTCTTCCCAGTTTAATAGTAAGTCATTTTGTATTTCTATTTGTTCTGGGAATGCATCAAAAATATCTTTTTTTGTTCTTAGTCCAAGTGCTTTGAATAATGAGAATAGTGCAAGTTTTTTTGGGCTTGTTGGGAATGATGCGTAAATTAGTCCTTCGTTTGATCTTAAGATTCTTACTCTTCCCTTAAATGCTCCTCTTGTTGAGATTACTTCTGCAACAACTCCTTTTTCTCCTTCAGAAATTAGTACTCTATCACTTGATAGTACTTCTTGTGTCATTAATGCTTTTTCGCTTCCGTTAACAATGAAGTAACCACCAAAGTCTTTTGGGTCTTCTCCCATTTCTATTAATTCTTCAGGGCTTTTTCCTTTTAACCAGCATAAATTTGATTTTAACATTATTGGTAAATCTCCAATATATGTTCTTCTTGCGTCTTGTTCAACATCTCTTCTAAATAATCTCATTGTTAAATATAATGGGCCTGCGTATGTTCTGTTTCTTAGTCTTGCTTCCATTGGAGTGAATTCATCTCTTGGAGAACCATCTGCTTCGATGATTTTTGGTTTGTCAAGTTCAATATTAGATAATTCAACTCTTACTTCTTCGATTTTTGGGACAATTAGTGCATTTTCTCTTACTATATCAATTAGTTTTTGGTCTATAAATTGGTTGAATGAATCAATCTCCATTTGCGCGATATTTTTGTTTCTTAAATATGATTCCATTAATTCCCAAGACATGCAGCTCACCCTTTATGTTGGAGTTGGTTTTTTGAGCAATTTAGCCCGCTTGCCGTCAACCCTTTCGGCTTAATTATAATCCAATCATTCTGACTGGCTCAAATTTAAATTACTCTTCGATAGTATATTGCTTGCCCTGCAGTTAGTGAGTCACGGATTATTTTTACAACATCGCCTTTTTCAGGCTTTAGATGTTTTATTGCAGCGTCTAGTTTTTCGATTCTTGGCAGAGCGTCTTTTTTTATTCCAAGTTCTGCCATTAGTTCTGCAACTTTTTCTTTTTTAATCAGTACATGCTCTGGAACTAAATAGTGTCTTTTTTGTTCAACCAATTTACCACCAAGCAATGTTTTTGCAAGTGTTGCAAAATTTCGTTATTTTGCGCCACCAGGCAAATTTACTCTTTTTAGCGACATGTGAACTGGGATAGCTATAATTGTATAAACAATCAAGCGATAAACCTAAATTTCACCAAGCGCTCTAACAGCCACTAGGGCGTATAATACAGAAAATAGATTTGGAAACCTTTATAAGGGTTGGCGTATAACTCCCTAATTTTACTACTTTAGTGGCTATTTCATCCTTCTTAGTTGTTCAAAATATGCTTCTTCCACTTGTTTTATTGGTTTTCTTTTGGTAATGTCTTCGCCAGGGTAGTGCCAGAACTGGATTGTTTCTTCATTTGCTTTCCAGCAGAATAATATTTCTTTGTCATTAAATTTTGAGTATAAATCAACTTCCATTTTATCCAAGTCTCGCATTACGCATCCTTGTCTTATCAAAAATCCAAGCAGGGAGTATAATTCAACATTTTTTTCGTGAAAGTTTTTGTTTAGTTCAACTTCAAGTAAAAAGTTTTCAATATTATCTTCATCAAATTCTATTTTTGTGTTGTCAAGCATTTGAAGTTGTTCATTTAGTTCGCTTACTCGTTCAACTTCAGGACGTAATTTCTTCAAAAGTTCATTTGCTTGCTTTAATGAAAAGTAAATTTTAGGCATACCTAATTGGGACTGATAATCCTTTATAAAGCATATGTGGAAATAGATTTTAAACAGGGAAAATGAATACTCTATAATTAGGTTATATGAAATAATTAACAGTGGTATTGTTATGAATCGTCCGGAACTTTTGGTCGGAGTTGCTGATTTTACTTGTGCAATTGCTGGAGTAAAAAATGGTGCTGATGCGCTTTACTTTGGAGTAAAAGGTTACAATATGCGGGATCTTGGAACTAATTTTTCTACAAAAGAGTTAAAGAAATTAATGCTGTATTTGCATGAAAATAAAGTAAAGGGTTATTTGGCACTGAATACAATTATTTTTGATGATGAATTAAAAAAAGTAGAAAAAATATTAATTGCAGCAAAAAAAGCTAGAGTTGATGCAATAATTCTTTCTGACCTTGGAGTTTTGGCTTTAGCAAAAAAACACGAAATGAAAGTATTTTTGAGTACACAGGCAAGTGTTTCAAATTCTCTTGCATTAAAAGAATTTGCTTCTCTTGGAGTGTCAAGAATTATTCTTGCAAGAGAACTTAATTTGAAACAAATTAAAGCAGTAAAAAAAAGTGCAGTTAAAAGTAAAATTGAGATAGAATGTTTTGTTCATGGCGCAATGTGTATTTCAGTTTCAGGAAGATGTTTTTTAAGTCACGATTTGTTTAAAAGAAGTGCAAATAGGGGAGAGTGTTTACAGCCTTGCAGAAGAGCGTTTTTTTTAGATGGCACTGCACCGGATTATGAAAAAAAGGAAGTTTATCTTGATGGGGATACAATTTTATCAGCTAAAGATTTGAAGACAATTGATTTTTTAGACGCAGTAATTGATACTGGAGTAGATTCTTTAAAAATTGAGGGGCGAACTAAGCCAAGTGATTATGTTGCTACTGTAACTAAGTATTATAGAGAAGCTATTGATGCCGTGATTAATAATAAATTTACTAAAGAAAGAATTGTTGAGTGGAACAAGGAATTAGAAAAAGTTTATAATAGAGAATTTTCAGATGGTTTCTTTTACAAGACTCCTACAGGAAATGATCTTGCTAGAGGACAAGGAAGTTTTCAGAAACAAAAACGTGTTCAAGTTGGTTTTGTTGTTAATTATTACAAAAAAGTCGGCGTTGCAGAGGTTAGAATTATTAATGATTTAAAAATTGGCGATAAATTAGTGTTTGAAGGAGTTACTACTTTTATCGAAGCTACGCTTGATTCTATGCAGGTGCATCACAAAAATGTGCTTTCAGCTAAAAAAGGAGATCTTGTTGGAATTAAAACTAAGGATAGAGTTAGAATTAATGATCTGGTTTTTGCTTTAAAGGAAAGAAAATAATTCCCCTCCCGAACAGCACAAATCAGCTACTTCCTTCTTTTAAAAATGTCATGGTTTAGTAAATTTGGAGTGTATTTCTTGTTACACCAAAAAATAGAGATTTCTTTTTAATAAAAAAGTGGTCAATTGTAATATGCATCAATTAATCAACTATAAAGGGCTTTTCAAAGCTAATAGAGCCACCACCCTAACCGCCACTAATTGTAAATCCATTGTCCCTTCAATGCGAACCGCCTAAAACTTAGGCGTATTTAGCATTTGATTTGTTGATAGATGCATTAAAGCTTTTAAAAATATTAATCGCTTGGCTTTTTTGCTTTCTTCTAACAGCCTTGTTGATTTTTTCAATTTTTTGTTTCAACTAGGAAATTTCTTTTGCTAAAAAAGTTTGATAGTACTCAAGGGATTTATTTTGTGGTTAGCCATCGGCATGGAGTTTAGTTTTGTTAGAAGTCGTTTAGAGGAGGTTTTTTGGGCATGGGAGAAAGATTATATGAATCAAAATGGACAGGGGATAAAATTAGACACAAATCGTCTTGTGTTAAGGGAGTTAAGAAAAGAAGATGAGGCAAGTATTGTGAAAAATGCGAATAATTTAAACGTTACTCAATACATGACTATACTTCCTTATCCATATACTCTTATGGACGCAGAGTGGTTTGTGAATAAGACTCTTGAACAATCTGCGAAAAATATAGACGAGCGAACTGACTTTGGTTTCGCAATAACTTTTAGGGATAGCGATATCTTAATGGGAGTTATTGGGCTTTCAAAGGTTGATCGGTTTGAAGGAACTGGGATAGTTGGTTATTGGCTTGGCGAAATGTTCTGGAAAAAGGGAATCATGAGCGAAGCTGCTAGGACGGTAATTGATTTTGCTTTTAATAAAATCAATTTAAGAAGAATCAATATAAGTGCTGTCCCTGAAAATACCACTTCAAATGCTTTGATTCGTTCGCTTGGTTTTTCGTATGAAGGAACAAGGCGCAAAAAGCATCGTTCAAAATCAACTGGGAAAATTCATGATCTTAATGAGTACGGGCTTTTGGCGGAAGAATGGGCAAAGAGTAGAAATGAAAACAAAATGCACTAAATATAATGAATAAATACAACTTTGGTCCATATTGTAACATGATTGAGATCAATAATCTTGATTTTTTAGGTTACAATGAGGACCAAAAAAAAGTTCTTTCGTTAATTAAAGAAGCAAAAAAACCAAGAACTAAAATAAAGCTTTGTTTGATGGTTGCTCCTTCTTTTGTTGTTGATTTTGATTATAAGTACTTTGTTCAATTAATGAAGAATTTGGGTTTTGATAAAGTCACTGAACTTACTTTTGGAGCAAAGATAGTGAATCAGAATTACCACAAATTTATCAAAGAACATTATTCAGATTACATAAGAAGTGGTAAAAAGAAAGATAAAAATTTTCAAGACAAATTCATTGCTTCTGTTTGTCCTGCAAGTGTTTCTCTAATTTTGCATCAGCATCCTGAATTGAAAAAATACTTACTTCCTTTTGTTTCTCCAATGGTTGCTATGGCTAAAGTTGTTAGAAAAAGTTTTCCATTTCATACAATTGTTTTTCTTGCGCCTTGTGGAGCAAAAAAGGTTGAAGCCCAAGGATGCACTAACAATAAGGGAAAAAAGTTGATTGATGCTTGCGTTACTTTTTCTGAGATGAAACAAATTGTTGCAAAAGAAAAGCCTTCAAAATATCATTGCAAACATATTTTTGATTCATTTAATAATTCTTATACAAAAATTTATCCTCTTTCTGGCGGTTTGAGTGCAACTCTGCACTATAAAGGAATTCTTGATAAAAAAGATATGGTTGCTTGTGATGGATCAAAAAACTTAACCAAGCTTTTTTTAAAAAATCCAGATAAAGTGTTTTATGATATTTTGTTTTGTAAGGGGGGCTGCATTGGCGGTCCAGGGGTTGCAACAAGAACCCCAATTTCAATTCGCAAACAAAGGGTTCTAAGGTATAAGAATGTTAAAAATGATCACAAAACTTCAAGTAAACAAAGTACTAAAGATTATACTCACAGTCTTGATTTTTCAAAACATTTTTAGAACAAAATTAATTGGTTAGGTAAGTTTAAGTATATGGTGACTGTTTTATTTTTGGTGGTTTAATTGTTTGGCCCGCATACTTCAAAAAGAACTCCGCATATTCAAAGACAAAAAGGAAATTTAAAAGAAAGGGAGTATAGACCCCGTAATCCTGCATCAATTTATGAAGCTTTAAACCCAAGGCATATGCATAATTTAAAAATGCCGAGAAACAGTAATCAGGGTCGTTTGGCGGTTAAAGCGCTTAGGGGTTCAGAGAGTGGGCGTGTACTTTTAAGAAAATTTGTTAATTCTGAAGAGGGGCGCTTAGCGTTAAGAGAGTTTGTTAGTTTTCCAGGGGGCGAAGTAGCTTTGAAAAAGCTTGGTCGTTCTCGCGGGGGTAATTTAGCGTTAAGAGAGCTTAGTCTCTCTACTAAAGGTTGTGTTGATTTAAGAAGGCTTATTGGTTCTGATGAAGGGCGTATTTTTTTAAGAGCGCTTAGTGGGTCAGAGGAAGATGTTAGAAGATTAGTTCTTATTGCAAGTGCTGGTGGTTTATCAGGATTAAAATCGCATATATAACCCAAGCCAAAAAACAATCAAAAAACCAGATAAATCGCTTATTCCTAACTATTAATGATACTTTTAATTATTTGCATCCACTTTTTTCTAAGCATAATAAGCTCACAAAAAAGTTTAGTGGTTTTATGATTTATCATGTAATAACAACTCCGGAGTGCAATCTTTGTTGTAAGTATTGCTGTGAAAAGTCTTTCGATGAACCAGATTCAGGCATTGAATTTGAATCAGTACCTGCTGTTCCAAATTATTCTCTAAAGGAACTTGATAATTTTCTTAAAAAAGACCTTGACAAGCCAGTTTCTTTGATTTTTTACGGAGGCGAGCCTTTACTAAATATTGATTTTATAAAAAAGGTTATTGACCATCAAATTAAATCTAAAACTGTAAAAAACTTTTTGATTCAGACAAATGGCATTCTTCTAAATAAGCTTGAGAAAAAGTATGTAAATATGTTCCACACGATTCTTGTTTCTATTGATGGTGGGAAAGAAACTACTAATACTAACCGAGGGGAAAAAACTTTTGAAATTGTTAATAAGAATTTAAATAAATTAATAGAAGATGGATTTAAGGGAGAAATTATCGCTAGAATGGCTGTTGAAGAGCCAACAAATTTTTATCGCGATATTATGGATTTAATTTCTCCAAAAACCCCTAATGCTTTTAGATTTACTTCTGTTCATTGGCAACTTGATGCAAATATGTGGCATGATTATGAGAAAAGAAACTTTCCTAATTGGATAAAAGGATACAATAAAGATATTACAAGGCTTGCCAATTTTTGGATTAGTGAGCTTTCAAAAGGCAATGTGTTGCGTTTGTATCCATTTATGGGAATAATGGATTCACTTATTAATAAAACAAATTATCATTTGCGTTGTGGTTCAGGGATTGGAAATTTTACAATTCTTCCTAACGGCAAGATTTCCGTTTGTCCGATAATGTCAGGAATTAAAGAAAATTATCTTGGGGATATAAAGACTGCAAATCCAAGTGATTTACCTTTTTTACTTACAGTAAAAGAACCTTGTACTTCTTGCACTGATTTTGAATTGTGTGGTGGAAGGTGCCTTTATTCTAATCTTCATCCAGTGTGGGCAAAAAAAGGTATTAATGAAATTTGTTCTTCAATAAAACACTTGATTAGTGAAATGAAACGTGTTCAGCCAATTATAGAAAAGATAATTAAGGATGAAAAAATCAAGAAAAAGGATTTAAAATTTTTAAAATATAATTGTGCTGAAATAATTCCTTAAAATTTATTATATTGCCATTTTTGAGTGGCAGATAGAAATTTTTCTGCGCTAGGAAAGCTTTTTATTCATCAGAAACATTGTTTTTTCATGAAACAGATTGGAAAACTTGGTAAAATAGGAACTTTAGTTAAGTCTAAACATAACAGTCCTTCCATGGTACTTAAAGAATTAAGTGAGGCAAGGCTTAGAAAAAAATCGCCTCATCCAGGGCTTGTGCCTCTTAGTAAAGCTCCAATGGATATTCAACTTGGCGCAGTAATGCTTGCAACAAGTAATGCACAAAGAAATTTATTTAGATTGCAAAATAGTACTTCACACAAGACCAAATTAAATCCTCAAACTCAAACTTTGAATAATTCAATTCAGCACATTAATCAGGCAGTTTCTTTACTTAATGCTCAACAAAAAAGAAGACTTACTGCTGAAGAATCAAAACAGCTTTATGAACTTAGGGCAAAAATTGTTAGAGAACGCGGTACGCATAAGACGTTAGGGATTCAAGATAGACACATTAGGATTTTACTTAGGTAACTTGTTAAATATTCTCTTAGAATATCAAGAGTTTTTAAGTATTTTATTTGTTTTTAGAAACAAATTTTTAATAATTTAGTTTTACTTTTGATTGGTTTCTTTTTTTATTTTCGCAAAAAAGAATTGTTGTGTGTTATTATCCTGTGGGTATAATCTGACGCACCCTGGGCAGTTTTTATTTTCGCGTATTTTTACTCCTTTTAGTTGTACTAAAACAACACTAGCTTTTCCAAGTTTTTGTTTTTCGCCCACACCATTTCTTTCTTTTAATAAGTGATTAACTACTTCTTCATCTTCTTCTGGCGCAAATGTGCATGTTGAATAAACCATTTCCCCGCCCTCGGCAAGGTAATCAAATGCTCTTACTATCATGTGTTTTTGTTCTATTGATTTTTTTTCTACTAATTTTTGTGACCAGCTTATGAGGGCTTCTCTTTTTTTTCTTACAAGCCCTTCGCTTGAGCAGGGGGCGTCTAGTATTATTTTGTCAAATCGTTTGTTGTGTTTTAGGTTTCTAAAATCGATTCTTTTTGTTGTGACATTTTTCATTTCAAATGCTTTCATTGTCTTATCTAAGATTTCCATTCTTTTTGAGTGTACATCAGTTGCTAGTATTTCGCCTGCTAAATTGCTTAGTTGGAGTGTTTTCATTCCTGGGGCAGCACATGCATCAAGCACTTTGTCTGTTTTTTTTGGGTTTAGTGCAGCAACAGGCATCATGCTTGCTTTTTCTTGAACGCTAATCCACCCTTTTTGGTATTCTTCAAGTTTTCCTGGTTCAGAATAGTCAATTGCAAATGCTTGTGGGTGAAATAAAAGTGGGATAGTTTTAATTCCTTTTTTTGTTAGTGATTCAATTACGTTTTCTACACTTGTTTTGTTTGTATTTACCCAAAAGGATTTTGGTTGTTTTTGTTTTATTGTTTCAAAAAATATATCCCATTCAGGGCCGAGGAGAGCAGAATATTTGTCCAAGAATTGCTGTGGGAAATAAGTTTTTCTCATAAACAAGAATTAAATCAATTGCTTTATTAATTAATTCAAATGTGTTTGATTAAGTTTAAGCATTAGTGTCTGTTAGAACTAAATCTATTTCGCTAAGTGAATCATTAATACCCGATATGTCAGAACCAACATCATCTATTGTCTTGCTTGCTTCAAGATCTGAATTGACTTTTATATTGTTATCTAGTCCAGGTCCG
>Ga0247841_10011109_pt1 | contig 12062 bp, 17 predicted proteins | sample LaCruzMarch2015__2_FD_192410 | JGI IMG/M metagenome (GOLD analysis project Ga0247841, IMG submission 192410) | Freshwater microbial communities from meromictic Lake La Cruz, Castile-La Mancha, Spain - LaCruzMarch2015_18m | ecosystem: Environmental > Aquatic > Freshwater > Lake | place: Spain...
CGCTATCAAAAAACAAAAATAACTAGACCCGCCAACGCAACAAAAATTTGGAAAAAGACTCCCATTATAATAAGAACAATCCTCATTGAAACCCCCAAAATCCTTGAAACAAAATTTGAAATTAAAGCATTAAAAAACTCTACTATATCAAAGCCTTTTGGATATCTCCAATTGTATCTTCGCCATGGCGCAAAAAATGTTCTAAGCAAAAGCCCGATTGAAAAAAAGTTTGCGGCATAGGCCATATAATTATTCCAAACTTTAAACAAAAATCTGGGCGTTTCCCAAAACTGCCACAAAATCCATGTCGTTAAAATATTTTCTCCGTCCATGCTTTTACTTTATTAATTTTACACCAATTCCCGCTATTGCGCCACCGCCAAAAACCAGCACAGTTGCAAGTAGCGACCAACTCAAAAGATTTAAGATTTTTGTGATTGTATCAGGAGAAATCATTTGGCCAACCTGTTTCTGGGTTGCCAGACTAAGCAGCTGCTGAAGCTGGTCCTGCTGATTTTGCGTCCCGGTGTTGGTTGTTGTATTAGAGGCTGGGGGCGTTGAAAAAATTAACGGCGCAGAAATTTTATTTGAAAAAATATTATAAGACTGCCACATTGAGCCTGTAATAATGACTATCCCCACTACTAACAAAATATAGCCTAAAATCTTGTTTATCATAATTCTAAAAATTATTATTTAATATTTCGTTCTTAATGTCGTCTGGGATTGGGATCGCTTCTCCGGGTTTTGAAACTCCGGGGTAACGCCAGGCAGAAATTATTTTTCTAACGTTACCTTCGTCGCGTTTTTTTATGTCTTTATACATGAGCCAGATTTCTCCCGGAGCTCGTTTTGGTTTTTGCCAAGCTTTGGCTAAGGTTATTTTTTTTTCTTTAAAAAAAACTTTATTAGTTTTCATCACAGCAGTTGTACCGAGCACAATCCCCTGCTCTTTCCTTTCGGGCTTGTAGAGTATTCCCAAAAGTTTTTGCTTTGACAATCCATACTGCCGCATTTTTATTTTAGAATGTTCTGTCCAAAAAAGTTTTCTATAAGTTTGCGCCATTTTAGGTGTGGGCAGTACAGGATTCGAACCTGTGACCCCTGCAATGTGAATGCAATGCTCTACCGCTGAGCTAACTGCCCATTAAGACATATTATCATTATACAACAAAAGCGCGGAAATTGTACGGCGCCGCGCCCTTGTTATATAAATTGCTTAATTTTTAAAGAACCATGAAAGCTGTGGATTCAGATTTCTTTTATTACTATAGAATAGTAGATGTTAAGATTGCATTAAATAAAAAAGCCCGACCTTATGTCGAGCCTCGCCTTCTGCGCCTTCCAACGGCACGCCTGTACCCCCTTAGCACCCGGGAAACGACGCTGGAGGCAGCTATGATGCCAATGCCCAAAAGCATTGTACGCATAGCCATATCCTGGCTTGGGGAACAAAAGCATCCAAGCACAAGGATGAGTATGCCAACAAATAGTAGAATCACAGATGTAAACGCCATCTTGTACCTCATCCTCGTTAAGGAGCCGAAACAACCCCAACAGACATTTCGGAATCCGGGCAAGAAGACACGCCGGCTGCTCCAATCTCCAAGGCTTCCGCCTCGAAACACTCATACTCCTCCAAGGAAACCACATAGAGAAGAAACCATAAACCGTTTGAAGGGTATCTTCTCAACACGGAGCGTTGCAGGGCTTGTTCAATTCTATCCGCCTCAGACACACTTTCAGTTATTACCAAAGCTCTCATGCTTTGTGCCTCCGCAAATTGTGAAGGTTCTGTCCCTCGGCTGTTAAGCCTTACGTTATCCTAACTCTTTTAAATTTTATTGCAAATTAAAACCTCCGCTTTACGGAGGCTTAATTTTGTGCCCTTGTCGAGACTCGAACTCGAAACCAATTCCTTAAAAGGGAACTGCTCTACCAATTGAGCTACAAGGGCGTGCAGGGCTTATAAACCCTGATCTCTTAATTCTTCTAATACTTTTTTCTGTTCTTTCGTCAATTTCTTGGGTGTTTTTATTTTAAGTTTAACATACAAATTACCTTTTCCATATCCCCCAAAGTGCGGAACCCCTTTCCCTGTTATCTTAAAAACCTTTTCAGATTCGGTTCCCGCCGGAACAGCCAACAAAATTTTTGTTCCTTCAAGAGTTCCCACTTCTATCTCATCTCCCAAAACAGATTGTGAAAAAGTAATTGGATTTTCAACAAACAAATCGTCTCCCCTTCTTTCAAAAACAGAATGTCTTTTAATGAATACTCTTGCATATAAGTCCCCTGCTTTTCCGCCTCTCTTTCCGGCTTCGCCCCGAGCTTCGACCCGTAAAACTTGTTCCGAATCCACCCCCGCTGGAACTGACACTTCTATTATATCTTCTGCTTTTATTCTTCCCTCTCCCTTGCAAACATTGCACGGTTTTTCAGGTTTTGTTCCTTCGCCCTGGCATTCGGGACAAATTGCAAAAGTTGTGTATGATCCAAAAATTGTTTTTTTAACTTGCTGAACTTGCCCCGTACCCCTGCAAGAAAAACATTCTTTTATCTTTGTTGCAGGCTCTGCCCCGTTTCCTTTGCATCTGTGGCAAACAACAAATTTATTTAAGGTAATTTTTTCAACTGTCTGATTTAAAACTTTTTCTAAAGGAATCTCAATATCAACCTGAATATCCTTTCCTCTTCTTATGTCTTTCTTAGTTGTCCTCTGCCCCCCAAAATTAAAAAATTCTTCAAAAATATCACCTACATCTCCCATATCAAACTCAAACTCCTGGCTTTGCTGATTTTTATTTCCCCAGGCCCAGTTGAACCCCGAAAATCCATCAGCGCCGGCTCCCGGCTGTCCGTTTTCAAACACTCTGCCAAACTGGTCATATTGCGCGCGTTTTTCCTTATCAGAAAGCACCTGATATGCCTCGTTTATTTCTTTAAACTTTTTCTCGTCCCCTCCTTTATCCGGATGGTGCTTGTGAGCCAATTTGTGAAACGCTTTTTTAATTTCGTCTTGTGAGGCCGTCTTAGGCACTCCCAAAACTTCATAATAATCCATATATTTTTATTTCTCTGTGTATTTTCCTTCTTCGGCCTTCGGTTCATCTTTATCTTTCTTTGTCTCGCCATCATCGGACGGCTTTTCCTGTGTTTTTTGTTCCTTATACAATTCAGCGCCAACCTTTTGTATAGCATCTGAAAGCTCTTGGGTCTTTGCTTTAATGTTTTCTATATTATCACTTTTTGTAGCTTCTTTCAAGGCGCTAATCTTTTCCTCCACAGGCTTTTTCAAATCAGCAGAAACCTTGTCTCCCGCATCTTTTAAGGTTTTCTCTGAAGTGTAAACCAGGGCATCGGCCACATTTCTGGCTTCAATCAGTCCCTGTTTTTTCTTATCCTCTTCTGCGTGCAATTCTGCCTCTTTTTTCATTTTCTCAACCTCTTCTTTTGAAATTCCGGCCGATCCTTCAATTTTAATTGACTGTGTTTTCCCTGATGCCTTGTCTTTTGCAGACACATTTAAAATTCCATTAGCATCGATGTCAAACGAAACCTCAACCTGCGGAACTCCTCGAGGTGACGGCGGTATGCCGTCCAAAATAAATCTTCCCAAAGTTTTGTTGTCTTGCGCCATTGGCCTCTCGCCCTGCAAAACATGGATTTCAACCTGCGTTTGGTTATCGGCTGCAGTTGAAAACACTTGAGTTTTTGCAGTAGGCACGGTTGTGTTTTTTGAAATTAAAATGGTGTCAACTCCGCCAAAAGTTTCAATTCCCAATGAAAGCGGGGTCACATCCAGCAATAATACGTCTCTAACGTTCCCTTGCATTATTCCGCCCTGAACAGCAGCTCCAATTGCCACAACTTCGTCGGGGTTAACTTCTTTGTTGGGTTCTTTGCCAAAAAGCTTTTTAACTTCTTCCTGCATTTTTGGCATTCTTGTTTGGCCTCCAACCAAAACTATCTCATCAATATCAGAAGATTGTAAATTGGCTTCCTTTAAAGTGCTTTTAACCAACTCAATAGATTTATCAATGTAATCCTGCACCATGCTTTCCAAATTGGCTCTGGTCAATTTATAAAGCAAATGCTTTGGACCGTTTTGGTCTGAAGTTATAAATGGCAAGTTTACTTCTGTTTCAATACTTGAAGACAATTCTATTTTTGCTTTTTCGGCAGCTTCTTTAATTCTTTGCAAAGCCAAATTGTCTTTTTGCAAATCAACTCCGTTGTCTTTTTTAAATTCATCTACAACCCAATTCATAATTCTTTGGTCAAAATCATCACCTCCAAGGTGCGTGTCCCCACCAGTCGCCTTAACTTCTACCGTGTCAGCGCCCACATCCAAAATCGATATGTCAAAAGTTCCTCCGCCAAAGTCATAAACCACAATTTTTTCGTCTTTCTTTTTGTTTAGCCCGTAAGCCAAAGCCGCTGCTGTTGGTTCATTTATCACGCGCTTTACGTCAAACCCGGCTATCTCGCCAGCTATTTTAGTGGCCTTTCTTTGAGAGTCGTCAAAATATGCCGGGCAAGTTATAATTGCTTCTGTAATTGTTTCACCAAGTTTGGCTTCGGCATCTGCTTTTAATTTTTGCAAAATCATTGCAGAAATTTCAGCTGGGTTCAACCATTTGTCTCCCATTTTAACATCTACTCCGCCATCTGCGGATTCTCTTAATTCATAAGGCAAAAGTTTTTTGTCGCGCTGAACTTCTGCATCAGAAAATTTTCTGCCAATTAATCTTTTAACAGAAAAAATTGTATTGTGCGGGTTTGTTACTGCCTGTCTTTTTGCAAGCACGCCAACCACTCTTTCGCCGCCTTTTGAAATGGCAACAATTGACGGAGTTGTCCTGGCGCCTTCTTTATTTTCTACAATCTTCGGCTCGCCCGATTCCACAACCGCCATGGCCGAAAATGTTGTCCCTAAATCTATACCTAATATCTTGCTCATATTTTTTTATTTTATTTATTAATTAATTAATTAATTTTATTTTATATATGTTTTGCTATTTCTTTTGCCACCTCCAAAGCTGTTGCCCTTAAACCTGTAATCCAGAATACTTTTCCAGACTCTTTAAAAAAATCTAACATTTTGTAAAATGCTCCCTTTATTAAATTTTTATCCTGTGGCGGGTTGGATAGTATTTCAGCAGCTTTTTTATATTCCTCCTTGTTTTCAGAATATGGAAGCTCTTTTTCAATAAAATCTTTAAGTGCTGAAACATCTACGTTAACTTCGTTTCCTGTAATTTTTACATTTCCGTCTCCGCTCACCTCCATATTACCGTTTACTGTTACATCCCCATTAAAATTTACTGACATATTTTTTGTTTTTTACTTTAACAAATTTTTAACTAGATTTATTGGTTTCGCTCCAGCAATATGCATTGGCTCTCTAATATCTAGATCTTTCACGACCTGTGAAGGCGTTCTAAATGAAATGCTCATTACACCCACTACTTCATTTGTTTCTGCATTTATTAATGGACACCCAGAATTTCCAGGGTTGCTTATTGCATCAATAATAAACCAATTCCTTGGATGTGCTTCATCCACACCATCACGTTTTATATTGCTTACAATACCCTTGCTTACTACTAGAGTTATACCAAATCCGTCGTTAATAAGCTGGGCAGCATAAGGAAATCCAATAAAATATATATCCTGCCCGATTTCAATTTCTTCGGAATTACCCAATTTTAGTCCCGATAAATCCTTTGGTTTTTCGCCCACGAATTCAAATACTGCTAAATCATTTTTTATATCTCTTTTTTCGGGCAATAACTTTATCGGCATCCATTGGTATCTTTCCAATTCCTTGCCCATTTGCTCAACCATCACATTGGCTTTTAACGCGCTAATTTGTTCTTCGGTTAAATTATTTAGCAGGTGCGCGCAAGTAATAATTTTTCCATTGGAAATGAATCCACTACCCAGAATGGTGATTTGATTTGCACTCGGATTAAACCCGATTGCCACTATTGATTGTTTCGCGTCTTTCACATTATTTTTAAAATTTTGCGTCATTTTTTTAAATTTAAATTTTATTTTTATTGTTTATATTTTCTGCTGTTCCATTAGTGTCATAAAAAACATTTTCTACAGTATCTTCTATGTCCGAAGCCGCATTATTAAGGTCGTAATATTTTTTAAACCCGTCTCCGAAATTGAACGTATTGTAGTTTTTTTGGGATGATATAAACATTTTCAGATCGGAAACGTCTTTTCTAACCCTTTCTATATCCTTTTTAATTTTTATTAGATTACCAATATTAATTTCAATTTTCCCTGAAACAATTAGAGTCAGCAATAAGGCGAATAAAATGCATATCGGATATACAAGAGTGTCCACCCCTTCCCTCGACAATAAATAAATTATTACAAGAGAAACAAACAAAACGAAAAATAATTTCCACAAAAATTCATCCTCCCTATTTTTTGTCTCACTATTTTCCATAAACTATTTACTATTTTTCTTAAATTTATATGTATAGGCGTAAACTGACGTATCGTTTTTTATTGCGCAATTAAGATTGTGACGTTTGAATGCATCAATTAATTCCTGCCGAGTTTTGTATGTTTTGTAATGGCTTTTGTCATTTAAATCTATTTTACCCACAGTTGTCGCAACAACTTTTGTAATTTCTCCCCGCCCAAAAATTTCTCCAGTCTGGCTATTCTCAAAAGCCACAACGTCGCCCACTTTTAACTTATGGTCTCTCAATCTCCACGTGCATATTTTTCCGTCAAACACCTCCCGCACAATATCTTTATGAAACCCCATTTTAGTTTGCTTTTCGTTAAATAATTTGTCCACGAATTTTTCTAAAGGTGCGCGCCAATCATCTTCTAGTTGGGAGTATAAAAATTTTACCAATTCTTCGTCCTCTGCGCCAAGCTTTTTATCTTCAAATTTAGCGAGCTTATCAAAAATTATTTTGTCTTGTTCATTTTCTAATCTGTATGGCGTTTTTGACTTAGGCGGAAATTCCATATTTTTATTTATCTAGAATCATTCTTATTCTCGGCTCGCCGTCGTCAAAATAATTTTCCATTTGTTCGCCAGTTTTTTTGAATCCCAGCGATTCGTATAACCTTATAGCTTTCTCGTTTTCAGAATGGGTTACAAGGTCAATTGTTTTAGCGCCGTCTAATTTTTCTAAAAGTAATTTCACAGCCCGCCTTGCTATGCCCCATCCCTGAAATTCCTTAGCAACAGCCAAACCGCTGATATAAGCATGGCCTTCATTGAGCATTTGGTAAGATATGTCGCCAACAATTTTACCGTCACTCTCAATCAAAAAATAAATATTTTCGGCGAGTTCTTTTTTTGCATCTTCAACTCCCGTTAACCCAGAATAAATTTTTGTTCCAACAAGGCCTTTTTCAACCTCCAAAATACTGGATATATCCTCCTCCGTCGCCCGTTTCAAGGTTATATTTTCCATAATAACTTTATTTGCTAATTTTTACCTTCGCTGGACGGATTAGTTTACCCTGCATTGCGTATCCCCTCTGCACTTCCTCTGAAACAACATCGCCCTCGCCTTCTACGGCCTCCATAGTGTTTGGGTCAAAAGGCTTGCCCAAAACTTCTATCGGTTCAATCCCCTCTTTTTTCAAAAAGTCGCAAAGCTGATTTTTAATTTGATTAAATCCCTCTATCCAATTATGATTTTTCAATTCATCTGGAACATGCGATTCAGCCAAATAAATATTATCTAAAATTGGAATTATTTTTAAAATCAATTCTTCGTTTGCATATTTAGCAAGGTTTGAGATTCTCTCCATTTCTTCTTTCTTATAATTCAAAAAATCAGCGCGCTCTCTTTTCCAGCCATTTAAATATTCCTCGCACTTAGCCCGCGCATCCTCCAAATCTTTTCTTAATTTTTCTGCATCTATGATATTTTCTTCCTCCATAGTTTTAAATTTTATCTGGATAATTTGAACAAATATAATCTACGTTTAATGATTTTGCTTTTTCTATTTCCTCGGGTTCATTTGCTGCCCAAACGTAAACCTTTAAACCCCGCATGTGCGATTGGTCCACAAATCCTTGAGTAGCTTCCTTTATGGGAACATTTACAGAATATGCGTCTATTTTTTCTGAAAAATCTATAAGACCTTCCGGTATTTCTTCTGTCAAAACGCCTATTTTAATTTTCGGGCTTAAATTCTTGAATTTTTCCAATTCGCTGTGATTAAAAGACGAAACAAGAAAATCATCATATTCCCAGCCTTTTTCTTCAATATATTTTTCAATTACTCGTGAAACCGGCTCCGCAGTATTTTCTCCCTTCAACTCTATGTTTATATCAACTTTTTTATCTACTAAATCCAGCACTTCTTCAATGGCAGGGATGCCCAGCTCTTTTAACTCGTTTAGGGTTTTTTCCTCAACTTTACCCTTGCCTTTTGTTGTTCGGTCAACTGTATCGTCGTGAATAACCACCAACTCGCCGGATTTTAAAATATAAACATCAAACTCTATCATATCAACCCCCAATTCCAGCGCTTTCTGAAATGACGGCAATGTATTCTCCGGCGCGTAGCCCGCAGCTCCCCTGTGCCCTACTTTACAGACCATAATTTTCCAATTTTTTAATTATTTCGCTGATTATATTTATATTTTCATTGTGGGTTGTTTTTGAAGGACCCAATATTTCCAATATTTCCAAAAGGTTGCCCTTTTTTTCAATTCTTGTGTAGTTTAGTGTCATTGAAACTTCAGACAAAGATTTCATAAGCTCCTCCGCCAGCCTTAATTCGTCATCTATTTGTTTTCTGGTATTTTCTATTTCCTCAAAAATAAAATCTGAAAACGCGTCCTCTTTGTGCTGATAAAATTTTTCTGCAAAATATTTGTAGGCTTTCTGCGTTGGAACTCTTCCGGCCGAGGTATGCGGCTGGTCTATAAACCCCTGTTTGGAAAGCTCTTGCAAATCATTTCTTACTGTTGCAGGACTGATATCTAAATCAGAAACCTTTTTTAAGGCAAGAGAGCTCACTGGTTCTGCGGTGTTTATATATTCTTTAATAAGAAAATTTAATAGTTTTTCCTGACGCTCGGTTAACATAATGCAATCTTACAAAATTAGCAGTCCACTGTCAAGAGTGACAAAAAAAGAGCTGAATTAGATCAGCCCCTCCGCGAGACTGCAAAGCAGAACCCGTAGAAAATAGTTGGAAAAACTAGCCTCAAGGGTGTCCGACATGGAAATCTATTGCCCTCCCGCCGGCTAGCCTGCAACTCAACTTTCCGAAGCAGCGCGTAAAGATCCGGAAATCCAAAAGCGCCGTCTTCAGTTTTTTGAATTCGCTCCGAAAGCGTCGGAACTGCAAACCCGGCTACTCTCCGTATTGCCATGGCAAATACCTCCGCTTGATTGTTGATATTGGTTGGTGAAAAGGGCTGTATTTTTATGCTACAATTTATAACCTCTGCGGTCAATGTAAAAAAAGAAGACCTTTGTCAGGCCCTCAGGCAACGGCTGCTGCCTCTGCTGCGGTCATTCTTGCCAAAAGGAGAGATTCTAGCCGATGGAATTCCCCACCCAGGCGTCGCAAGCGGCGAGACTGGTGCGACAGATCAAGGTCTGCCTCGTCAATCTCCTCCGCTTTCGCTGCTACTTCCCTAATCAGATGCCGATCCTCATCGGTGGGTTGCCCGGAGTTGACTCTGAAGAGAATCACCACCGAAACTGCATCGTAACCGATGCCTTTCTGCGCTCGCTCTGCGAGTTCAGCGGTGAGCTCTGCATTTGTCAGAAACCAAAGGTCCTCGTCCTTCGTCATATAGAAACCCTCCTTCATGGAGACGGAAAAAATGTGCAAAATGGAGCACAGCCCCAATTAAGCATTTTATTATTTTTTTTCATAATAGTCAATTTACACGTAATTATATATCAAGCAACTAAAAACCGCCGAAGGGCGGTTTTTAGTTTATTTAACAAATAATCCGCAAAAGCATTTGCCGTCTTTCTCAATTTCATCTTTGGAATAAACGCACGGACAGATAATTTTTGCGTCTTGTTCAACGTCTCCGGTCACGCGCCTGCATGGACAATAACGTTTGCCGTACTTTTTTTGGTTTTCTGTCAAGCCCTGCATTATTTCGTCTACAACTTTTTTGTCTGGATTTAGTTTATATGCCATATTAAATTATCTTTTTTAGGGCTTCTTCAATCCACTGCTTTATTGCCGGTTCTGCCATGGCTCCGATAAACCCATCTACTGCCTTACCCTTATTAAACAAAATCACCATTGGAATCCTGTCTATCCCAAATTTTTGCGATGTTTGCGGGAACTCATCAACATTTATTTTTGCCAAATCAATTTTATCTTTCATCTCTTCGGCTAGCTTTTCTAGGATTGGCCCCAACACTTTGCACGGCCCGCACCAATTTGCAAAAAAATCTACCAGTACAGGCTTTTCCTGTTTGGCAATTTCTGCTTCAAAATTTTGGTCATTTAAATTTTCCATAGTATTTGCATTATACCACAATTATTGGGCTGGAGGAGGCTGTTGGCCGGCGGGGCGAATTTGTATAGACTGAGCGGTCACACTGCCGTCTTGGTTGGCCTGACCCTGCACCATCACTGTTTTACCAACCGCTAAATCGTCTGCAGTTCCGTTTACAAATTTTCCAACTTCCGTAGAACCTGAAAAGAAAATAATTTTAGAACCGCCATTTGTTAATTTTATTGTTACACTCTTATCATCCTTAGAAATTATTTCACCCGCATTTATTCCAGCACCGCCCTGCTTGTTCCCTCTTATTGATACGCCCTGCGCGCCGGGAAAATTCGCCCCGCCCCTTTTACTCTGCCCGTAAACCATGCCTCCATAAAAAGCTCCTCCTCCTAATAAAATTATAACTAACACCGCGATACCTATTAAAATATTTTTTTGCATATTATAAACTAATACTTAATTAATATTATTCATACCTTAGGGCTTCTATTGGATTTAAAGAAGCTGCTCTTTTAGACGGATAATAGCCAAAAACTATACCGATTAAAGCCGACACTCCGAATGCCATAGCAACTGCTTGGAGAGAAACTTGCGCATTGATCCCTGCAAATTTTGATATTAAGATTGCAATTATCCAGCCTAAAATTATTCCAATTATTCCCCCTGAAAAAGTTAATATAATTGCTTCTGTTAAAAATTGATTACTTATATCTTTGCTGCGCGCTCCAATGGATTTTCTCAAACCTATTTCTCGCGTGCGCTCTGTCACTGCGGTTAACATCATATTCTTTATTCCTATGCCGCCGACCACCAGAGATATTCCAGCTATTGAGGCGAGGAACAAAGTTAACATTGTAGTAATTGAATTTAGGCTTGATAGCATATCAGCCTGGTTTTGAATTGAAAAATCTGCTGTAGCTACGTTATGTTCTGCCATTAAGGCAGACGTTATTTCGGCTGTTGCAGAATCCATTTGTTCTTTACTAGCTATGCCTACTGAAATGCTTGATAAATAATTTTGTCCGGACAAAGTTTTTTCCATTACAGACAAAGGCACAAAAATCATTTCATCTGTGCTTGAAAAACTGGTTCCTCCTTTTGCTGTTAAAACCCCGATAATTTTAAATTGAATTTTATTTATTTTTATTGTGTCTCCTATAATATCGCTATCTACTGCGTCTTCTCCAAAAAGATCTGTCATGACGGTTGGACCTATGACAGCTACCTTAGACGAATTTGCGTCATTTTGGTCTGATATAAAATTTCCTGCCTGAACAGACATATTGTGAACAGTGGCATAATCAGTCATGCATCCGATAACAGTTGAATTTGAGTTATTTCCTGTTGTGGGGGAAACTATTTGATATCTGCTTTGTATTTCAGGCGAAACATAGGCAACACCGGAAACAGATTTTATTACATCAATGTCTGCGGACTTTAATGTTTGTTGAGAGCCTCTTTGTCCTGCCACCATTCCCCCGCCTCCGCTTTGAGATGCTCCTGGTCTTATAGTTAATAAATTAGAGCCCAAACTTTCAATATTTGAAGTAACATTACTTGTTACTCCGCTTCC
>Ga0247841_10011111_pt1 | contig 12062 bp, 10 predicted proteins | sample LaCruzMarch2015__2_FD_192410 | JGI IMG/M metagenome (GOLD analysis project Ga0247841, IMG submission 192410) | Freshwater microbial communities from meromictic Lake La Cruz, Castile-La Mancha, Spain - LaCruzMarch2015_18m | ecosystem: Environmental > Aquatic > Freshwater > Lake | place: Spain...
AGGCCCAAGCGGCCGCAGAAAATTTCTTTCAACCGGGTAATTTGATTGCATTACGTCAATTGGCGCTAAGGTATACAGAACGTAATGTAGACACCAAGTTAATGTCATACAAAAAGGCGCATGCAGTTTCAACGGTTTGGAATGTGCGGGATCGGTTCTTGGTGTGCATAAGCCCGAGTCCTTCAGCGACCCGTTTAATTAGGGCTGGAAAACGTATTGCTTCAGATTTGGGGGTGGAATGGATCGTGGCGTATGTTGACACTCTTTCCGAGTTACACCCTGAAGATAAAAGCAGAGTAGCTGAAATGATGAATTTTGCAGAAAAGATGGGTGCTCAGGTAGTAACGCTCAGCGGCCAGGATATCTCAGAGACATTGATTTCATATGCGCGTTCCAAAAATGTGACAAAGATAATCATGGGTAAGCCCGGAAAACCAAAGTTGCGAGAATTATTTTTTGGTTCTATATTTGACAAATTAGCTCGTAAATGCGGAGAGATTGATTTGTATTTGTTCAGCGGAGATAAACAAGATCAGCCTGTAAAATTTAATCCACCCACCTTACTGCCGTTTTCTTGGAAAAACTTTGGATGGACCTTAGGTATAGTGACACTTTGTACTCTACTTGATTGGATTTTATTATCACATTTGGCTCTTGTAAATTTAATAATGGTTTATCTTCTTGGTGTTACTTGGATTGCTTTTCGTTTTGGCCGTCGTTTGTCGGTAATAGCTTCATTGCTTAGCGTTTTGGTTTTTGATTTTTTCTTTGTACCGCCTTATTTTACGTTTGCGGTAGCAGATGTTGAATATGTATTCACATTTATAGTAATGTTTATTGTGGGTTTTTTGATAGCCCATCTTACCGGGCAGTTGCGCAGACAAAACTTATCTATGAGGCTGCGCGAAGATCGGACGCAGACCCTATATGCGTTAAGCCGTGAACTATCCAAGAGCTCATATTCTGATGAGCTTTTTAAGATTGCGCTTAAACATATTGAAGAGTTTTTTAAGTGTAAGGCCGTGATCTTCGCTCCCGATAAAAATAAAAGATTGCTAGCTAAATTCGGTGAAATCTCGCAGATTGGGTTGGGTTCAAACGAGCTTGCGGTGGCGGAATGGGTGTATGAACACAAAAAAATTTCCGGTAAGGATACAGATACTTTGCCTGGCTCAAATGGCGTATACCTACCTTTCGTGGGTGCAGAGAAAATAGTGGGAGTTCTTGGGGTTTTTCCGATTGAAGAGAAGCAATTTGTAGATCCGGAACAGCTGCATATCCTGGAAATGTTTGTTAGTCAAACTGCATTGGCAGTCGAAGGAGCCCAGCTTGCAGCGACTGCTCTTGATGCAGTGAATAAAGTAGAGAATGAGCGTTTAAAAAACTTACTTTTGACTACTTTTTCTTCTGAGCTTACGGAACCGTTGACGTCAATCTCTCAGACAGCGTTGCAATTATTAAAACCTGAAAATATTCATGATGAATTAAAACGTGCTATATTAATAGAGAAAATGCGCCAAGAAGCTGAGCACTTAAATTCCCTCATTGCTGAGTTACCTCAAATAATCGAGTCTGAAAAGTAGCTCTATCAAGAATACCCGTCCATACAGGGGATACCTCAAAAGTGTCTCCTTGTTAAATATAGAATCTTCTTGACAAAGGATTATTAATAGCTTATACTTTTAGTGTAAGTAAGAATGTAAGGAAGTAATGATAAGCTTGCTTTGTTGGATAAGCAGGTGTTTACTGTTACGAAAGGAGTGTTAAAATGACTGTTATTGATACTGCTAAAATTACCTCAAAAGGTCAAGTTACTATACCTAACCGTATAAGGAAGCTTCTGCGTGTAAATACAGGATCTTCTTTAGCCTTTGCTTTAAGCAAAGAAGGAGTGGTTTTGCTTCCCTGTAAGGTTACTGCGGAATCGCCTTATACTGCTAGTGAATGGATGAAAATTGAGAAGTTAGCTTCGGTTAAAGGTAAGGTCTATAAAAACTCCAAAAGCGCCAAAAGTCATATTGAGACATTATGAAATTTGAATTTAAATCTTCCTTTGACCGGTCGGTTAAAAGTTTTCATGGCAGAGAAAAAGAAGAGATAAATAAAGTTGCTCTCCAAGCGATAGACATACTTTCTCACGACCGGATACTCTATAAGGGGATTGGTTTAAAGCGTCTTAAGGGTGATTTCTGGGAGATAAGACATGGCCTTAAGGCAAGGATTCTATTCCGTTGGAGGAGACTTAATAGAATTTATTCTTGCTGGTGACCACAATGATATAAAACGTTTCCTAAATAATATCTAGTTATTCCAGTAGTACCATTCTTTTTATAGAATGGGAGAATTTAACGGCTATGATCAGAGCAGCGATCATAGCCGTTTTTATCTCCTACGGTGTTGAAGGCTTAAGATATCATAGCTATTGGCCATATTGATCGTTACTGTGTGGGAATCTTATAAGCATATTATCCGGCGTTACCCAAGAATTTCTTTATCCGAAGAAAGAAAGCTAATCTTAAAAGCTCAAAAAGGTTCAAAGAAGAGCAAAGACGAGCTTGTTCTGCGTCATATAGGTTTCCTAATCTTTAGGATTCATAAAATCGCATTTTCTTCGTTGGTTCGGTCCTTTGGAGAGGATCTACTAGCAGAAGCTATCCTTATCGTTTATAAGAAAATCGAAAGTTACGACCTTAATTATTGCGATAAGTGCGGTAATCCCAGGCCCGTTAAATTTACTTCTTACATTTGGAAGCGGATTGATGGTTTTATAATCGATTCATTAAAGAAGGAGCTTAACGAGTCAAATTATTACGATAGATACAGCGGATATGCCCTTAAAAATGGGGATTTATTGTCTATGTCCGGGTCAATAGAGTCGGACAATTTTATCTCTTGATTTATCAGAGAGTTACGAAATTCCGAGCCAAAAATGACCGGACAAAGCGGACAAATCAGCGAAGAATTGTCCGCTCTAAACCCAGAATATTCTTGATATATTGAGGTATTGCGCATATAATTAGGCTAACAAATTTAGAGAGGTTTCCCCTTGTGAAATACGAGAGGGACCCCAATTTATTTTTTGCCTATTTTTGACAAGATGACTATAGGGTAACCTATAGTCAAAACGTAACTTAGCGTCGGCGAGATGAAAGTTCGAGCCAATCTTTTTCAAAAACTGGCGTTTTTCTTCCAGAGAGCCGCGGTGCGCTATGTAACTGGCTTGGCCAGCAGAAGTTACGATAGAGCGGGTGTGAGATAATAAGTTACAATAAATCCCCGGTGAGGATGACTCGCCGGGGATTTTTTATCTGGTGGTGCCCCTAGGAGCTGTGGCATTATTTTTTTGCCGCTTTTTGAAATATTAATAGTTAAATCTCCGTGGGGAATAGAGAGGTATTTTATTTTGAACTAAAATAGTTGCAGAGGCTTTTTATCTACGGTATAATAAATTTTAATTAATTGGCTAACTTTTTAAGAGAGGAGCGGTTCCCATGAAAATAAAACCAATGTTAACCATTTATTTTATATCGGCATTTTTGTTTATTAGCCCGCTATTAATTTATTCCCAGGATATTAAACCGATTAAGCTATTGGCTCCACAATTAGAAGGCGGTAAGTCTTTGATGCAAGCATTAAAGGAAAGAAAAAGTTTGCGCGAATTTAGTCTTAAAGAACTGCCTTTGCAGGTAATTTCTGATCTACTTTGGGCTGCAAATGGGATAAATCGTCCGGGTTCAGGCCACAGGACTGCTCCTTCTGCAAGGAATATGCAGGAAATCGATATTTATCTTGCCAAAACAGATGGTCTTTATTTATTTGATGCTAAGCAAAATATGTTGATACCAGTTGTAGGAGAGGATATAAGAGCTTTAACCGGTAATCAACCATTTGTCAAAGATGCTCCTGTGAATCTTATCTATGTGGCGGATCTTTCGAAAATGGGCAAAACGTCAGGGAGTAATGCAGACTTTAATGCAGGTGTTGATACAGGATTCATCAGTGAAAATGCCTATTTATACTGTGCTTCCGCAGGTTTAGCGACTGTTGTGCGCGGCATGATTGATAAACCGGTTTTGGCGAAAGCTATGAAATTACGGCCTGACCAAAAAATAATTTTGGCGCAGACAATAGGATATTTTAAAGATTAATTTAAGGAAGCAATGCAAGCAAAAAATGGCAGAGAGAAGTTTTTCTTCGTCGAGTTCGGCTTCCTTAAGGTACCCCAGTTATTTTCACCCGGGAAAACCCAAAAGATAGGAAAAAGCCTTGGATGTCTTTGATCCCCAGGGTTTTTTCCATCTCTTGATTTTGTCAGAACTTAGGACATTATTTCTAACTACATTTTTACCAATTATTTCACCAGTATTAACTGACATCCCACAGATTACAAAAGATTGCAAAAATAGGGCAAAAGTGGCACAATCCTATCTAAATGTGCTTATTGCGTAAATTGAAAAGGTGTTTATCTTTAAATAAAGGGGAGTTGTGGTTTTTTTCTCAAAGGTGGGATTAATAGGACGGTATGGGCACAGGTCACTTTAAGGGAATAGCTATGGGAATGAGCCAACAGGTTAGTGTTATTATCCCGACTTACAATTGTGGAGCGTTTATCATAGAGGCGCTTGATAGTGTTTTTGCCCAAACTTTTACGGATTATGAAGTGATTGTTGTTGATGATGGCTCAACGGATGACACCCAGGGAGTGGTCAGCCGTTATGGAGAAAAAGTCCGATATTCTTATCAAGAGAACAAAGGTGTTGCAGCCGCGCGCAATACGGGGATAAAGAATGCGCGGGGACGATTCATGGCCTTTCTGGATGCGGATGATGTTTGGCTGCCTAAGAAGCTAGAATTGCAGATGAGGGCTATATCAGAGAGCGATTCAATAGGGATAGTAGCCTGCGGGCTTTTTTGCATAAGAGAAAAAGATAATATAGAAAAAGAAGTCATTCCAAAAAACTACCCCAATAAGAATCAATTGATTCAAGAGTTATGCTGCGATCCCGAAGTTTTTTTTGGCGCGGGCTCATCCGTTCTTGTGCGCAGAGAATGTTTTCAGAGGCTGGGTTTATTTGACGAAAATCTTCATGCTGCTGAAGATTGGGATATGTGTCTAAGAATAGCACAAAGCTATGATGTAAGGTCCGTTCAATTGCCATTGCTTGAGTATCGGGTAAGAGACGGCAGCGCAGTCTCGGGTCAAAACGCGGAGCAATTTTTAACTAATGAGCTTCGGTTTATGAATAAAATCTTCCAAAGTAACGATTTTAAATGGCGGTTATTTTTGAAGGCTAGAGCCTACAGTCATCGTTATCTCCGTGCTTCTGGGGCTTGCGAAGCAATAGGCCAATGTGAGGGTGCGAGAAAGTATCTTCTCATGGCCATTTTGGTTTATCCGTTTATTTTGCTTAGGAAAACAATATTTACCCGATTTTTATTTCCCATACCCGGTAGATCTCAATACAAAAGATTGAAAAATAAAATGTGCCGTTCCGCAACTTTTTTGAATTTCAAAAAGTCCGTAAAAGAGCGCGTTTCTATTTTTCGTTTTTCAATCGTGCTACCTATGATGAAAAAACAGGAAGAACTCATTATTATCGTTCCCTTTCGTAACCGCGAAGAAAATCTTAAACAGTTTGTTCCATATATGCATAATTTCTTGAAAGACATTAAACACCGCATCGTGGTGATCGAACAGGCAGGGGATGGTTTGTTCAATAGAGCTAAATTACTAAATGCGGGTTTTAGTCTGTATCAAGCCGCAAAGGCCTATTTTTGTTTTCATGATATCGATCTGCTGCCGGAATCCGCCTTATGCGATTACTCTTATCCTGTTATGCCAACGCATCTTTCGCCTTACTGCGCACAGTTTGAATATCAGTTTTGTCTTAATTATTTTGGGGGCGTTTTTTTGGTTAATAAAGAAGACTTCCGGAGAGTTAACGGATTTAGTAATCAATACTGGGGGTGGGGAGCAGAGGACGATGATCTAAGAAAGAGGTTCGACCAAACTTGGACCATCCCTTGGACTCGGAGGATGGGAAGGTATTATTCCATTGAGCGGGTAGCTTTTGGTCATCCCCGCGCTCATGAAGACGTTAAGCGTAGCGGAAATCCACAGTACCAAAAAAACTGTAGGCGTCTAGGGTCGGGAGAACGTCTTCCCTATGATTCGAAAACTGACGGCCTGTCCGATTTGGAGTTTGAACTTCTCGAAACGATTGCTGGAGATGGCTACGTGAAACACATTGTCCGTCTTTGAGAATAAGAGGGTTTTCCCTAAGATAATGAATATTTGTTATTTAATTCACTCGTTTAGCACTCAGGCAGGAACAGAGAGTTATGTTTATAATATGTCAATAGCCTTAGCAAAGCTGGGACATAATGTGCATATTGTTTCTTTAACAGGAAAAGGTCAAAGGGATTTTAAAGGGTTAGAAGATAAAATATTTATCCATCAATTTGGGTTAAAAAAAGATTCTTTTAGGGGTTCTTGGCGATTAGAAAGTATTTTTCCCTTATTTGCATGGCGTTATGGGCGTTTAATAAAAAGGATCTTGCCCGCTATAATTAAAAATCAAGCCATTGACATAATAGAAGCAACAGATTGGGGGATAGATGCCTGGGGTTATTTGTCTAAACGGCAAGTACCTGTTTGTGTAAGATTGCACGGTTATCCCGGATTTAAAGACGAATTTGACAGGGGGATATTAAAAAAATGGCCCAAAAATTATATTTATTGGGCTATCCTAAGAAAACACATTTTATCTGCAGATCTGGTTACAGGAGTATCGAAATCTTATACTAACTTCGTCCGAAAAGCATGGGAAATTAAAGAAAAGGATATCTCAATTATCCCCATTGCAATTGATCCAAGCGTTTTTCACCCAAGTGATATTTCTCGAGAAGATCAATCAATTCTTTTTGCAGGTCGGCTAGAAAAATCTAAAGGAATTGAAATGCTTGCGCAGGCAATTCCTTTAATTTTAAAAAAATTGCCGAAGGTAAGATTTTATTTTGCAGGTAAAGATTATAAATATAATGATAGTCAACAAACATGGTCACAATATTTAATAAAGGAATTTGACAAAGAACATATTATTTATTTAGGTTCTTTATCAACCCAAGAGCTTATCCGATATTATCAGACGTCAACAATCTGTGTTATGCCTTCACTTTATGAACCTGGCGCTACGGTAGCCTTTGAGGCGATGGCTTGCGGATGTCCAGTGATAGCCAGCAGGGCAGGCGGTCTTGAAGAAGTTATTAAAGATAGACAAACAGGATTATTAACACCACCTGGTGATGCTACAGCACTTGCTGATGGTTTAATAGAATTGCTTCAAAAGAATCAACTGAGGCAGGAGATTTCACAAAAGGCTCTTGAATCGATACATAAATATTCTGACATAAATATAATTGCGCAACAAACAGTAGATGCTTATGCCAATACTATAAAAAATTTTAAAACCAAGAATCTTACCTATGGCGTAATTTAAAGAGATTGCTAAGAATATGAAGAGAATAATTCTTTTTAGATTCCACACTAATGTTGATATATGTAAGAATAGGCTGAGGCTTTTAAAAAAATACAATCCCGAAGTTAAGATTTTCGGTCTTTTTGGTGGCCAGGAAAGAGATTTAGAAAAATTTCAGAAAATACTAAATCCATAACTAGAAAGCATATATTGTATTCGAGGAAAGTCGCTTTGTTGGAAACGGACACATGGCGACTTAGCAATGAAATTGTGGTATGAGAATGTCGGCAAAACACTTTCTTTTGATACCCTTCATTATATTGAATGGGATCTGCTACTTTTTGAATCTTTGGAGAAAATATACGGTCACATACCTGAAAATGGCGTAGGCCTTACCTCATTGACATTATTAAAAAATATAGAAAAAGAATGGTTTTGGTTATCCGACGAATCTTTAAGAATTCAATGGCGTGGTCTTTTAGGATTTGTGAAAAATAAATATGGCTATAATCAGGAGCCGTTTGCATGTGAATTTTCAGGTGCATGCATACCACGAATATTTCTGGAAGAATACAGTAACACGGAAATCCCCGAGCTTTGTCATGATGAATTGAGAATTCCTTTATTTAGTCAGGTTTTTAACTTCAAGCTTTATAACACTAGTATTTGCATGAAATGGTTTGATGAATTAGAAAAACAGTTTTTTAATTGTGACAATAAAGAAATCAACTTGTCCATAATAACTAAAGAACTTGCCAAGCCATCTGGGAGAAGGGTCTTCCATCCAGTGAGAGAAAAGTTTGTGGATAATACGCCAAGTATTGGTACGTCTTAAATAGTTTTGACACAACAAAGAAGATGAGGTAGGCTAATAAACGTCCGGCGTAGCTATACCTCGACCAGAGATCGGTTTACCCCGAAATCATGATCGGCTTGCTCCGAGACGGCGATCTTCTTGACCGAAACACGCAACAAGAAAATAAAAGTCGGGATCACGAATACATGAACATACATATTTTCTATCACATAGCTATGATGGGCAGGTGGAAAGACGTGGTTGAAGAGCAAATCATGCGCTTAGCTTCTCGCGGTCCCCGGAACGCACCAATATTCGCGTATGCGGTTGGGCCGAAATCGCTATTTGAGGAATGCAAACGATTGACCTCAAAAGATTATATTGTCCTAAAGTACGGCGGGCCATTGAACAATTTTGAGTTTCCTACTTTGCGGGGACTTTACGATTTTTCTGTTCAACATGGTACCGGTTATCTTTTGTATTTGCATACAAAAGGCGTCTCTAAATTCGCCACCAATAATGACGTTCCTTGCACGGACTGGAGACGTTTTATGGAACATAGCGTTATAGACAACTATTTGGAATGCATAAAGTTATTGGCGCAATTTGATGCCTGCGGAGCCAATTTTGTGGTGGATCACTCATGGGGGACGCATTTTTCAGGAAACATGTGGTGGACAAAGGCAGAATATGTAAAGACGCTTCCTGCGCCCATATTATCAAACAGATTTGATGCCGAGCGTTGGATTTGCAGCAAGAAAGGTCGTTTTGCATCGACGGTTGTAAGTGACGCTGCCGGGTATGATCACCTGCTTCCAGAATGGAAATACGCAGATGCGGAACGAAGGCCTTTTAACCTGTAATTCCGGAAATTACGGAACTTGTTTAACCGGGTGACACGAGGATAAGGAGTTGATTTGACTCGAACTAGGATATTTCTTGAATGTACCGGCACTTGGGAAGGCGATTTAAATACTGGTATCCAGAGAGTGGTGCGTAATATCGTCAAAGAGGCGCCGGGTTTGGCAGAAGAGTTCAATGTTGAAACGGTAGCGGTAATCGCTAGATTTAATCGTTTTTGTCGCGTGGAAAAGAAAACGTTGACAGCATTACTTAAGTCTGGTTGTTTGCATTTTCTTAAAAATGCCTATTATAAATTAAGGCCGTTTTTCAGATGGTTTTTCCCGATAAGAAAGACAGAGGATTTTCTCGTTTCATACAGCGGTCGTTTTCTGTCGATTATTTTTAGCATTATTTTTTTCCCGCTGACGTTTGCGCTTTATTCCCGGCCGAAAATATCCTTCCGTAAAGGAGACGTTCTCCTTTTGCTTGATTCATCCTGGGTCTATCCGATATGGCAGGCTGTCAAGGAAGCTAAAAACAATGGCGCTACTATCGGGCTTATTGTTCATGATATTTTTCCGATTACGCACAGCAATTTCTTTCCCCTTGCGATCACCAGGCGTTTTCATGTCTGGCTTGAGCAGGCAGTTCAGTATGTTGATTTTTTTGTCAGTGTTTCTAAAACTTCGCAAGTTGAGTTACAAAAATACCTCCAGAAAACCTATCCCCATTATATGACAAATGGACGTTTCGGTTTTTTTACCCTCGGATGTTCCCTTGATAACATATCAAAAAACAGTTGTGTTAATAATCAGCTGAAAGAGTTATTTCGAAGAAAAGGTATTTATATCACCGTAGGGACTATTGAACCGCGTAAAAACCATAAATATTTATTAGATGTTTTTGATTTAGTTTGGCGGCAGCGCCCTGATCTTACCTTGTGCATAATCGGCAAGAAAGGTTGGTTAAGCGATCAGATTATGGATCGTATAAGAAAACATCTTTTATTTGAAAAGAGTCTTTTTATGTTTTTTAATTTATCAGATTCCGAACTTGGTTACTGCTATCAACATTCCAGAGCTTTGTTATCCGCATCTTTTTCCGAAGGGTTTGGTCTTCCCGTTGTAGAGGCGTTGCATTACGGATTGCCGGTTTTAGTTAGTGATACTCCTATCTACAGAGAAGTGGGGAAAGATTTCTGTACATATTTTGATATCAGTAATCCAGCCAGTCTAGTAAAAATAATTATTGATATTGAAACAAGTGGTGAAGTGCCGAAAGTTAAAGACAATAATGAATATAAACTTCCGACATGGGAAGACAGCTGCAGGGAGTTATTTACTCAGGTCAAAATTTTAAGTTAGCCACAGGCTGGCTGTATGGCTGAGGTGCTTGATAAGACCTAAGTTATTTGCGGAATACAAAAATGCTAAAAAAAATGATTATAAATTCAATCTTTATTATAATTCTTGCTGTTTTACCGGCTATTATACTGTTTAATGCATATTCTCCTAAAAGTGGTTTTCTGGATTTAATCTTCTTCGGAGAACAGTTCAGTGCTAATAGACTTAAAGAGATAAATAGTATTAATTTACCAGCTCAAACGCAAATTGGATATGATGGGCAGTTTTATGCGCAGGTAGCGTTGGATCCTTTAATTTTGCATGACAATACTATCCATGCCTTATATGAACCAACTTCTCGAGCTAGACGTATCGGACTTCCTATTTTGTCTTTCATCCTTGGTTTCGGGAATCCTGCGTGGATTCTTCAGATTTATGCCCTGTTAAATTTTGCATTTTGGGGTCTGCTATTACTAGCGCTTTATCGATACTCCGGTTTTTGTTATCGCAAAGATTTTCTGCTTGCAGCTTCCGTACTTTGGTCGACCGGCACCCTTGTATCGCTTTCGCGGGCTCTTACTGATTTTCCGGCGGCAACGCTCAGTGTCCTGGCGGTATTTTTGATTGCTAAACGTAAAATAGCTGCATCGTTGCTGAGTTTTGCGACATTATGTAAAGAGACTTCAGGTTTGGGCTTTCTCTTGTTAGCCTGGCCAGAAGGGAAATGGAAAACAAATCTTCATAAAATTTTTATATCGTGTTTAATTGTGTTTATCCCAATTGCCGTATGGGTGTTATATATAAGGATTAGAATAAATAATGGTTTTCTTGCCGATAATAATAATTTCGCCTTTCCTTTTCTAGGGATAATTTGCAAGGTGACTACAGAGGGTGAGCGGTTCTTCAGAGGGCTATCGCAGTTTTCTATTATTCATATGCGTAACTTGTTATATGAGTTCGTTTGTCCGTTATCTTTATTAGCTCAGTCGGTATATTTAATAGTTAAACCGCGGCTTTATTCGCCGTTTTGGAAATTAGGAATTGGATTTGCTGCTGTAATATATATAGTCGGTAATGCCGTTTGGGTGGAGCAGGTTTCTTATTGTCGTAGTCTTTTAATTCTTACTTTTTGCTTTAATTTCTTAATCCACAGATATGAACGGGGCATTTCATATGCGCTGTGGTACTTCATAGGCAATGTTGGAATGTCTTGGATGTGCGTTAAGTTATTATCAAAGTGGGTGCTAAATACCTCTTTTTGATAAGGACGAAGGGAAGAGGGGCGGCTGAAGAGGGATATTGTAAAAAAGGATTTATATGGCTAGAAAAAACTATCTTTTTCTAATATGGACAATAGCTGTTACCGATCTTAAGCTTAAGTATGATAATTCTGCTTTGGGGTATCTTTGGAGTCTGCTTAAACCTCTATTGATGTTCGGTACGCTTTTCCTGGTTTTCTCGGTATTTACGCGTTGGGATGTGGAGAATTATAAATTATATCTTCTTCTAGGAATAATTCTCTGGAGTTTTCTGGCGGAGGTTACCTTAAACAGCATGGTCTTGCTTTTAGGGAAAGCCGCAATCTTAAAGAAAGTGTATTTT
>Ga0247841_10011112_pt1 | contig 12061 bp, 8 predicted proteins | sample LaCruzMarch2015__2_FD_192410 | JGI IMG/M metagenome (GOLD analysis project Ga0247841, IMG submission 192410) | Freshwater microbial communities from meromictic Lake La Cruz, Castile-La Mancha, Spain - LaCruzMarch2015_18m | ecosystem: Environmental > Aquatic > Freshwater > Lake | place: Spain...
ACTTTGAAAACCGCCTTTGAAATCACGAAAAAGCCCAATGAATCAGCGGGGGAAAGGGGGCGGTATGTTTTTTTTCAGCTCCTATGGGATGCTAGTGAAGTTAAATATAGATCCCTGCAAGCACCTCAGGGCTACGCCCTTTTGCATACGCTCAAACAGAGGTCAACAAAATGGTCTAAGGCCGCTGGCTGCGAGGCCAGATGGAGGTGGACAAAACTTGCCAAGATGCGGTTGTTGATATATTGAAAACCTTCGTCCATTTCAGGCTGCCCATTCTGCCGCCGACGAGCGTAAACCGTGCTCCAGCCTGAAGATTCCCCCTGCGATGGATCAGACAGGAGCTTACCATAATGGAACTCATGTCCCCTCAAAACAGTCCCTGCCTTACCCCAGAGCGAGTCTGCCTTCAGCGTGACCTCTACATAGCCGAGTCGTATCCGCTGATCCGTCATCACTGTCTTTGCCGGCAGAAGCCCTGCCAAAGAAAATTCAACCCCTTCGCGCGTGAGGATGGATTGCGTCAAGGTGATCAACCCTCCACATTCCGCATAGATTACACCCCCACGCGTTGCAAAGTCTCGGATGGAATCCATCATCGTCCTATTTTCAGAGAGCGTCTTGGCAAACACCTCTGGATAACCGCCCCCCAGATAGAGGGCATCCGCCTCGGCAGGCAGTGTTGAGTCGTGAAGCGGCGAGAAAAAGAGAATTTTTGCCCCGCGTGATTTCAGCTCATCCAATAGATCCGGATAATAAAAATGAAAGGCCTCATCCCGTGCAACCGCTAAATTAAAACTTTTGCTAGTATTCACACGTACAGTCGAGATCGATGGAGACGAGAGATTCGGAACAGCCTCTCGACTCTTTTCCGCACACTGGAGAAGAGCTTCCACATCCAGATGGGCCTCCGCCGCCTTTTCAAAGGCTTCCAAGGTCTCCTGCGTGCACGTGGACGGATCCGCTGTCACCAGTCCCAGGTGCCTACTGCGCAATTCAGGGAACCCCATGCGCGGGACAGCTCCGACAAGCGTAGGCACACCCGCTGCCAGAAGCGCTTCTCCAAGCAAGGCACGGTGCGTCTCGCTTCCGCATTGATTGGCGATGACGCCTGCAATCTGCACGCCAGGCGCAAAGTTAGAAAAACCGGAAACCAGTGGCGCAATACTGCGACCCATGCCATGCGCATTGACCGTCAAAATGACAGGTGCCTTCAGCCACGCGGCGATTTCAGCGCTGCTGCCGGACAAGCCTGTGGACTCCGCACCGTCAAAGAGTCCCATGACACCTTCAATCACTGCAATGTCAGCATCTGCGGTCACGCGCTGAAAGAGCGCTTCAACATACGCGCGTCCGCACATCCAGCCATCGAGATTATAGCAGGGACGTCCTGACGCCAGGGCCAGCCAGCTTGGATCAAGGTAGTCCGGTCCGACCTTGAAGGTTTGCACCTTCAGTCCGCGACGCTTTAAAGCAGCGACAAGCCCGAGGGTCAGCGTTGTTTTTCCGCTCCCACTATTCACCCCGGCAATCAGTAATCTAGGTATTGGGTTCATGTATCGATAAGTTCACCCGCCTACGCCAAGGCTACGGCGTGGCAGGCTGGAATGTTGGAATATGGGAATATTGGAATGGCGGGGATATCGTCTTTAGGGAGGGGCACGCGCCTGCGTGCCTATGGCGCAGAGGCCTGCGCCGCTCCCAGAAATACATTTTTCACCATTCCATTATTCCTCTTTAAAGTTGCTCCCTCGTTTATTCTCGGCATCTTCAGATCGAGTTCCACAATGCAGATTCGTGCGCCATGCTTCATCCTTAAATGGATCTACCGAACCTAGCTTTCTAGGGGACGGCATTTGCCATTCCTTTTGCATCGCATCTGGTAATTGTATTTGTGTTCTCATCAGTTTTGAATAATACAGTACTCTAGTTTAAGGGTCAACTCTGGAAAGGGGCGCAGATTCGATTTGTTTGTAATAGCACTGTCAAAAAGTATTCATTCTAAAAGGGCTATTCCACACACAGGGAGGGACGAGCGTCTGCTCGTCCTAGGCACGCAGACGCGTGCCCCTCCCGAGTATCTAGTGCCCTTCATATAGTCTAAATACTTTTCGGCAGTGGTGCAAGACACCCGTCTTCATAAATAAGTAACATTGCTCGCCGCCCAAAGTAAGGGCGGCGCGAAGAGGCCGCACGGGTGAGAGACGCGTGAGCGGGCGCGTGACAGGCGTGGACGCGAGACATCGCAGGCGAGGAATGCGGGGAGTCGTCACTGGGCGGGGGGGTGCCTGTATTCGGGCCCCGCCCAGAGGCGGCTCATCCGCGTCCGCAGCCCGATGGCTCCGCAGGACACGCCCGAACGCGGAGCGAAGGCGTCTCGACACCGAAGGCCGACATGACACTCGGGTGATCCAGCGGGGGTATCCAAGCATCCGCCGTTCGGAAACGGAAGCGGATTTGCGGATGCGCGGCTGGGGGCTGGATATGTATCCGCCCCAGCCGCGTTCAGACGCAAACTCCGACCCGTTTTCCGACCGGCGATAGATGCGTACCCGCCGGATCACCCACGAGAAGGAAAGTCACGAAGAAGTTCGGTAATTCATTCGTGCACTAGTTGGAGAAAATCGACAAAGTTTGGTTGACTAACAAACGCCCTAGAACTGCTCTTTTAGTAATTGATATAAATTAAAAATTGCACAAAAAAATAGCCTGCGTCAAAGGCGAAGGCCGCCATCAGGGTAAAGGCGAACAAGAGAAAATTCGCTTTCACAATGTGCTTGCGTTCCAGAGGCTGGAGAGGATCTCCCAGAAGCGGCGTGGAGGTTGGAATGCCTTTGCGCAGAAGAGGACCGCCCAACTGCACGCCCAATGCCCCGGCAAAGGCCGCCTCAGGAAAGCCGGAATTGGGACTGGCATGCTTGCGATGATCACGCCAGCAGATTCGCAAGGCGCCTGACGGCGAGGCATCCATAAAGATTGTGGCCAACGGGATCAGGAACAGACTCAAACGCGCGGGGATGAAATTCGCCAGATCATCGATCTTGGCTGAGGCCCAGCCGAAATTAATATACTGCTCATTCTTGTATCCAAAGGTGGAGTCCAGCGTACTGATCGCCTTATAGGTCATCGCCCCGACAGGTCCCAGCAAGAAGGCATAGAAGAGTGGCGCGACCACGCCATCCACAGAATTCTCAGCCACGCTTTCCACTGCTGCACGAACAATACCGTGTTCATCCAGTTGCTCCGTATCACGCCCGACCATCTTCGCAACCTGTCGACGCGCCGAAGGAATGTCCCCCGCCTTCAAGGCCTTGTAGACCGCCATGCTGTGCGAGGCTAATCCGCGCGCGGCAAAGGTCGTATAGAGCATCAACACAGCAGTCACATCACCAAGAATAGGATGAATCTTCTCTGCGCCCAACAGGAGTCCTATTGAGAGAAGCGCAGTTCCGCCGATGATCAGGCCGGCAGCCACTATGCCTGCCATTTTCGGATTGGCAATCCTCTTGCGCAAAGGCTTCTCCAGGGCCATCGCCGCACGTCCGATGAACTGGACAGGATGGGGCAGCCAGCGCGGATCGCCCACGATAAAATCGAGTAGCAACGCAGCAAAGATCCACTTCACCAGATTACTGATGAGCAAAAGATCTCCAAAGACAAATACATGACCATCCATAAGATTACCTGAGCGACGGGGTTAGCCCCATCTTTTTATAGAGCGACTGGACATCCAGGTTCGCACGGACCACATCTGCAAGCCGATCCAACGCCGGTTCGACATCAAAGACAGCCTGCACCTGTTTGAGCTGAGGCCAACCGCGCGCCTGACGTAACTCGTCCAAGAAAGCACGGCGGAAAACGTCGGCATCAAAAAATCCATGCAGATAGGTTCCCATAACAGACCCATCGTCAGACGAAAATCCAATAGGCTCGCCATCTTCGCGCACAACCGCAACCTGTGAGCCAACTTTCGGAGACGCCCCTGTACAAACCGTGGTCACCCCATGATGAATCTCATACCCCTGCAAAGCCATCCCTGTGGGTGAGTGCGTTGCCTTGACGGCCTTAAGCGTCTTTTCAGGCAATAAGACAGTCTCAACGGGGAGGAGTCCGAGTCCGGGAATTTTTTGTTTCGCAGACTCGAGACCTGTCGGATCTGCGATCGAGGTACCCAGCATCTGAAATCCGCCGCATAGCCCGATGATCCGCGTCTGGCCTTCCTGCGCGAGTTTTAAGAGCGGCTCCGCGAGTCCCCTATCCTTCAGCGCCTGGAGATCCCCTATCACATTCTTGCTACCCGGAAGAATCACAGCATCCGGCTTGCCTAGGAGTTCGGGCTTGCGCACAATGCGGACTGCGACATCCGGCTCGATCCGCAAGGCATCAATATCGGTAAAGTTTGAGATATGTGGCAGGTCTATAACCACGATATCTAAGAGCCCGGAGTCACGCGCGGGTGCGAGCTCCGGCAGTTCCTTGAAGGTGACCGAGTCCTCTTCTGGCAGACCCAGGTTACGCAAATAAGGCACCACGCCAAAGGTCGGCAAGCCGGTATGATTGAAGACATACGAGAGGGCATCCGCCAACAGCTCCTGGCGTCCACGGAAACGATTGACAATAAATCCAGCGACACATGCGCGCTCTTTTTCAGAGAGCACCTCCAAGGTGCCAATGAACGAGGCAAAGACACCCCCGCGGTCAATATCGCCCACAATGACGACAGGGGCCTTTGCATACTCCGCCATCGCCATGTTGACAATGTCATGCCGCTTGAGATTGACCTCGCCCGGACTCCCTGCGCCTTCCAGGACCATGACATCCACCTCGCTGGCCAGCGAGTCATACGCGCGTTGAGCCACCTCGAAAGCCTGTGGCTTATAACGGATATAGGCCTCGACATCCATGTTCCCCACAGGCTTCCCAGAGAGGATCACCTGCGAGCCTGTCTCGGAGTTGGGCTTCAATAAAATCGGGTTCATGCGCACATCCGGCGCGAGCCTGCACGCCTGCGCCTGAAGGACCTGGGCGCGGCCCATCTCGCCACCATCCAGCGTAACGTACGAATTCAGCGACATATTCTGCGCTTTAAAGGGTGCGACCCGATAACCATCTTGAAGAAGTATCCGGCAGAAGGCCGCAGTCAGCACACTCTTACCCGCATTCGACGAAGTCCCCTGAAACATGATGGCAGGTGTATGCTTCGCGCAACGTGGCCTTTTACAAGGTGTCGCATTGCAAGGTGGCGCATTGCAAGGTGTCGCATTGCAAGGTGTCGCATTGCAAGGTGGCGCAGACATTCCTGTCTGCGCTCTTAACAAGGTGGCGCAGACATTCCTGTCTGCGCTCTCATGGCAGACAAGAATGTCTGCCACACCTTGGGTTGCCACACCTTTGTCTGCCACACCTTGGTTCTCCTTGCTGTCCGGCGCATACAGCCAGTATTCACCTTCTTTGAGTTTAGCCTTAATCGGATTCTGCTCAATATAGTTGAGAAAATGGCGATATTGCTTTTCGCTTCGGACAATATGATCATACGATTCATCGAGCCAAAAATTGCCAGACAATCCTAGAATCTTATTTGCAGCACAGGCGCTTGAACCTTTTATGCCTTTTAAAATCCGAGAAAGCTCTTCCCCTTGCTTCGCGAAAGGTTCAATCAATATATGCGCATGCGTCGGCATGATCACAGCCGCATGAACAGAAAGCTTCGCGCCATCAAATCGCAAGATACTTTCTATTACACACTTCCGCACATCCGGCCGAGCAAGTGCGCGTGAGCCCATTCCAGCATCAAGCCATGCGTCTAGCTTTTCGCCAAAAAGCTCATCATACTCCCGCCATTGCTCCTCGGTCCATGGTGTTGGATTATCTCGAACCCAAATCTCGCCATCATTCTTCCATCTTTTTAATTTATCCTGCGGTATGGAATCAATAAGCCTAAAGGTAATCCAATAGACTGCGCCCGAGGATTGCCAATGCGGAAGACGACGTTGCTGAATCGTTGGCTCCAAGACTGGCGGCTCAAAGGTACGCAAAGGTGGCTTATTGCAAGGTGGCGCTTTGCAAGGTGGCGCATTACAAGGTGGCGCAGACATCTTGCCGCGCCGTAGCGTTGCGAAGGCGGGTCCTGTCTGCGCTCTTAACAAGGTGGCGCAGACATTCTTGTCTGCGCTCTTCAAGGTGTCGCAGACATTCCTGTCTGCGTCTTCATGGCAGACAAGGACCGCCGTATTCGGCAGAGCCCGTGCTTGACACGGGAGCGTAGCGTCAATGTCTGCCACACCTTGGTCTGCCCCACCCTCGGCAGACAAGAATGTCTGCCACACCTTGAGCTGCCACACCTTGGACTGACACACCTTCGCCAACGCCTCCACAAGCCGCGTATTCTCCTCTTCAGTGCGCACCGCAACGCGGAAATAACGGCCATCGAGTCCGGCATAATTGGCGCACACGCGGATCGGGATTCGGAACTGAAACAGGAGTCCTTCAGCCAGCTCCTTCGCATCCACCCCCTCTTTCTCAATGCGCACCAGGAGATAGTTCGCAACCGAGGGGAAGACACGGAAGATCCCGAAAGCTTCCAGTTGGGCTTTCAGGTCCTCGCGTAGCTGCGTCACGCGCTGGCGTGTCTGCTCGGCATACGTTGTCTCCGCGAAAAGCGCAACACCCACAGCCTGGGCCAAGCTCCCGACAGACCAGGGTGGCAAGTCGTCACGGATCTTCTGAGCCAATTCTGCTGGCGCGATCAGATATCCCAGACGGATGCCTGGGATTGCATAAAATTTCGTCATGGATCGGAGGACCAGCACATTCGGCAAGGCAAAACGTGCGACGCTCTCATACCCTTCCACGAAATCCGCGAAGGCCTCATCAATCAGAAAGAATGTTTTGGGATGGCGCAACGCGACTGCACGAAAGTGTTCACGATCAAAGAGATTGCCAACGGGATTCCCTGGCTGGCCCACGATGACCAGTTCATCGCCTTGACACTCCGTTTCAATGAGAGACCAGTCAATTCCTGTTTCAACAGGATAGACCAACTGCTTCACCGCCAAACCAGCCCGTCGTGCAGCCGTCTCATAATCAGCATAGCTCGGCACCGGAATCAGCGCGCGTGTGACGCCCAGGCAAGCAGGAAGTGCAAAGAGGAGTTCGGTAGATCCATTCCCACAGACAATTGACTCAACGGGAAGGGAGAAGCGACGAGCAATCGCCGCGCATAAGGCAATACAACGGGGATCCGGATAGTGCACCACATCGGAAAGATTCCGGGAGACGACTTGGCGCAGGGACTCCGGCGGTCCGAGGGGATTCAGATTCGCGCTGAAATCAAGCAGATCCGCGACCTCGCAATTGAGACGCGTCGCCAACGCCCTAACATCGCCGCCATGTGCAAATTGTCCCATAACTAAAATTCTTCGTAATCTAAATTCGTTGATAATGTCCAAAAGTTTGTAACGGAGAAATACTTTTTCGCTAAGATCGCTAGTTGAATATCCCGTAAAATAGCACTACACAACTAAGCGTTTGGAGTCCCGCCTTTAGGCGGAAGCAAAGATACACGATCTTTTAAATTCCGCCTAAAGGCGGTACTCCGAACAATTTCCCTCGGCATCCGATAAACAATGACGTGCAGGTGCTTGCACGAGATAAGCCCTGGCGGTATTCCGCCACTCGCGGGGCTTTCCGTGCAAGCACCCCAATAGCGGTCTTCGCGAAAAACATTCCCCTATTCGCCTACTGGAGAATATAAAACTAAATCTGGGCCAACTTCTTCCCTGCCTCACGGCAGGCTGCGATGACATCTTCTGTTGGCTTGAACTTACACGTAATGGCAGGCTGGATAAGATTGATATGCGTGGCGGTTAAGAACGCCTCCACCTCGTTGGCCCCCTTCTGCGCCCAGCCGAAGGAGCCGAAAGCAAGGCCGCTCTTCCCAGTTGGATGCAACCCTTTCAGGTACGTCAACAACTGCGCCATGGTCGGCATCATGCCCATGTTGAGCGTGGGCGATCCCATAGCAAGTGCGGTGCAGTCAAAGATCTCCGTGACAATCTGTGTGTCATGGGTGGCATTGACATCAATGAGGCGATAGTCAACTCCTGTCTCAGCAACACCCGCGGCAATGGCCTCTGCCATCTTCCGCGTACTGTCCCACATCGAGGCAAAGACAACAACGACTTTTTTCTTTGGCGCCGCGCACGTTGTATAACCTATATAGGCTTTCAAGAGCTCAGGGATATGACTGCGCCAGCAAATGCCGTGACTGGGACAGATCTGCTTGATCGGAAGCGTGCCCAGGCGCGCCAGCGTCTTTGCAACCGGAACACCAAAGGGCATCACGATGTTCGCGTAATAGGTCTTCAATTGCTGCATGAGCTCCTCGAAGGGCACTTCATCATCAAAGCGAGCTGCGGTCGCATAGTGCTGACCAAAGGCATCCATGGAGAAGAGGACGCCATCCTCCTTCAGGAAGGTGGCCGTAGACTCCGGCCAATGGACCATGGGTGTTTCAAAGAACTGCAGCGTCTTCTTGCCGAGCGACAGCTCTTCGCCATCCTTGACAATCTTAAATTTCCATTTAGCGATATCAAAGTGCATCGAAAGGGCCTCTTTGCACTTGGCTGTACAGACCAGTTCCGCCTGAGGGCACGCCATCATGATCGAAGGCAAGGAGCTTGAGTGATCCGGCTCAGCGTGCTGACAAACCACATAGTCCACCTTGGCGAACGGGGTCAGCCCAGCGACATTATCCAGCAAATAGCGATAATAAGCATGCTTGACCGTATCAATCAAAGCAACCTTCGTATCACGAATAAGATAAGCATTATAGGTCGATCCTGATTCTGTACGGTAACCATGGAAATCCCGGACCGTCCAATCAACATATCCGACCCAATCAACCCCAGGAACAATTTCTCGATGCATCGTCATCCTCCTCGCTATCGTGCAATCCACTAAACTCAAAAAATGTGTTAATAAATTACTAAAAAACGGGGTCTAATACAAGGTACTGTTCCGCACTAGGCAAAAAAACATGTTTGAATCGAACTACATGTGGCACATAAATGCTTTTCCGCAAAGGTCGCTATTTGGGTGAAGGACGGCGTGCCTTCGCTAGCCCGTGAATACACGGGAGGCACAGCTCGTCCTTCACCCAGTATCCGATAAACAATGACACGCAGGTGCTTGCACGAGATAAGCCCCGGCTGCATGACCGCCGTAGTCGTATTCGCGAAGGCGGGTAGTCAGCCGCTTGCGAGGGCTTTCCGTGCAAGCACCCAATAGCGGTCTTCGCGAAAAAGAGCTCACAAGTCAAATTCCCGTTAAAATTCAAGGTTTTCTAATAACATCCCCTCAAGAACTTTTGAACTTTTTCATTTTTTGATTCCAGCTCAAAAAAAAGTAAAATTCCCACTTGCATTAGCAGGCACATTTTGATAAATTTCTAACTTCTAAAGCGAGCTTAGCTCAGTTGGTAGAGCGCCACCTTGCCAAGGTGGTTGTCGAGGGTTCGACTCCCTTAGCTCGCTCCATTTTTTTTCAATGGGGGTGTAGCTCAGTTGGTAGAGCAAGTGACTCTTAATCACTGGGTCCACGGTTCGAGTCCGTGCACCCCTACCATTGTTAACCCGCTGCAAGTCAGTGACTTGCAGCGGGTTTTTTCTTTTATATCCGAACCTTTTCGACACCCCCTAAAGTGTGCGTTTTAAGCCGTTTTTAACCGTTTTTAAGGGGTAATTGGAAACGATTTGGAAACGGTCTTTTCAGGGGTCGGGGCGATGTCAAAAAAAAGCTTTCCGTCGCCAGGTCTGGCCAATGCACGATAATGACGGAAAAAAACATCCGTCCCTGCGTGCCCCATCTCCGAAGCAATGACCGCCGCGTTCTTCTCTTGCTCGTATGCGTAGGTCGCAAAGGAATGCCGCAAGCCGTCCTTCGGTATCGTCACTTCAGCTTTCTTCGCAAGCTCTGCAATGGCTTTCAGCATTTTTGACGTGGAGCGTATCGAGGCGATAAAAGTTTTCGGTGGATACGCAGTGAGCCATTGCGCCAAGTTGGGCCGGATCTTCACGGTGCGCGCATTGGCAGTCTTGGTGTCTTCACCCGACAGGCGTATGTGATCGCCCATGAGCGATGAGGCTTTGATGCGCATGAGCTCCCCTGGACGTAGCCCCGCGAAAAGGCCGATGGCCAGATACGGTATCAGGAGCGGTGCGTTTTCGGCGGCGGATTTGAGCAGTTTTTCAGTGTCAGCAATGCTCAAAACGCCCTTGGGAGGCTCGGGCGTCTTGAAGCGCCTGATCCGCTTGGCAGGGTTCGACGTTATCCAGCCTGATTTTTCGCAGAACGAAAAGAATGCCGACAGATGACGCAGGATGGCATTCTTTGAAATCGCGCCGTGTCCCGCCAGCAGCTTTTCGACATGCGTCGTGTTCACATCTGACACGTTTTCAATATTCAGCTCTTTGAGCCGGTTCAGGTATGTCTTATAATGCGACAAGGAGATCGATTTCACGTGCGCCTTCTGGTGCTCGAGAAAACAGGCGACCGCCTCAGACACTGTCCTTTTTGACTTGCCGTGCTGCAACATGAAAAAATGAGCGGCCTCCGTAAGACTGGCGACCTGTGCCAGCACCTTTATCGCCTCTTGCGCATCTAACATCTGGAGGCGCGTCAACGGCGAGGCGTCCGGGGTGTGATGCGAGTCGAGCCACTGCTTGGCATTCAGTTCGTCGGACTGCCGGGATTTGAACCTCTCACCTCTAACCGTGATGGAGCAGTCGAAACCGTTTCCGTTTGGGGACGGACGGTATTGGCCTCCTGCATATTTCGTGATGGCAGGCTTTTTTACCTTAGGCATGAGGACCTCCTTTAGATGTGCTCAGGCGCTTGGTGGCTTCGACCACGGGATCAAGGCCGCCACTTGCACATTCGTCGCGGAACGCATCCACGACGTGCGCATGGGCGCGGACCGTCTTCGTTGCCGGCAGAGGATTCGCCCGCCGCACGGCAACACCTTTAAGGGATGCAATACGACGGATCCGTGATAATTCTTTTTTTGTTACTTTTTTCTTGATGGGCGGCATAACCTATTCCTTTCAAAAAGGATAGATAAAGCATCTCATATTTTGTTTAATGCGTCAATAACCAAATCATAGCAAATAGCCGAAATGCGATTGATTCCGGAGAAGCTAAAATGATATATTACCACCCATGCAAAGGGGCTTCCCCTTCAGTTTTTAGGAAAAGCAGGCACCACATGAAGATCGGAATGAAAACGGCGAACAGCAGGACACCTGGATACGGACGCTTGAGCAGCACCCGTATGCCAAGTTGCTCTTTGCTTGCGTCTAAAAATGATATGCCCGAGGTGATCCCTGCAGACTTGTCACGTATTCGAACCGACATCCTTCTGTCATCGAAGGATGCCGCATGACGTGACTGGATTTTATTTTAAGTAATTTATAAAAGCCGTCACGCGAAGAACGCGGGGCGGTTTTTTTGTGTCTTATCCGACAGAAACGAGGTTTTTATGGAAAACCACATCGGGGATGTCTATTCCCAGGCAATCGAAGGGGTATGCAAACTCGAAAAAGAGGTGATTGTCCCTCTTTTCACCCCCATCTCAACTGTCTCTGAACCTTATTTTGGCTTACCGGCCACCACGACGGACATGGAATATTGGGATTTCCCCTTCTTTTCGCTGTATAAATTTGTTTTGAGCAATGACATCGGAAAAGAGCTTCTGGAGCTGTTCGCCCTTTTATCAACCATCTCCAACGAAGCCACCTTCAGCTTGTTCAAAGCTGAGTATTATCGCCTTTTCGGGCTTGATCGGGATTTTAGCTCAAATCCGGCCTTTCGTTATGCAGGGCGGATCGCTCAGATGTGGAGTGAGGCATCCGAGAAGGATAAACCGAAGTTGCTTGAAAAGTGGCATGGTTTGAACGCGGCGGTCAAGAAGACCGTGACCTACTCTTTCTTTCCGCTCTCGACACAGTTTAAGCGGGAAAAAGCCGCGGACCCTTTGCAAAAACCAAATTTCTTACTTTCCCTGACA
>Ga0247841_10011113_pt1 | contig 12060 bp, 7 predicted proteins | sample LaCruzMarch2015__2_FD_192410 | JGI IMG/M metagenome (GOLD analysis project Ga0247841, IMG submission 192410) | Freshwater microbial communities from meromictic Lake La Cruz, Castile-La Mancha, Spain - LaCruzMarch2015_18m | ecosystem: Environmental > Aquatic > Freshwater > Lake | place: Spain...
GGAAAAACCTGTTACAGTTCAGTGTATTTCGCTGGTGGAACCCTACCACAGATGGCCGGAAGAACACGAACTTCAATTCCTCGACGGCAAGAAGTGGATTACAATTTTCAGGAAGGGAACAACAGAAAGAAGAGGCATAACTCAGTCCTTTGATCCGGTAACGGCACAAAAATTTCGAATAATATTAAAAAACGATAACGCCGCACCCATGGTCAGTGAAATCATGCTATTCAGGGTAGAATGAAATTTGCAATTCCGGAACTATGGAGATATGAATTTTTGATATTGGAAACTATGAAAAAAATAACTTTTGTCCTTTTAACAATACTCTTTTTGTCAAATGCAGCAAAGGCTGACATTAAACTTCCTGCCATTTTCTCTGACAATATGATGTTGCAGCAACAATCCAACGCAGCTATATGGGGATGGGCAAAACCGGCTTCCAGGGTTCGCATCCAACCATCATGGAGTAAAACGGACTACACAACGCAGACGGATCAGTCAGGGAAATGGCTGGCAAAGATACCTACTCCAAAATCGGGCGGACCTTACTCTATCACGATCAGTGATGGTAAAGCTCTTAAAATCAACAATGTATTGATTGGAGAAGTATGGGTTTGTTCAGGTCAGTCCAACATGGAGATGCCATTGAAAGGATGTATTGGCGGTCCCAGAGAAGATATGATGAATACAATCGTTAAATCGGCAAATCCCAATATCCGGTTTTTTACCATTCCCCATAAAGCTTCACTTGCTCCTGAAAACGACTGCATCGCCAGCTGGTCGGAATCTTCGCCTGAAACGGCACTTTCTTTTAGTGCTGTTGCATTTTATTTTGGACGTCTTCTGAATACTATCTTAGGTGTCCCGGTTGGGCTTATTCACTCTAGCTATGGCGGATCTTCCATTGAAGCATGGATGACTCCCAATGCACTCGAGGGTTCAGGGACAGTCATCCCGACTCAACTGACAGATGTTCCAACCCCCAACAGAATGCCTGCGGGGCTATTCAATGGGATGATTAGTCCCATACTCGGATATGGGATTCAGGGTGCAATCTGGTACCAGGGAGAATCAAATCAGAAAGACCCTTTTAATTACCTCAGCCTTTTCACCAGTATGGTCAAAGATTGGCGAAAACAATGGGGAGTGGGCGAATTCCCCTTTTATTATGTACAGATTGCACCTTTTCAATATAACTCTTCCACATCAGCTTACCTTCGGGAGGCACAATTAAATGCGGCAAAAGTGATCCCGAATTCAGCAATGGTGGTCAATATGGACGCAAATAGTCCGGATAATATTCATCCCCCGGTAAAAATACATGTAGGGGAACGACTTGCCTATTTTGCGTTGTCCAAAATTTATGGGATGAAAGGAATCCCGTGCAACAGCCCCTCGCTGGTCTCCATGGAGGTGAAGGGTTCTATTGTTGAGCTGACTTTTGATGCACCAAAAGGTACCGGTCTGACATCGTTTGGCAAAGATGTTAAAGGATTCGTTATCGCTGACAGTACCAGGCGTTTTGTCAGGGCCACTGCTACAATTCTCGCGAATAAAATACAGGTATTCGCGCCGCAAATAGTAAAACCTGCTGCTGTTCGCTACGCTTTTGATGATGTGTCTCCTTCCGAAATTTTCAGCCTGGAAGGGTTACCTGTGTCGTCGTTCAGAACTGACGACTGGAAATAATGATCATTGAATACAAGATAGAATGAAACATATTGCGCTTATACTTCTGGCATTATTAATGACGGCTTCAACCATTGCTTTCGCAGTTGTCAGATTACCTTCCATTTTTTCGAACAATATGATGTTGCAGCAAAATGCCAACGTTGCCATCTGGGGCTATGCCAAACCAATCACTAAAATCAGCATCCAGCCCTCCTGGAGCAATAAACGCGATTCAACGCTGTCTGATCAGTCTGGTAAATGGAAAACAAAGGTAAGTACCCCACCCTGTGGTGGTCCTTTCACCATCACCATAAGCGATGGACAACCGGTAACTATAAACAACGTGTTAATCGGTGAAGTATGGATCTGTTCCGGCCAATCGAACATGGAAATGCCAATAAAAGGTTTTGTTAATCAGCCTGTCGATGGATCAATGGATGCAATGGTGCATTCAAAAAACAAGAATATACGGCTATTTACCGTTAAGCGCAACGCAAAAACCACTCCTCAGGATGATTGCCAGGGGAGCTGGTCAGAAGCTGCTCCGGAATCGGTTTACGAATTCAGTGCAGCAGGTTATTTTTTTGGTCGTATGTTGAACGAAATCACCAGGATGCCGGTAGGATTGATTAATGTCAGCCTGGGCGGATCAACCGTTCAGGGTTGGATGAATCCTCACGCCCTGGAGGGAACAGATTACCTTATTCCGGCAATAAACGACTCTGTAAAATCATGGGGAAGCACCCCCACTCTGTTGTTCAACGCCATGTTAAATCCGGTAATCGGCTATGGTATGAGAGGTGCAATCTGGTACCAGGGTGAGTCCAACCACAAGCGACCTGAGAATTACGCTCTTTTACTGGAAAAGATGGTCCTTGAATGGCGTAACCTCTGGGGTATAGGTGAATTTCCATTTTATTTCGTTCAGATTGCACCCTACCGTTACAACGATGGTGTTAACTCAGCCCTTCTGCGTGAGGCACAGCTTAAAGCTTCAAAAACAATACCAAACGCAGCAATTGCCATTAACATGGATGCGAATAGCCCTGATTGCATTCATCCATCAAAGAAGAAAGAGGTGGGAGAAAGATTGGCATACCTGGCTCTCGCTAAAACATATCATGTAAAGGGATTCCAATACAGTAGCCCTTTTCTTAAAGAATTTGAAATAAAAGGCAGTTCAATTGAACTAACTTTTGAAACACAGAGTGGAGGTAAGCTGACTTCATTTGGAAAGGAGATAAAGGGGTTTCTTATTGCAGGGAAAAACAGGTACTTCGAGAAGGCAATAGCAGCGATTGCCGGAAATAAAATCACCGTATTTTCTGCTTCTGTCAAAGAACCTGTTGCCGTCCGCTACGCTTTTAATGATGACGCTGAATCTGAAATTTTCACCCTGGCCGGCCTGCCTGTATCCTCATTCCGAACCGATGACTGGGAAGTGAAGTAATATAAATGTAAAAATGACGACGAGATTATTAAAATTTATACTTTTCAGTGCCCTTTTCTGTTCGGGTTCAATAGTGGCTTCTGGTCGTGACCCCATTGAATCAGGCACTTTTTTTAAAATTCGCGGATCTCTGAACAAATCAGGTAATTTGTTTACATCTTCCCAGAAAGGCAATGTGGCTTTTCTGGGAGGTTCCATTACTGAAATGGACGGATGGCGGGAAATGGTTTGCAACTATCTGGCAATTCGTTTCCCTGATGTTAAAATGAATATCCTCAATGCAGCTATTCCATCTCTTGGAAGCCTGGCGCATACCTTCCGATTTCAACAGGATATTGCTTCCAAGATGATCCCGGATCTGCTTTTTGTCGAGGCTGCTGTGAACGACCATTACAACGGATATTCCGATACACAGCAACTGCGTTCCATGGAAGGTATCGTGCGGCAGGCCAAAACCCTCAATCCGGACATGGATATTGTTTTCATCTATTTTGCTGATCCTGATAAAAATGCCGATTACGAAAAGGGCATTACTCCCAACGTCATTCTTAATCATGAAAAGGTAGCTGCACACTACCAAATCTCCTCCATTAATTTAGCTCAGGAGGTAGCTGAACGTATCAAAGCCGGTGAATTTTCATGGAAAGAGGAGATGGTGGATTTGCATCCTTCCCCGTTTGGTCAGAAACTCTATTTCTCTTCAATAAAGCAGTTCCTGGAACAACTGTGGACGAATGATACGGATCGTTTCAGCAAGATCGGGAACGTCGATCATGCTGCGTTGGATAAATATGCATACATGCACGGGAATTATGGATCTCTTTCTAAAGCCAGGTATAGAAGGGGCTTTACCTACGATCCCTCCTATACTCCAATGGATGGCTACAAGGGACGGCCTGGTTTTATAGAGGTTCCCATGCTGGTGGCCGATTCTCCGGGAGCCCTTTTGGTTTATAAATTTTCAGGTACTGCAATTGGTATTAATATAATTGCAGGGAGTGATGCAGGAATAATTGAGTACAGCATTGATAACAAACCGTATGCGAAGATTGACCTGTTTACCCAATGGAGCAGTCATCTCCACCTCCCGTGGTATATCCTTCTTGGTGACGAATTATCTGACAGAAAGCATCTGCTGAGAATTCGGGTCGCCAGTGAGCACAATGTTCGGAGCAAGGGGACGGCTTGCAGGATAGTACATTTTTTGACCAATCGTCATAAAGTAAAATAAGAAGACAATGAAAGGAGTTTTATTATTACTTGTTTTGGTTGTCGTGTCTTTTCCGTTAAAAGCACAAGACACGCTTGCCCTGAAGGAGTATGTATATGGATACAGCGAGGGCGTAGCACTTGTTATGAATGTTATAAAACCACCCAGGCCGAATGGCATTGCAGTTATTCGCCTGATAAGCAATGGATGGATTTCACATATACCCAACTCCTCTTCTGTTAAAAACTTTAAGGCATTTACAGACAGGGGGCAAACGGTTTTTTTAATTAGCCACGGCTCACAACCCAGGTATAAAATAGCTGAAATAGTTGAACAGGTTCAACGATCAGTGCGCTTTATCCGCTATCATGCCAAATCATTTGATATTGATCCTGAACGCATTGGAATAACAGGCGTGAGTGCAGGTGCTCATTTATCGCTTATGATTGGTGTGTCTCAGTCAATTCCAAAATCAGTCAATCGGAAGGATACTTTAAAACTTGTCAGATCAATAGCAGCTGATCCTGTTGATTTGGTTTCCTGCAAGGCAGGCGCTGTTGGTTGCTTCTGTCCTCCATCGAACCTTGTAGAGTTCACCAGTCCCGATTCGACAATTTTTCAATCCCGCGTAGGTCGGACTATTGCCCCGAACGCATTTGCAGTAACAGCTGTTGATGGTATAGAAGTGCAGAAAAGAGAGCTCAGAAAATTATCTCCGTTTTATTTCATTACAAATGATACCCCGCCAACAATTATTATTCATGGGGATTCAGATTCTTTGGTTCCGGTAAGCCAGTCGAAACGATATGCCAATCAACTCAAAAAAAAAGGGATTCCTTGCGAATTAGTTGTGAAGGAGGGCGTCGGACATACATGGAAAAACATGGATGCTGACAATGAAATTGTTGCCGGGTGGTTCGAAAAATTCCTTCCTGCAAAATAATGGCATTCCCTGAACGATTTATAAGGTACTAATTCAACCGATTAAAAAATATTTCAAATGATGAAAAAAAGTATCAGCAATACCTTTATAATGATTATCGCAACTCTTGCATTGCTATTTGTCAGCAGAATTGAGACACAGGCACAGTCAAAATTACGGATTAATCCATCACAGGACAGCGAAAATCATGATGTCAGGCTTTCTCCCTGGGGGCCCTATTCAAAACGATACGCCGGAATATCACATATTGCAGATATGAAAAGCGGACTTCGTTTTGATTTTACGGTATGTCCCGGTTATTACAGGAATAAGGTATTGGTGCCCAATGTTCTTTATGAATCATCCTATACACCCTGGGAAATTAATCCTGAAATGAATAGAATTTCATACAGGTACCAGTTGGAATGGAAAGATCAGGTGTATACGACTGTTACTTATTACACCCTGGATTCATCCAGGGTATTGGTGGAGATGAATTGTGTCAATAATACTGACTATATCCAGAATTTAACCATCAATACACACTCGTTTGTCGATTATCCGGATACTTACCCGAATGTCAGATTTCTGAAGGATAATAATGTTAAGTGGGTGAATGCAATAGATTACAGCACCATTGACCTGGTAACAAAACCACCCCAATACCGGTTGGCCCGTGATGGTTTGAAGTGTTGTGAAGTCAGAAGCAATGAATCGGTTGACGGCAGCCTGTTGGCAAATAATTTCGGGAAAGAGGCAAACGACGAAGTTACTTACTTAATAGATATTGATAAGAAAATTGGGGAAGGGGCTGTTTTCTTCCGTTACCGGATAAAAAAGGGAGAAACTGCCCGTTTCCAGCTGTCAGGAATATGCAGTGATAAAATTGAATTGGAAGGCACAGGCAATTTCGAGATCCAAGCCCATGATTGCCTTTTTAATACAGAGAACAAGCTGATTTTGCGTTCCATCGGAAACACAGATATTGAGCTTGATGGTTTTTTTATCGCGAAAGAAAGGAACCAGGCCGTTCCTCAGGTTGTCCAACAGTTAAAAAATCAGGTCCCTTTATTGTATAAAGAAAATTCCTCTTCAAAATTAATACTAAAATACAAGGACATTGACACCTGGTATGGAATGGCATGGGACTATCCCTATACGGATGTCAGAGAGATATTTCATGATGAATTAGATATTTATTTTAAGCTGATTGCCAACAATAATGTAACAAAACAATTCATAGGAAACGAAAGGGGATATTTTACAAATCTCTTTTTCAGGCCCGTTGAAGTAAAACCCCACGCTGAGAGAAAACTCTATGTGTTACTCTGTACCGGAACAGAATCCTTTGTAAAAGAGGAATTAAAGAATTTTGATGCAGGTGCTTTGCAGTCCGGGATTCCCGGGAGTCAACCCGACGATCCGGTCTTACCTGCCGGAAGTCAATACAGCTTCGGGAATCAACTATTGAAGGCTGCACTGCTTTCAAATGTTGTTTATCCGATTTATACCCAACGACAATTCATCAGGCACTTTACTCCCGGGAAATGGTGGAATAGCCTGTATACATGGGATGTAGGCTTTATATCGCTGGGAATGGCAGAAGTTGATATTCAAAAAAGCTATGAGACCATTAACGCATACACCACCTCCGTTGGAAATCAGTCGGCATATATTCACCATGGATCTCCGGTACCTGTCCAGTTCTATGCTTTTTTTGAATTATGGAATAAAACCCAGTCCAGGGAATTGCTTGGCTATATGTATCCCCGTCTGAAGCAATATTACCAGTTTATGATTGGTGAAATTCCTACCTCTACAACCCGAATGCCTTCAAATCTCCTGAAAACATGGGATTACTTTTATAACTCGGGAGGTTGGGACGACTATCCTCCTCAGCATTATCTGTATAAGAATAAATCGCTCTATAAATTTTTCACTCCGGTAATCACTACAGCACAATATATTCGTGTATCAAAAATAATGCGTTTGTGCGCATCAGCTCTCGGTCTGAAAAAAGATATGATAGACTACGACAAACAGATTCAACAATTTACAGATGCACTTCAAAAATATTCATGGGATGAAGTATCCGGTTATTTCAGTTATGTAGAACATGATCGTTTAGGATCTCCCGTCGGAATTATGAGATACGATGCTGACAGCAGTAATTTCAATATGGGATTGGATGGCATTTCGCCACTTATTTCAGGCATTTGTACCCCATCACAGCAAAAAGTATTAATTGATAAAATATTTTCACCCAAACACCTCTGGACTCCTTATGGCATTACGGCAGTAGATCAATCAGCGGCCTATTTCAGGCAGGATGGATATTGGAATGGAACTGTCTGGATGCCCCACCAATGGTTTGTGTGGAAGACAATGCTGGACTTAGGGGAAGGGGAAAAAGCCTATCGGATTGCCAAAACAGGACTTGATTTGTGGAAACGGGAGACCGGTCTAACGTACAAGACTTTTGAACATTTCATCAGCAGCTCCGGCAGAGGGGCTGGCTGGGCTCAATTTTCGGGACTTTCATCCCCTGTGCTCAGTTGGTTTGCATCCTATTATATGACAGGACGCGTAACAACAGGTTTTGAGGTCTGGATAGAAAAGCAACAATTCAATGATAACTTTACCTCATATGATGCCACGCTTCGTTTTGATGAAACATCGATTCACAAAAGATGCATCCTAATTTGTATGAACCCTGATTATACATACGATGTTTTTTATAATAGGACAAAACTTAAAACCGTATCGTATCATCCGGGTTTCTTAGAGATACATCTGACTGAGACAAATAAAGAGGGACAATTGCAGGTATTGATTCATAAAACTGAATAATTACTCGGTATAACGTGATTTTGATGTAAGGAAGGGTGAAAATAATCAGGAATATTTGGAAGGAAATTGAATTATATCTATTTTCAGGCATCAATAATCAAACACATAAAAATATAATTACTAAAATGAAATCCCTTGTTTTGTGGGGTGTTTGTTTTGAATTTATGCATGGATTTGTACCCTGCAAGGCAGCAAATCTGAAGGACACTCAGCCCAACATCATCTTTATCCTTGCCGACGACCTCGGTTACGGCGAGCTGGGATGCTATGGCCAGAAAAAGATTGAAACCCCGAACATTGACAAACTCGCACAGAGCGGGCTCCGGTTTACGCAGCATTATTCGGGAGCACCTGTTTGTGCCCCTTCACGGTGTGCATTGATGACCGGACTTCATTCCGGGCATGGACAGATCAGGGGAAACGATGAATGGGGTGACAGGGGGCCTGTCTGGGATTACAAATCCATGATTGCCGATTCTTCGCTGGAAGGGCAACGCCCTTTGCTGGCCGGGACTTTAACCATTGGAAGGTTACTTCAGTCAGCCGGTTATAAAACTGCCCTTGTCGGGAAGTGGGGACTCGGTGCCCCCCATTCCGATGGAGCACCAAATAAGCAGGGTTTTGATTTCTTTTTTGGCTTCAACTGCCAGCGGCAGGCGCACACCCATTACCCTGTCCACCTCTGGAAAAACGATAAAAAGTTCTCCCTGTTCAACGACACCATTGTTCCCGGTACCAAACTCGCACAGGGTGCCGATCCCCTCGATCCGGCGAGTTACCGGAACTATACCCTGAAAAATTATGCCCACGATGTGATGTTGGATCAGATAACGGACTTTGTCAATGAAAACAGGGAAAGGCCTTTTTTGCTTTTCTGGACTTCTACCATCCCCCATGCAGCCATTCAGGCTCCGCAGCGGTGGGTCGATTATTATGTGAAGAAGTTTGGCGACGAGAAACCCTATACCGGTGACAAAGGCTATTTCCCGCACCGCTATCCCCATGCCGGTTACGCTGCCATGGTCTCTTTTTTCGACGAACAGGTTGGTAAACTTGTTGAAGAATTGAAAGAGCTGGGAGTCTATGAGAATACCCTGATTATTTTTTCATCCGACAATGGCCCCACGTATAACGGCGGCACCGATTCCCCCTGGTTCGACAGCGCCCATCCGTTCCGCAGCGAACAGGGTTTCGGCAAAGGCAGTGTATACGAAGGAGGCATGAGGGTTCCACTGATCGCAGCCTGGCCGGGGAAAATAAAACCAGGCAGGGTTTCAGGCCACATTTCCGCATTCTGGGATGTTCTGCCTACATTCTGCGAAATTGCCGGAATGCAAAAACCTGCAGTCTGCGATGGGATCAGCTTCCTTCCTGAATTGCTTGGTAAGAAACAACAACCACATGATTACCTTTACTGGGAATTCCCCGAATCGGACGGACAACAGGTGGTGAGGATGGGTAACTGGAAGGCAATGAGGCGAAACATCCGGAATGGGAACCTGACGATCGGGTTGTTCAACTTAGAAACCGACCTCCGTGAGGAACATGATGTGGCCTCGAAGTATCCTGAAATCGTAAAAAAAATGGAGTCCATCATGGCCGGAGAACATGTCAGGTCGGCAAACGACCGTTTCAGGCTGAAGGCACTGGGTGATTAAGTTCTGCCTGGATTGTCTCTTAATTCCAACCGCCAACAGCCAGCTGAGGCTGAGGCTAAGGCAGAGGTTGAGGTTGAGGTTGAGGTTGAGGTTGAGGCAGAGGTTGAGGTTGAGAATTCACTTGCCAGCAGCCAGCAGCCAGCAGCCAGCAGCCAATCTACTGTTAAAGATCATTAACAGTAAAATAAAACAGCAATTTTTACCCTATTTTTATACCCCGAAGTTTAACCAATAAGTCATCATTATGAAATCCAGGGTCACATTTCTTTTTATCGCTTATCTCCTCATGGCCGGCACAGTATCGGCTCAATCCGATGCCTTGAAAACTAAACCTGAGAAACCGGTGAACGGGGGAAAAGTAACCCTCTTTTATTCTCCAGTGAAATCACCGGCCGGAATAACAGGCACTTCCCCGGTTAACGCTGATGTTTTAATGATCGTCACCGGGATACTCGAAACAAAGACCATCAGCATGGATCCGGTTAAGGGAGGATGGAAAGCTTCTTTAGAATTGCCCGGGAAAAACACCACTGTTTTTTTAGTGAAATTGGTTTCTGATGGAAAAACCGATGACAACAATGGCGATGTGTGGAAGTTCCTTGTTTACGACAAACAGGGGAAACCCGTTGAAAATTCATGCAGTACCCTGGCAAGCCTTTATCAGATGGCCGAATTACAGGGATTCAGGATTAAGAAATCACCTGAAAAGGCATCGGAATACCTTGAACGGGAATTGTCGGCTTATCCGGGCAATACAGGTGCACTTTCGATGAAATGGTCGAAATTGATGAGGGAAAAGAAAGGCGATGAAACCATTGCTCAGATAAAAGATGAGTTGCTGAAAGTTTTTGGTGCCACCAAAGGAAACGAGAAAGTCATCTATGCCCTTCTTGCCTGGTTTACCCAGGTGGGGATGGAAAACAGGGGAAAGGAGATAAAGGACAGCATCCTTGCCGCCAGCCCGAACGGTTATTTAAGTTTCATGGAGAAGTACCGTGGTATTTTGATGAATCCCAAGGTTCCTGCTCAGGATATCGAGAAATTGTTGGCTGAATTTCCGGAGATGGAGGCTAATTACCGCACCAACCTGAAAAACACCCTGGTTATGGCGTATGTCAGGTCAAAGGAGTTTGACAAGGCTGACGGGATACTGAAAGATGAAAACATGAAGGAAGGCGCAATGTATAACTCATTGGCCTGGCCCCTGATCGAGAAGGGTGAAAACCTCGAAAAGGCCACTGCCTGGGCAAAGAAGGGTGTGGATTTGTTGCGTGAACAAAAAAGCAAGGCCGGCGATTCAAATCCGGATAGGTTGAAACAGGTCAATTCTTCGCTTGGGATGATCCTCGATACCTATGGTTATGGATTGGAACAACTGGGGAGAAACGAGGATGCCGTAAAAGCCTACGAAGAATCGGTTGCACTTAACAGTGAGCAGGAAGATATCAATGGCCGTTATGTCAGGATGCTCTTAAAAACCGGGAATGCTGAAAAGGCAGTTCAGGTGGCTGAGGATTGTTTGCTGAAGGAAAAGGCAAACGACATGCTGATTGATGCATACAAAGCCGCATATTTGAAGCTGAACGGATCATCAGCGGATGCTGAAACCAAAATTACCGGGCTGATCGCTGAAGCAAAAAACAGGAAAAAAGAGTCGCTCCGAAAGGAAATGGTTAATAAACCGGCTCCCGATTTTAACCTGAAGGATTTCGATGGCAACTACGTGAAGCTTTCCGGCCTGAAAGGGAAAATCGTGGTGGTTGACTTCTGGGCCACCTGGTGCGGTCCCTGCAAGATGTCGTTTCCGGCCCTTCAGAAGGTTCAGGATAAATACAGGGACAACCCGGACATCCTGATTCTTGCCCTTGACACCTGGGAAAGGGAGAAGACCGAAGCCGAAAAGGAAAAAAAGGTGAAGGATTTTATTGCTGAGAACAACTACACCTTTAAAGTACTGTTCGATACCGATGTGGTCTCAAAATATGAAGTTTCGGGCATCCCAACCAAATTTATCATTGACAAAGAGGGGAAAATTCAGTTTAAGTCGATTGGTTTCAGCGGCGAGCAGAAAATGATCTCCGAAATGGAAGCTCAGTTTGATATTCTTCTGAACCGGTAGGGATTTGCCTGTACAGATAATTAAAAGAAATCGTTGAATTCGGTTTTCGGATTGGTGCCGGCATCGCCGCAATCCGTTGAAACCTCAATGCCAACCGGTTTAATGAAACTCATCTCTTCAGTTATCCCCAGCGAGGGATCGGTCAGCACTTTTTTCATGAAATACCCCCAGATGGGT
>Ga0247841_10011114_pt1 | contig 12059 bp, 9 predicted proteins | sample LaCruzMarch2015__2_FD_192410 | JGI IMG/M metagenome (GOLD analysis project Ga0247841, IMG submission 192410) | Freshwater microbial communities from meromictic Lake La Cruz, Castile-La Mancha, Spain - LaCruzMarch2015_18m | ecosystem: Environmental > Aquatic > Freshwater > Lake | place: Spain...
CGCCCCTCGGCGATGGCGTCAGCGAGGAGCGTGCGCTCGACGCTCACGCCGTCCCAGTATTTGTCATAGGCGGCCAGCTCGCCCTCGCTGAATCCCGATTCCTTGACATACTCCACCGCCTCGCGCACTTCCTGCTGTGCGAGCAGGTCGGTGGAAACCTCCGTTGACTTCTCACCGACTTCGGTGAGATACCGCAGCCAAAGGACTTGAAGGCGTTTTTCGGGCATCGTCTGCGGGCGAAACTTCGGCAGTTCGACGAAGACGAATTCCAGTCCCTAGATCTGGCGGTCTGTATCCAGAGCGTGGACAATCCGATAGTGATGATACCACTCGGGACTGTTCTTGATGAATGTGTCATCGACGAGGTTGAGCGAATAGACAGGTTGAAGTAGGTGGTATTCCTGACCGATTTTCAGCTGCTTCACATAAGCTTTCGAGGCGTTAAAGAGAACCCGGTTCATGAAGCTATCGGTCCAAAGCATCTGCATCTCGACGATGAATTGCCGTTTTTTCTGATCCACACAGCGCACATCCACGATGCTGTTGCGCACCTCCGGAATTTCGGGGACCAACTCGCTGGGAAGATATTCCAATTCCTCAATCTGGGCGTCAGGCTCGAGCGGCAGCAATGCGTTGAGAAAACTCTTAAGCAGATGCGGATGCTGGCCAAACACCTTCCTGAATGTGTAGGGGTTCTTTGGATCCAAGTAGCGCATACAGGGCAAAATATAGACTGGCTTTGGCCAGCGCAAGCCCACTGGGCAAAGAAAATTCCCTTTGTGTCAAATTTGTCACGGAAGGCGGCATGCTCTTGGATATAATGAACATAATTATATTATATTGAACGGTAAAGCGCACTGGCGTTTTATCATTTTAATGATCCTTCAACAAAGAACGGGTGCTTCGGGGGGTGGAAGAGGCCAACCACGAATTTTCCAGATGGGCACAACCGAGCGCCGCCCAGGCGCTCAGTTGTGTCCTCTGTGGGTAAATAAATTTGTCTGGGGTAGAATGATAAAGCCTTTTAGTGGGGAGCATAGTATTGCTTCCAAGTCATTGTTGCTTTGTCAAAGGAGTCGATAAACTGGGCATCTCGCCTGCGGCCGTATGTCGTTCTGTGTCAGGCGAGACGCCCGACCTACACAAATGCTTTTGAAAATCTGCAACCTAAAAGGCATTGGGGTAAGTTCAAGGCTGCACGGGCTGGCGAACAGCCGGGCTTCTCGCCAACTGCACGGCGGGGGTTTACTCGAGGACTTCGGCTTCCTTTCAGTCTGTGGTTTTCGAGAACTGGAGATGCTTGTCTTTTTCGGTGGCTTGGATGTGGTCGCCTTCGCCGAAGTGGCCGTCGAGGATTTCGAGGCTGAGTGGGTCGAGGATTTGGCGTTGGATGACGCGCTTGAGGGGGCGGGCTCCGTAGGCGGGGTCGTAGCCCTCCTTGCCGAGGAAGAGTTTGGCGGAGTCGTCGAGCGTGAGGGTGATGTTTTGCTTGGCGAGGCGGGCGATGAGGCGGCGGAGCTGGATGTCCACGATGTGGGTGATCTGGCTGGCGTCGAGCCGGTCGAAGATGATGGTCTCGTCGATGCGGTTCAGAAACTCGGGCCGGAAGTGGCCACGGAGGGCATCCTGCACACGGCTGTTGCGCTCCTCTTTCGGCAGGTCTTCCATGATGTATTGGCTGCCGATGTTTGAGGTGAGGATGAGGACGGTGTTTTTGAAATCCACCGTGCGGCCCTGGCCGTCGGTGATGCGGCCCTCGTCCAGGACTTGAAGAAGGACATTGAAGACATCGGGGTGGGCTTTTTCCACTTCGTCGAAAAGCACGACGGCATAGGGCTTGCGGCGCACGGCCTCGCTGAGCTGGCCGCCCTCCTCGTAGCCGACATAGCCGGGAGGCGCTCCAATGAGGCGGGCTACGGTGTGCTTCTCCATGTATTCGGACATGTCGAGGCGGATGATGGCGCCTTCGTCGTCGAAGAGAAATTCCGCGAGGGCTTTGGAGAGTTCGGTTTTACCGACGCCGGTTGGACCAAGAAAAAGGAACGAGCCGATGGGGCGGTTTTCATCCTGCAGGCCGGCGCGGGCGCGGCGGACGGCGTTGGAGACGGCTTTGATGGCCTGCTGCTGGCCGACGACGCGCTCCATGAGGCGTTCCTCCATTTTCACGAGCTTGGCGCGCTCGCCTTCCTGGAGGCGGGAAACGGGGATGCCGGTCCAGGTGGAAACGACTTTCGCGATGTCCTCCTCGGTGACCTCTTCGCGGAGGATGGCGGTGGCTTTTTTCTCGGAATCACCCGAAGGCGCGCCATGTTCCATCTTTGAGATTTCGCGTTCCATGTCAGGAAGGAGTCCGTATTGGATTTCGCTGGCGCGGTGCAGGTCGCCGCGGCGCTGGGCCTGCTCGAGTTCGGAGCGAAGTTGCTCGACGCGCTCGGCGACTTTCTGGGTTTTTCCAATTTCTTCTTTTTCTTTGAGCCACTGGGCACGGAGTGTGGATGCCTTTTCTTTCACATCGGCAAGTTCACGCTCGAGCTTTTCGAGGCGCTCGCGACTGGCAGCGTCTTTTTCTTTTTTAAGGGCCTCGCGCTCCATCTCGAGCTGCATGATCTGGCGCTCGAACTGATCGATCTCGGTCGGCAGGGATTCCAGCTCGATCTTGAGGCGGGATGCGGCCTCATCCATGAGATCGACCGCTTTGTCAGGCAGGAAGCGGTCGCTGATGTAGCGGTGGCTCAAAACGGCGGAGGCAATAAGAGCGGCATCCTGGATGCGGACGCCGTGGTGGACCTCGGAGCGTTCCTTGAGTCCGCGAAGAATGGCGATGGTGTCCTCGACGCTCGGCTCACCGACCATCACTGGCTGGAAGCGGCGCTCGAGGGCGGCGTCTTTTTCGATGTATTTGCGGTATTCGTCGAGAGTGGTGGCTCCGATGGCATGGAGTTCGCCACGGGCGAGCTGGGGTTTCAGGAGATTTGAGGCATCCATCGAGCCCTCAGCGGCTCCGGCTCCGACGATGGTGTGAAGCTCGTCGATAAAAAGGATCACCTCGCCTTCGCTGGAGGTGACTTCTTTAAGAAACGCCTTGAGCCGGTCCTCGAACTCGCCGCGAAACTTCGCACCGGCGACCATCGAGCCGATATCCATCGCGATGAGTCGTTTGTTTTTGAGGGATTCCGGAACATCGCCACTCACGATGCGGCGGGCGAGGCCTTCGACAATGGCGGTCTTGCCAACGCCGGGTTCGCCGATGAGCACGGGGTTGTTTTTGGAGCGGCGGGAGAGGACCTGCATCGTGCGGCGAATCTCCTCGTCGCGGCCGATGACGGGGTCGATCTTACCCGCGCGGGCAGCGGCAGTGAGGTCGCGGCCGTATTTTTCCAGAGTCTGATATTTCCCCTCTGGGTCTTGATCGGTGACACGCTGACTGCCTCGCACGGCGACGAGGGCCTGCATGAGCTTGTCGCGGGTCACGCCGCTGTCCTTGAGCATTTTTGCGGCGGCGTAGTTGGTAGTGAGAAGCGCAAGAAGGAAATGCTCCACGCTGGTGAAATCGTCCTTGAGCATGGCCATCTCGTCCTCGGCGGCGTTGAGGACTTTGCTGAGCTCGTTGGAGAACTGGGGTTGCGATCCGCCGCGAACCTTCGCCAGTGCGGCGATGGCATCCTTCAGTCTTCCCTCAAGAGCCGGAATGGAAACGCCGAGTTTTTCACAGAGTGGCTTGGTGAGGCCGTCGGACTGGGCCAGCAAAGCGGTGAGCAAATGCTCACAGGTGATCTCGGGATTCTCGTTTTTCGAGGCGGCTTCCATGGCGGAATTGAGGGCCTCGCGGAGTTTAATCGTAAATTTTTCAGGTCGCATGGTGGAAAGGGTTTTCGAGCGAGATAATACACAAAAGTCATCGCGGGCGATAGGTGGGGCATGTAAGAATTTTGGAAATGAGCCAGATCGCTGAAAAACTAGAATTTATCCGGCACCGCATCGCCTCCGCCGCCGAGCGAAGTGGGCGCTCAGCCGGGGAAGTCAAACTCGTGGCCGTCTCGAAAACCTACCCGCCAGAAGTCATCCGCGAGGCGATTCAGGCCGGCCAGCGGTGCTATGGTGAGAACCGCGTTCAGGATGCCTTACCAAAAATTGGTGCCCTTCCGCCCGATCTGGAGTGGCATCTGATCGGCCATTTGCAGAGCAACAAGGTCCGCAAGGTGATTGGGCGTTTTTCCCTCTTCCATGGCGTGGACAATTCCGCCCTGGCCTTGCAAATGAACCGCATCGCCGGTGAGTTCGGCGTCACAGCAAGCATTCTGCTCGAGGTCAATATTTCCGGCGAGCCAAGCAAATTCGGCTTCACCCCAACCTCTCTTCCCACTGCACTGGAGGAACTTCTTCCCCTGCCCCATCTGCGCGTTGAAGGATTGATGACGATGGCTCCGTTTTCAGAGAATCCGGATTCCGCGAGGCCCGTGTTCGAGGGACTCAGGAAACTCCGCGACGCGCTCTCCACCGCGACTGGGCATACGCTCAAGGAACTCTCCATGGGCATGAGCGGAGACTTTGAACAAGGCATTTTAGAAGGGGCCACCATCGTTCGCATTGGCTCGGCTATTTTTGGTTCCCGCTAAATTTCAGGCGGGCAGTCATTTTTTCGTGTCTTGATATTTCCGAGATGTCACTTCAGGGTTGTGAGGGCAGGCAGCCCAAGGGGCCTGCGAATCCATTTTTTACCATCAATCAATGAACACATCCGTTCCCGCTCGTGCAAACGAGACGCTGATCGACGAAATGCACCAATGCTGGCAGGCCGACCGGCACTCGGTGTCACCGGACTGGGCCGCTTTCTTTGAAGGCTTTGAACTTGGGCTTGCCCGCCTCAAGAAGGAAGAGCAGGCGATTGCCTCTGGAGTAGCCTCCTCTCCACTCCAGGCCCGTGTGGACGCCATGGTGGAGGCCTACAGAAGTAGCGGCCACACCGCGTCGCACCTGAATCCTCTCTCCCCGACAGCTCCCGAAGTTCCTCTCCTGTCTCCTTCGGAATTTGGTTTTACGGATGCAGACATGAACGAGATGGTGTCATCGCGTCATTTTCAACAGGGGCGACAGATGCCGCTGGGCACAATGATCGCAGGCCTTCGCCAAACCTACTCCGACACCCTTGGTGTGGAGTTTTCACATATCGAAAACCGGGAGATTCGGGAATGGGTGGCAACCCGCGTGGAAAATCGTCGCCGCCAAGATAGAAACTCCGCTGATTTTCACCGCGATATTCTTGCCAAGATCTACGAGGCAGAGACATTCGAGTCATTCACCCACGCCAAATATGTCGGCCAGAAAAGATTTTCGTTGGAGGGTGGGGAGTCCCTCATGCTCGCGCTCAACGCGATCCTTGAGGGTTGCCCCAGCCTTGGCGTTTTGGAGATCGTCATGGGCATGGCGCACCGTGGGCGACTGAATGTGCTGACCAATTTCCTGCAAAAGCCTGCCAGCGTTATTTTCAACGAATTCCAAGACACCTTCACTCCTGAATTGGTCGGTGGAAACGGAGATGTGAAATATCATCTTGGCTACCAGACCACACGCGAACTCCCCGGCGGGCACAGCGTCGAAATCCGCCTTGCGGCAAATCCCAGCCACCTCGAGGCAGTCGGGCCTGTCGTGGAGGGCAAGGCCCGTGCGCGCCAGCGCATCCTCGCGGATACTGTGGAACGCAGGAAGGTCGTTCCCATACTCATCCACGGCGATGCAGCTTTTATCGGGCAGGGCATCGTCGCAGAAACACTCAACATGTCGCAGCTCGAGGGTTATCGAACCGGAGGGACGATCCATCTGGTCGTCAACAACCAGATCGGATTCACGACTCTGCCCGCTGATTCGCGCTCCACACGCTACTGCACCGACATGGCGAAGATGATCGATGCCCCGATTTTTCATGTGAATGGTGAAGACCCCCTCACTGTTGTGGAAACAGCACAGATCGCTCTGGAGTTTCGACAGAAGTTCGGCCGCGATGTGGTGCTGGATATTTATTGTTACCGGCGCCATGGACACAACGAAACCGATGAGCCTGCGTTTACCCAACCTGATCTCTACAATGTCATACGGCGCCACCCGCTTCTGAGCACAAAATTCAGCAAAGAGGCTGCTGCTCTCGGCACGGTATCTGAAAAGGAAGCTGCAGACATCAAGGCCCGACTCATCGCTGCGCTCGAAGTGGCGCTGAGTGAAGTTTCCTTCGAAGCAGCTGGAGGCAAGAAGAAGAAAAGTGCTCTCACGGGCTCCACAGCTATTTTCCAAGCCCCCTACTCGCACGACCCCTGCAACACGGCGATTTCACAGCGCACCCTTGATGAGATCGTCAAGTCCATCACCTCGGCGCCCGAAGGTTTCCAAGTGGTTCAAAAAATTCAGCGCACTGTGCTCGATCGCCGCCTACAGGTTTGGAAGGATGGCGGCCCCTACGATTGGGGGCTTGCGGAAGCTCTCGCCTTCGGATCCCTCCTTCTCGAGGGCACCCCGGTGAGACTTTCCGGCCAAGACAGTCGCCGTGGCACTTTCAGCCATCGCAATTCGGCCCTCTATGACGAAAAGACCCGCGAGCGCTACATTCCGCTAAAGCATATCTCTCCTAAACAAGAAACATTCTGTGTCTACAACAGCCCACTTTCGGAATACGCGGTTCTTGGATTCGACTACGGATACTCGATGGACTTCCCCTCCATGCTCTGCATCTGGGAAGCCCAATTTGGCGATTTCACAAATGGCGCACAAATTATCATCGACCAGTTCATCGCCTCGGCTGAATCCAAATGGGGTCGCCCCAGCTCGATCGTGATGCTCCTGCCGCACGGCTTCGAGGGGCAAGGGCCAGAGCATTCCAGCGCACGCTTGGAGAGATTTTTGCAGCTCTGCGCGCAGGAAAATATGCAGGTCTGCAATCCAACCACACCCGCTCAGTATTTCCATGTCCTGCGCCGCCAAATCCACCGTGGCTACCGCAAGCCGCTCGTCATTATGACACCCAAGAGCCTCCTGCGTGCGGATGAAGCCTCCTCGCGAGTAGAGGACTTCACAAATGCCCGATTTGAAGAAATCCTCGATGACTCTACAATAAAGGATGCTGGGAAAGTGGATAGGATTGTATTTTGCTCCGGCAAAGTTTACTACGACCTCCTCAAAGCCCGCGCCGAAGAAAAAGCTCGCGCCGATACCGCCATCGTGCGGATCGAGCAACTTTATCCGCTCCACGACGAGCGATTGCGTGCGATTATCAAGCGCTACCCAGCCGCAAAACATATCGTATGGTGCCAAGAGGAACCCAAGAACAATGGCGCGTGGACATTCATAGCCCCACGCCTGGCAGAAATTTCAGGAGTGACGCTCGCCTACGCAGGCCGCTCCGAGAGTGCCAGCCCGGCCACTGGCTCGTCCGGAAAACACAAAGAACAACAAGCCTCCCTTCTCAAGCAAGCCTTTGCAGCCTAATATTTTTAACCAATGAACATCGAAGTCAAAATCCCGAGCGCCGGCGAATCCATAACATCCGGGGTCCTATCCATCTGGCATAAAAAAAACGGCGAGCGCATCACCCGCGATGAGCTCCTCTTCACCTTGGAAACCGACAAAGTTTCCCAAGAAGTCACTGCGGCGGATTCTGGAATCCTCCATACAAAAGTCGCCGAGGGCGAGGAAGTGAAGATCGGACAGGTCGTCGCCGAAATCGAACCAGAGGCTGCAGGTGCCCCTGCAACACCGGAACCTACTCCTAAACAGGAAACTGCTCCCGCCTTGGCGGCGGAGACTCCAAAACCAGCGGCTCTGGTTCCCACCCCGCCACCCGTCGCGAAAGCCCCCACCCCAACACCTCAGGCGTTGTCCGCAGCAACAAATTCGCGTGCGACACGCAAGAAATTGAGCCCGCTGCGCCGCAAGATCGCGACTCAACTCGTCATGGCACAGCAGACGGCCGCGATCCTGACCACATTCAACGAATGCGACATGACCGCGATCATGGCACTCCGCAAGGAACTTCAAGAGGACTTCAGCAAAAAGCACCATGTCAAACTCGGCTTCATGAGCTTTTTCATCAAAGCCGTTGTCAATGCCCTGCAAGCCTTCCCTTCCATTAATTCCCGCATCGACGGCGATGAACTTGTCACAAACAATGCCTTCGATATTGGAGTAGCCGTGGGCACCGAGCGTGGGCTGATCGTTCCAGTGCTCAAGGATTGCGAGAATCTCTCGTTTGCCGAAATCGAAAACAGCCTTGCTGCCTTTGCGGTGAAGGCTCGTGAAGGCCGCATTTCCATGGAAGACCTCTCTGGGGGCGTCTTCACCATCAGCAACGGCGGCGTCTATGGCTCGCTCTTGAGCACACCCATCCTGAATCCTCCGCAGTCCGGCATACTCGGCATGCACAAAATCCAAGAGCGAGCTGTCGTGCTCAATGGCCAGATCGTTGCCCGTCCGATGATGTATCTTGCCCTCAGCTACGACCACCGCGTGGTCGATGGCAAAGAAGCCGTGACATTCCTTGTGCGCGTGAAGGAATGCCTCGAAAATCCTGCCCGACTCCTCCTCGAAGCCTGACCCATACTATGAAGGTTGCCCAAGAATTCCGCGAATTCATCTCCAGAGGAAATGTCATCGACCTCGCAGTCGGTGTTATCATCGGCGCTGGTTTCGGAAAAATCGTCAACAGCTTAGTTGCGGATGTTATCATGCCGCCAATCGGAGCCGTTTTGAAAGGCGTGAACTTCAACAATCTTTTCTTTGCGATCGATGGAAAAACCTACGAGACGCTTGCAAAGGCGAAGGAGGCCGGGGCCCCAATCATCACCTACGGCGTCTTCATCAATCAACTCATTGAGTTTTTCATCATTGCCGCGTGTGTTTTTGCGTTGGTAAAGGTTGTCAACCAGATCAAGCGCACTCCCGCGCCAGCGCCTTCCGAACCCCCACCCCTCACGCGCACCGAAGTGCTGCTGGAGGAAATACGCGACGCGCTAAAGAAGTAATCCGCCAACACGCCCCCCTCCTGGTCCCTCCCGTCGCTTGAAAAGTTTCCCGTCGCGCATTAGAAAGGCTCGTTTCGGGAGAACTCAGGCCATCCGACCAAAAAATGTGCTCAGTTTTTAAAAATAAAGACCTCGTCTTCAAGCCAGGTCGTCTTTTAAAGGGGGCGACCCTCCGCGGAAAGGTGTCCATCGTATGGGCTGGTTTTGCACGCTCAGAAATTCGGGATTGGTGGAGAAAACAGGGCGCTGAGGATGTCGAACTTACGGCAACATCCTTTGCTGAGCGCTCAGAGAAAACGGGGTGTCTCGTGTGGGAGGATATTCCTGAGGGTCATGTCATTTCTGCCATTGCGGACCACAGGAAAAAGCCTTCTCTCTTGAGAATAGTTACACGGCCTGCAGATGCGGAAGAGGAAGCAAAATTCCAACACGCCCGCTTACCAGTGCTTCGAATACGCCAATTCGAAGAAGTTCCTCCTGGAGAAAAAGAGCTTGACTTGTTTTCGGCGCTCGAGTCCTGAGCATGAGGACTGCCTCGCTCGATGGAAATCTGCGGAAACAAAATCACCAGCAAGTGCTGCCTCCCCGCATACACAGAGCCCAAGCTGCTTTGCGAGCAAATGCGCAAGCTAACACAACCGCCGTCTTCCTACGCACAAACAAGCACTGTCATTTTTTTGAGAATTTTCAAAGAAGGCGATTGCCTTACCCATTGCCTTCCCCTACAGTTCGCAATCCATTTTTAAATTATGAGCCAGCATCCCAGTCTGAAAGGCAAAAGCAGCATCTCCGCCCGACGCAGTGTCCTCAAACGCTTTGAACGCGTGGAACTCCTCCGCAAGCGTGGTCAGTTCAAGGACGGCCAACGCGTCATTGGCCTACCCAAAACCAAACCTGAGGAATAATCCTCACATGCGGCTGAACCGATTTTTAGCCGCTGCGGGTCTTGGCTCTCGGCGTTCCTGTGATCAGATCATCGCCTCAGGAGCAGTAGTGATCAACGGAACCTGCATAGAAAATCTCGCGACGCAAGTTACTGCAGAAGACGATGTGCGCGTCAATGGACGCCGTATTCATTCTTCCTCACCGGTCACCCTCCTCTTGCACAAACCCCGAGGATTTGTTGTCACTCGTTCCGACGAGCGTGGCAGGCGCACGGTTTACGATCTCATTCCTCCCGAATACTCGACACTGTTTCATGTAGGGCGCCTCGATAAGGAAAGTGAAGGCCTGCTTCTCATGACCAACGATGGCGCACTCGCCCAGCGACTCACGCATCCGAGCCACACGATCGAAAAAGAATATGAAGTCACACTCGACAAAGCATTCGACTTCGCCCATCAGGAAAAACTTCTCAAAGGATTTCATATCGAAGGTGGAAAGGCCAAGTTCGAGCGCCTGCGAACCCTTGCCCCCAAGGTCATCCAAGTGACCCTCCGCCAGGGTCTGAAACGCCAGATTCGCCATATGCTTTACGCCATGGGCTACGAGGTCGAACGCCTGCGTAGGACACGCATCGCTGGCCTTACCGACTATCGCATGCCACCCGGTGCCTGCCGCCGCCTCACGGAGAAGGAGTCTGCAATGCTCGTTGCAAAACCTCTCTCTGACAAACCTCGCGCCAATCCCGTGTCCCATGAGCAGCCAAAGCCACCTCGGAAAAGATGAAGACCTCATGTGCGCCGCGATCGACGAGGCGCGTAGAGGCATAGGAAAAACCAGACCGAACCCCGCCGTGGGTGCGATCATTTCCAAAGATGGCAGGATTCTCTCACGCGGATGGCACCGCGGCGCAGGCAGGCCACATGCCGAAGTCGAAGCGCTAAGAAATCTCGCAAGTCCTGTAATGGCTCATGGCGCGACCCTCCATGTCACCTTGGAACCCTGCTCCACACAGGGCCGCACGCCCCCTTGCACCGAGGCCATTATTCAAGCAGGTTTTGCCCGAGTGGTTTTCGGAGCCACCGATCCCAATCCCAAGCACGCCGGGTGCGCACAAGAGATTCTCCAGACTGCCGGCATCCAAACCCTCGGCGGAATTCTGAGTGGGCAGTGCACCGCTATCAACCGAGCTTGGAACAAATGGATTTCCACCGGTATCCCCTATGTCACCGCCAAGGCAGGCATGAGCCTCGATGGCCGCATCGCCTCGCCGACGAACCGTCGGTGGATCACCTCACCCGCCGCCCGTCGAGATGCCATGCACCTCCGTGCGGATTGCGGAGCTATTCTTGTCGGAGCGGAAACCGTTCGCACCGACAATCCCCTCCTCACCATCCGCAACCTTCACATCAAGGAACAACCCCTCCGCGTCGTTTGGTCCCGCTCAGGTCAAATCCCAAGCGATTGTCACCTTCTCACGGATGAACACCGCGACCGCACCATCGTTTACAAAAACACGCCACTCGCCGCCGTCCTCCAAGACCTCGGCAAACGCGGAGTCCAGCATGTCCTCATCGAAGGTGGCGGATGCACCCTCGGCGAAGCCCTCGACCACCACCTGATAGACAACATCGTTTTCTACATCGCCCCCATCCTCCTCGGAGGCCCCACACCCGCACTTGGCGGCCGCGGTGTGCCATCCAATGAAGCGGCACCTCGACTCAAAAACCCGACCTATCGCCAAATCGGACCCGACCTGCGTGTCGAAGGTGAAGTCGCGTATGAACCAAAAATCGCATTGGCAGTTCTAACACTCTCTGCCAAATTTCCCATACCTACGCCGACGTAGCACAGTGGTAGTGCAATCGATTCGTAATCGATAGGTCACGAGTTCGAGTCTCGTCGTCGGCTTCCCTTCAGAACCAGTGTGCAAGCGGTTCAAACGAGGAAGGCCGTTAAAATTGTTTTTTCTTAATTCAATCAACTGCCCTCAAACTGCCCTTAAAAACCGAAACGGTGCGGCGAGCGGGCCTCGGAGAAAAATGGTAACCGCTGGGATTTGTCCAGTTCGGCCCGCCCACCGCAAAATTCATACTCATCTAACCCTGCTCCGTGCTGCGGATTTCGCAGTTGCTCCAGATAGTCCCATGCAGCCTTTCGATCTTTTTTGGG
>Ga0247841_10011116_pt1 | contig 12058 bp, 11 predicted proteins | sample LaCruzMarch2015__2_FD_192410 | JGI IMG/M metagenome (GOLD analysis project Ga0247841, IMG submission 192410) | Freshwater microbial communities from meromictic Lake La Cruz, Castile-La Mancha, Spain - LaCruzMarch2015_18m | ecosystem: Environmental > Aquatic > Freshwater > Lake | place: Spain...
GCAAATCCGCGATGCCTGCATCAGCGCCCTCCGCGTTCCATTCCTTGACCAAACTTCATAAAGTAGCATCAGTCAACAAACAAATAGAACGCTGATGACGCGGAAAGAACTGATTTTCGCTGATATATAATCAATTTAAAGTTCTAAAAATAATGCAAAGTTTTACAGAATAATAGTATAAAATCCGACAGTGCATAACTGAAATCCGAAATCCAAGATCGCCCATCCGAAATCCGACATCCGACATCCGAAATCCGAAATCCGACATCTCAAAGCAGATACTAACAAACCAAGAATCCGCGCAAATCCGCGTTGCCTGCATCCGCGTTATCCGCGTTCCATTCTATAACCAAAATTAATAAAATCCGAAAGTTTAGTCCCTAAATCCCCAAATCGGAAATACAACAAGTGCAGCACTGAAACGATAAAGGACTCCGTAAGGATGGCTTACTTTGTATGGGAAATATAAAAACATATGGTTTACTTTGTATTGAAAATATTAATTAATATGGTTTACTTTGTAAAATGTATCAGAGAAAGCTAACGGTCGAATTGGATCGGTGGAAAGCCAGCACTTCAAGAAAACCCCTGATTATCAGAGGTGCACGGCAGGTTGGTAAAACTACCCTGGTCGGGATGTTTGCTACCGGCTTTGATTATTATATTCCGCTTAATCTTGATAAAAGTGGAAACAACAAAAACATTAAAAGGCAAAGAATTCAAACTCCTGAATTTGCCATTTTATCTAACAGGAAAAACGCCCGATTACATTAAATTATACATGAATAGCGAATATTGAACTTGGATTATCCCCTCGAACCCCAAATACTTACATCCCCAAATTCTCAAATTCTCAAATCCCCCAATTGTACATCGTACATCATACATCGTACATCGTACATCCGACATCGTACATCAAAAATGTCTCCCAACCACCAGCTTAAAGAAGTGCTTCACCCCTTAGCGCAAGAACTACCAACATAATCTTCTTGCATTCAGAGAGTTCAGCCTCAATATAGAAAAGGTAGCGGAGTGCAATAGTGAAATATTTTCCTTAACTTAGTGTGAAACTGTAAAAACTGTAAAAAGATGACACTGACATTGGTAATAAAAAAAGGTAAAAATGGTTACCTGATAGGACAGTTAAAAGAAATGCCTGGAGTTTTTACTCAAGGATTAACTGTCGAAGAAGTTAAAGAAAACATCCTTGATTCTTTAGAATTATATCTCGAAGATATACGGGAACAATATCTCCCCGAAGGAGAAATGCTTCTTGAAGAAGAATTAATATTTGCTTAATGCATGAAAAGGATTAAATTTATCAAATACCTGAATGAACATAAAGTGGTTTTGTGAAACATGGTGGCAAACATGATAAGTATATGAACCATGGCAATGGAAAACGAACCAATATTCCACGTCATCCCGATATTGATGATGATCTCTGTAATCTCATTTGTAATCAATTAGAAATCCCTAAACCCATGGGATACTGATATCGTTTACAGGTAAAAAATCAAAAAAGGTTAGAAATACCCTATGATACAGATACTTGTTGCAAGTATGATGAAATCACTGAAGTTATAATTCAAACGGGATAAATTCCCACATCCCCAACCCCCAATCGTACATCGTACATCATACATCATACATCATACATCGTACCTCCTACATCGTACATCCGACATCCTACATCCCAAATACTCCTATCTCCCACCCCCTGCATATCCCTCCCCACCCATGAACCTCATCAAAAAACTCTTTGCTTCCGCCTTTGATTTTTTTCACCATATCTACAAGCAGAGGCAGCTAATTTTGACCTTGAGCCGCCGTGATTTTGAGCGCAAATACATCAAAAACTTCTTCGGGATGGTATGGGCCATTATTGATCCTTTCGCATTTGTCCTGATACTCTATCTTGTTTTTGGGGCACGGTTCGGGAATAAATTTGAAATGGGTGTCCCTTTTGTTGCCTATTTACTGTGCGGATACATCGCTTTCGACTTATTTACTCTATCCATAATTAATCTTACCCAGGTAGTGAACGACCATTCTTTTCTGTTGAAGAAGATCCATTTCAGGGTGGCCATTCTGCCCATCGTGCGCATGATCTCGAACCTGATGGTGCACAGCGTTGTAATAGTTGTTTGTCTGGTAATTCTCCTGTTTAACCATGTTTTCCCGACGTTTTATTGGATACAACTCATCTATTATATATTCGCGTTATCAGCATTCCTTATATCCACCGCCTGGTTTACCTCTTCCGTGTTTCTTTTTTTTCCTGATGTCAACAACGTGGTCAGTATCATTTCAAGGGTATTATTCTTTGTAACCCCCATATTCTGGGGACTGGAAGGAATACCTCCCAAGTACCTGATTATCCTGAAACTTAATCCCTTGTTTTATATCGTGAACGGATACCGCGACAGCCTGCTTTACCGGCAGGGTTTCTGGCAGCATCCCGCGCTGACACTCTATTTCTGGTTGCTCTGCCTGATCATGCTGGTTCTCGGCATAACGGTGTTTAAAAAGCTTAGGCCTCATTTTGCCGACGTGGTATCCTGATTGAAATAAACAAAACCTTACTTTTGCCGGATGGCTGATCATCACATTGTAATAAAACTTGAAGGGGTCTCAAAAAAGTACAAACTTTTTGAAGACAAGAAAGCTAGGATGATGGAAGCCCTCCATCCCTTGAAAAAGCTCTATCACAAGGATTTCTACGCGCTCAATAATATCAGCCTCGAAGTAGGCAAAGGAGAAATATTAGGGATAGTGGGCATGAACGGCTCGGGAAAATCAACCCTGCTCAAGATTATCTCGGGCATCATACAGCCTTCTGAGGGAACGCTCAAAGTAAGCGGGCATGTGGTTCCGTTGCTGGAACTGGGTTCGGGCTTTAACCCGGAATTCACGGGCATCGAGAACGTGTATTTTTATAACAGCATACATGGGTACAGCCGCAAGCAAACCGATGCGATACTCGACAGCATCCTCGATTTTGCCGAAATAGGCAGTTTTATCCACCAGCCGCTTAAAACCTATTCTTCAGGTATGAAGGCCCGGCTTGCCTTCGCGGTTTCGATAAACATTGACCCCGATATCCTGATCCTGGACGAGGTGCTCTCCGTTGGCGATGAACTGTTCCGGCGCAAATGCTATGCGAGGATGGAGGAGTTTTTTAAGGCCGGGAAAACAGTACTTTTTGTAAGCCACTCTGTACAATCTATCAACCAACTTTGTTCACGAACGATTTTTCTTGATAAAGGGGAATTATTACTTGAAGGGCAAACGAAGAAAGTTACAATGTTTTATGAGAAATATCTTTTTTCAAAACCTCATCTTCGTGAAACAGTAAGGAAAGAAATCATTAACCTTAAAAATACAGAAGTTGTTAAAAATGAGGATTTTGAGCAAAATATTGATAATATTACTGTTCCAACAAATCCAGCATCACCTGCAAAGAAAGAAAATATATTGAGCCAAAACAAACCTTACTTTATACCAAATTTTATTCCTAAGAGTACTGTTATTACAAAAAATAGTGATGTTGATATTTATGACATCTCTATTAGGACACTTGATGATAAATTGGTTAATGTACTTGTTATGGGACAAGTATTTGTATATTCTTTTAAAGTGAAATTCAATATTGATGCTTTCAATGTAAAATTTGGCATGTCTTTTAATACAAGTGATTCTTTTCGTTTATGTGGGATAACTATACCTTCAAGAAAAACACCAATCGATAGAATACTTGCTGGCAAAGAATATACTATCGAAATTAATTTTGAGTGTAATTTCTTACCGGGTACTTATTTCACTATGGTAGGTGTAACAACAGATATTAATGAGGAGAAAAACTATTTAATTTTAATCGAAGATGCAACAGTTTTTAAGGTACAAGTAGAAAAGGAATCTAATTATTGGGGTATAGTGCATTTTAACCAATCTGCTCAAATTAAAATCAAATAGATATGAATACACAAAAAAATGGGGAAAAAATTCTGGAAATTCTTAACAAGGAATACAATTATGCAGAATCCATCAGGCAAAGACAATCTGTTGATAAAATTGGCGAACCAATTCCCTGGTTTACCTATCCTTCAATCTTCTTTTTAGATCAGTTAGATTTGAAAGAAAAGACAATGTTCGAATGGGGGTGTGGTAATTCTTCTTTGTATTTTGCCAACAAAGTAAAACATATAACTAGTATTGAACACAACGAAGAATGGTATCTAAAGATAAAGGGACAAAAAAAGCATAATATGGATATTAAATTATGTCAGCTTCAAGATGAATATGTGAATTCAATTAATGCAACTGATGAAAAATATGATGTGATAAGCATTGACGGTGAAATTTATTCCAGATATAATTGTGCAATAAATGCTTTGGCACATTTAAACCCTTCTGGTTTAATAATCTTAGATAATTCAGATTGGTTGACGAATACTTCAAAATTGTTAAGGAATAATAACCTTATACAGGTTGATATGGCTGGAGTAGGTCCTGTTAACGAATATTTTTGGTGCACTTCTTTTTACTTTACACGAGATTATAATTTCTCTCCAATTATCGCAAAGCAACCTCTTTTTGTACCAGGAGGGCTGTGTAATATCCGTGATTAGGCCACAATTCAAAAACCCACATAAATGTTAGATAAGTTATTTTTTTTCTGTATCTCTAAAATTATTTTTGTTTTATCAAAACAAAAGAATCAATTAGACTGGACAAAGCTTTATAAAATGATTAAACCACTTTTCCCTGCATATTCTGATTTATATTGCTCACAAGAAGGTGAAGATATCTTACTTAAGAGGATATTAAAAAAGAATGGAAAAGGATTTTATGTTGATATTGGGGCTCTCGATCCATTTCGATTTTCAACTACTTTTCATTTTTATCTACAAGGATGGAAAGGTATTAATATAGATCCTTTGCCTGGAACTGAGACTTTATTCAATAAAATTAGAACCAGAGATGTCAATTTAGAAATAGCAATCTCTGATTCAGAAAAAACTCTAAATTATTATCGGTTTACTGAACCGGCATTTAATACATTTACTGAAACCAGGGTAAGTGATGTGTTATTGAAAAGTCAAATAAAGTTGATTGAAACATTACAAATAAAAACTTATAGACTAGAGACAATCTTAGACAAATATTTACCCCCAAATACAGTGATAGATTTTCTAAATATTGATGTCGAGGGACATGAAATGTATGTGCTTGAATCAAATAATTGGAACAAATATAATCCTAGAATAATTTTAGTTGAACATTTGGATATGGAGTTTGAAGAAATATTTACTAATCCATTGTATCTTTATTTGAAAGAAAAGAATTACAAATTATTGGCAAAAACAAAGTTCACTTTGTTTTTTGAACATGTGGAGAATGTAAATTTGGTGTAAAACGCAGATTTTATTATTAATTAAATAATTATAATCACTGCATGGCCTCAATGATGTTCACATATTAAATCTATTTGGGATCTGTTCAATGGAAAATGTACCGGAATTGTCAATAATTATACCTAATTACAACAATTTCATGTTTTTGGACGATTGTATAAATAGTGTTTTAAACCAGACTTACAGAAATTATGAAATAATAATATGCGATGATTGTTCGACCGACAACTCTGTTGAAATTATTCAGCAGTATGCTGAGAAGAATACATGTATTCGGGTTATTTACCACAAAAAGAATATAGGCATTTCAATGAATCGCCATAGTGGTATTCTCATGGCAAGAGGGCTTTATTTTACTGCACTGGACAGTGATGATATATTTTTTGATGTTCAGAAGCTTGAAAAGGAGATGGAAATTGTAAAGTTTTATAAAGAAAAAAAGAATCAAATTGTCTGTGCATTCTCTAAGATAGCAATGTTAGATAAGGACCTTAATTACTTAAGGGATCAATGGCCTGAAAGCAAAATTATGGAAGGTTTTATATTTAATGAGATCATATCCCGATCAGCAATGATTCCAAGAGACTTTATTGTAGCCACAGAAGCATATTTCGCAGCAGGACAATATGATAGGCAATTCAACCTTTTTGAAGATTGGGATTTTAAAATTCGTCTTGCTAAAAAGTACAATTTTTATTTTACAGGGATTTATGGAACAGGATATAGAAGGCATGGGGAAGGGCTTTCAAATATTTCTTTTGCTAAACGAATAAATACACTTAATAAAGTCTTTAACAAAAATTTCTATTTAGTGGAAAAAGGCGATAAGGTAAAAGTAAAGAAAACCTTTGACCTATTTATTCAGCCTATAAGATTACGATATATTAATTCTTTAAAGGAGATTTTGGCAGCCTCTAACTTTTGGAATAAGATTATTCATGCAAATTTGTATTTCGTAATACTTTATAATAAATATTTATTTGCAATATCAAGGAGTAAGTAGAAAGATGGATCACGTCAACACGCTATCAGTAAGTTTTACATAGCCAATAATTTCAAGGTTAAAATAGCAATACTAAGGGAACATTAATCCTTATATGAAGAAATTCAACCGCGAGGATCCGCTGATTTCAATACACATACCAAAGACTGGAGGGATAAGCTTCCGCGAAATATTAATTAAGTGGTTTGGGGAAAGGCTGTTTTTGCACTATTATAATGAAAAGGACAAAATAATGCCGTTCAAACATGAATTAGCATCCGGTATTTGCATTCATGGTCATTTTAATTCCAAAAGAAATTTTGGTGTAAACGATTATTATCCACAAGCCAATCAGTTTATTGCCTTTTTACGAGATCCCTTTGAAATATTGGTTTCGAGGTTTTTCTATGTAAAAAAAAATGAAATAAAAGGTATTTCTTATCGGGAAGGAAATCAATTATTTTTACCCGATGATATAAACTCATATGTAGAAACGGAAATTGATAATATTAACTATCATCCGAATATATTAGATTATTTCCCAAATTCACTTACGAACCATAATTATAAAGAAATTATTGATGATAAGTTTGTTTTTATTGGGCTTATGGAAGACTATCAAAACGCTGTGAACAGGTTGGCAACTTTATTGGAATTTCCAAAGTTTGAATTAACCAGGGAAAACGATGCTGAAAGATTTGATAAAACCAACATTAAATTGCGTGATAAATTTATCGAGAATCACACTTTAGAATATCAGGTTTATAATTATGTGAGAGAAATTTATTATAACCAGTAATATAGTTCTATAGAAAACCCATGTACAACAAAGGTCAAAACCTTATCTTTCTGATTTCCCAGCCCCGTGCCGGATCAACTTTGACGCAACGTATGCTGGGTGCGCACCCTTTGATTCATACCCAATCGGAGCCCTGGATTTTGCTGCATCCTTTGCATGCATTGAAACCGGATAATTTGATTTCCGGGTTTAATTCTGACTTTTATACCAGAGGGTTAAACGATTTTATTGACAATATGCCTGGTGGAAGGCAAAAGTATATTGAAACCATAGCTGAAGCATTTGGGAGTTTCTATGCTGCTATCCTTGAGCAAAAAGAAAAAATGTTTTTTTTGGATAAAACGCCAAGGTATTATTATATTCTTAATGAATTACATGCTTATTACCCTGAAGCCAAATTTATTTTCCTGTGGAGAAACCCGGCAGCAGTAATCACATCAATTATCAATACCTGGATAAATATCAATTGGTTTCGGCTTTCAGAATATAAGGACGATTTCCTGTATGCTCCCATCCTTATGCTACAAGGGAGGAAAAACATAGGAGAACAGGCATTCTCGATTTGTTACGAAGACCTAATAAGCAATCCGGGCAAACATATGGAAAGCCTCTGTTCGTTTATTGGAATCCCGTATGAAAAAAGCATGATGCAGTATGCGAATAATACAGGTGATAAATGGCTTTATGGTGATCAGGGAACTGTAAATGAAAAAAGCAGCCCCGATTCATCTCATGCAGATAACTGGCAGTCAGGCCTTGATAATCCTCAGTTATGGCGTGTTCTGGATGATTATATCCGCTATCTGGGCGAAAAAACACTATCTGATATGGGCTATTCGTACGAGCACATTCTTAGTGTCCTGCAAGATAATAAACCTGATATGGACATTGAGAAGCATAGCATTGCCTTATCACAATTACTCGAGAATACCCGTTTTGCGATAATCGAAAACCGGCGTTTGCTTGAAATAGTCAAACAAAAAGATAAGTTGCTAAACCATACGCATGAATCGCTACAACTTAAAAATGAACTCTTAAAGCAAAAAGACGATGTATTGAAGCAAAAAGACGGTGTATTGAAGCAAAAAGACAATACACTGAAACAAACCGGGGAAGAGTTGAAACAAAAAAGCGAAGTATTGAGGCAAAAAAGCGAAGAGTTAAGCTATACAAGCGAAGTGCTGAAACAAAAAGATGAAGAGTTGAGACAAAGAAGCGAAGTGTTGAAACAAAAGGACGAATTGGTGAGACAAAAAGAAGAAATGTTGAAACAAAAGGACAATGAGGTAAAGCAAAGCAACGATGAGTTGAAACAAAGAAACGATGAATTAAAGCTTAAAGACAGTGAGTTGAAGAAAAAGGAAATTGAACTTAAGAAGAAAGACGAAGAGTTGAAGCAGATAAAATGGTGGTTAAAAGATGTAGGTACTTCCTTATCCTTTAAAATAGGACATGCTATATTATGGCCGGTGAGGAAGATGTTAGGGAAATGAATTTTTTAAAAATACCGAACAAAATATTTTAAAATATACATGTAGTTCTATCTCATGCTTGGTAAAATTTCTTTATACACAATAATCCGTTTTTTTCGGAAAAATAGGGTTGAAATGACCAAATCACGAAAAAGAGTTTCAGTAGTTATCGGTTCGTTTAACAGAGGCATTATTCTGGAACTGTGTATCAATGCAATTCGCGAAGAGTTAACAACCATATCATATGAAATTATTGTGGTTGATGGAGGTTCCACTGATGGAACACTCGATTGGCTGATCAGGCAAAAAGATATCATTACAATATGCCAGCATAACAAAGGGGAGTGGCAGGGAAAACCTATCGAACGCCGGTCGTGGGGCTATTTTATGAACCTTGGTTTCAAATGTGCCCAGGGTGAGTATATCTGCATGTTGAGCGATGATACGCTTATCCATCCGGGTGCAATTATCAGGGGGTTAAAACTGGCAGACCAGGAAACTGAAAAAGGTAATAAAGTAGGTGGTGTGGCATTCTACTTCCGCGATTATCCTTTGCGTAAAAAATATGCTGTTGCTGTCAATCTTGGGAATCTTTACGTGAACCACGGCCTTTTCCTGAACAAGGCTTTGCAGGAAGCAGGGTATATATCGGAAGATGAGTATCATTTTTACTTTGCCGACACAGACCTTTCGTTAAAAATCATAAGGGCGGGGTACCAGGTTATCCGCTCCCCCGGTTCATTTGTTGAACATTATTTTGATGCTGATCCTGATGTTAGAAAAGGCCATAACGATATGCGAAAAACAAAGGACAGAGACACACTGATTAAAAAATGGGCCGGAATTGCATATCCTTTGAGCGATATTAAAAAGTACGAAGAAATAGTAGGTTATTGGGATTTTATTGATACCGAAGACGTTGACAATGGATCTACGATAAACCGCCTGCTTGATGCCTTTCATTCAAGATAGGATCCCATTGTTTTATAGGTAGTAATACTAGCCGCGTTTTCAACTACGGTTGGTCAAATAGTAAGAAAAATTTTCTAAAAAAAATCATGAGCTCTATTATTTCCATAGTTACCCCTTCGTTTAACCAGGCTGAATTTATTGCAGACACTATTGAATCTATTCTTTCGCAACAGGGGGATTTCTATATTGATTATATAATTATTGATGGGGCATCCACTGATGGTACCAGAGACATTATTATCAAATATGAAAACGTATTAAAAGAAAAATGCAGGGTAGAGAAAATTGTTGGACTTGATTTCTATGTTACCAAAGGTGAATTCAGGTTTAACCGTTGCAAGGGGATCAGTTATCGTTGGGTGAGTGAAAAAGATAAAGGACATGGTGATGCACTGAACAAAGGGTTTTCCGTTGCCAAAGGGGATATCCTGTGCTGGCTCAACAGCGATGATATGTATCATCAACAAGCATTTCAGACTATTACGGAAATATTTGAACAATTCGATCATGTAAAATGGATCACTGGTCTCAACAGCATTTGGAATAAAGACGGCACACAACGGCAAATCACTTATCTTGGAAAATGTAATTATAAAAATATCTATAGCTTTCTAACTGGTGATTACGAGTTTATCCAGCAAGAATCCACCTTTTGGCGAAGGGATCTGTGGGAAAGAGCAGGGGCAAAAATCAATACTGATTACAAGTTTATGGTTGACGGAGAACTCTGGTGCAGGTTTTTCCTATATGAAACGCTGTTTCATGTACAAAGAGAACTTGGCGGATACAGGCACCACGATACTAACAGGGCGCACCGATTTATGCCGCAAGTTAATGCGGAAATGAAAAAGGCAATCAACTTTCTAAGGTCAAAGGCTTCAAAAGGCATCAGAGACATTGCGGAAAATCTATCGGATAATGCGCCTATCAGAGAACTTCAATATGAAGGGATTGATTTTCGAATCATAGACAAAAAACCCGGAAATTCCGGATGGCAGATTTCTGAAGTTGATTTTTTTATATATAGCTGTAAGCGCAATGCATCCAGAATCAGGAACTTGCAACGGTCAATAGTAGAGGGAAAAAAAGATGCAAGTGCCGGACAGCCTCCTTATATGAATAAACTGCAGGAAAAAGATGAAATGATCAAAATGATCTTAAACAGTAAGCAGTACAAAGTTGGTAAATTCCTGCTATCTCCGTTTAATATTACCCGTTTACTATTCCGTAAAATCGAAAATACACTAATCACTATTGGAGTCATAGTTAAAAAGTGTACCAAGAAAGAAACATGGAAAAGTTTAGCCTATCCTCTATGGTTGGATTGGAATAAAATAACCACCCCGGATAAGTATATTTTTATTTCCTATGAAAGAAGCGATGCTTTTCTAAGGTATGCGGTTAATGCAATAATTAAGGAAGAACCATATTTACCTTTTAGTGTTTACACTAATTTTCTGTTTGTTAAATCAATGATCAGACCGGATTACAACGATTTTTATAATAAGGTGTTTCGACAATGCAATGAGGATAAAGAATTGATTGATATAACATATAGCAGCAAAAAGAAGAAAGAACGAAAATTGATATTATTGATTAAATTATTGTGGTATCTGCCAATTTTTTTCAAGCTATTCGATTTTGATTTTAGAGTTTCCTTGTATCGCTATTTAAAAGCAATTTCATATATCCGGGTACTGAAGATCATGAAAGCATATGAGTTTAAGGTACTTGTTGCTTTTGCCGATATGCAGGGCGTTGAAAACATGCTGGTGCAGTATTTCAGAAAGAAAGGTAAACAAACAGTTACTTTGCAGCATGGCTTGTATGTTGATTATACTGCATATGATAATATTAACAGGGTGAATTATGAGAGTATGGTTAGCAGCTATTTTTTAGCATGGGGCGATGAAACAAAAGAATTGATACAAAGGCACCACCCTTCTGTAGCTATAATAATATGTGGCAAACCATTGTACATGCAAATTCCAGCTAATAAACAAGATTATTTCACTTTGATTTTCGACCAGAAACTTTTTACTGACCAAAACAAGGAGTTGCTAATAATCTCTCAACATATTTCCCGTTTATCAGGGTTAAAGGTGAACGTACGGCTTCATCCCTGGGATTTGAAAAACAGATATGATTTTGATGCTGATACGCTTTTTGATCAGGATATTACCTCATCGAGGTTTGTAATAGGGCATACGACCTCGATGATTTTTGAATGTATGCGTAATGGCATACCTGCTTTTAAATATAAAACAAAATTTCCTTCAAATGTCGTAAACGATAGTCTGACATTCAGCAATGAAAGCGAACTGATGGATAAGATAGAGAAGATAAGCGCTTACGATTTTGCTGATTCAGGCAAATACTACCTGAAGTATGTGGGGGATGAATCGTTGCAACAGTA
>Ga0247841_10011117_pt1 | contig 12058 bp, 15 predicted proteins | sample LaCruzMarch2015__2_FD_192410 | JGI IMG/M metagenome (GOLD analysis project Ga0247841, IMG submission 192410) | Freshwater microbial communities from meromictic Lake La Cruz, Castile-La Mancha, Spain - LaCruzMarch2015_18m | ecosystem: Environmental > Aquatic > Freshwater > Lake | place: Spain...
TTCTGTTCCCGACATGTTCATCGTGCCCTTAAAACCACCCCCAAAGCCGATCTTTGACCTCGGGCCCAACCTGGACGAGTTTATGGCCAGTGTCAGAAAGACACTTGTCCAGCAACCCGACTACAGGGGCTGTGGTGGGCATGATTTGCAGGACCATCACATTGGTCCTCATACACAGGATGATATCGGAATGGGTAAAAAGGGTGTCAACGCGGCAGAAGTCAAGATTCGTTGGCCCATCAATCCCAAGTAGTAGCTCCTGTGAAAAGCATCCTCATTGCCGTGAGTACAGTTCACAAGGTCTCAGTGATTCGTCGCTGAGGCCCTTTTATTTTACAATTTTATTGTCCTTGCAAACACCTCGCAAAAGTGATTTAATTAAGAAAAAAATGGTTTTTCTAAAACGTATAAAAGTTGATATTCTCTACGACGAAGAATTGCTAAAAATCACAGGTAAGGCCAGCGAGCCGGCAATAATTTCTGATAATTTGCAGTTTGTGCAATTTTTGAATTTTATTTTCACTTCTTATCCAGAAATTCAGGTAAAATTTCCTCCAGGTTCTATTGGGTTTTTAGTCGACGGTAAAGCTCCACAAGCTTTAGACACGTTTAAAGACGGAGATAAGCTAGAAATAATGACTTTCAAACAAATATGACAAAGATTAAAGATTTACCGAAAATTGAACGTCCAAGAGAAAAGCTTATTGCAAAAAATCCGGAAAATTTGAAAGACAAAGAGCTTTTGGCAATTTTGCTTGGCACAGGCGTAGAGGGAAAAAATGTAATTGAAGTGGCTGAGCAAATTTTAGAAAAATACCCAATTAAAAATTTTTTACAGTTAAAATACGAAGATTTAGTAAAAATAAAAGGAATAAATTCTGCAAAAGCTTGCACAATTTTAGCAAGCCAAGAATTGGTGAAAAGAGCGCTAGAGGTTAGAGATGAAAGCTTGCCAAAAATAGAATCAGTTGAAGATGTTTTGGCTCAAGTGGTTTATATGAGAGATAAGACCAGAGAACATTTGATGACACTATTTTTAAATGCCAGAAACGAATTATTGCACAAAAAGCCAATGTTTATTGGAACACTAAACGCGAGTTTAATTCATCCTCGTGAAATTTTTCAGGAAGCACTGAAACAAAATGCTTGCTCCGTAATTTTAGCCCACAACCATCCGTCGGGGGACAACGAACCATCAGAAGACGACTTGGAGATTACTAAAAGAATAATTGAAGCCGGTAAAATAATGGGAATAGATGTTTTAGACCATGTCATAATTGCCAAAGGTAAGGCACCGTATAGCTTTAAGGAAAATAAATTAATATAGTATGTTCTCAGCTGGATTATGGTAAAATAGTGACCGCTAAATAATTTAGAATAATATGGTAAAAGTAAAAGTAAAAAATCAAAAAGCCTTAAAATCTGTAAAAGAAAAACTTCGCGGGAATGTTAGTTTCTCAAAAACAAAAAATGGTGTTATCGTCAAAAAATGGCCAACTAAAAAATCAAAAAAAGTCCTATATAAAATACAAAAAGAAAAAATCAGAAGCAAATTATCAAAAAAAAAGGGAATAAAAGATTCTGTTACGGGAAATTTATTCGGGCTGAATCAAAGCATGGATAGGGTTACTTCAAAAAAACAAATAGATAGACAAATGATAGACGATTTAAAAAATGATTCCCGGGCCCTTATATCTTTTCTCGAAACCCAGAACGACGGAATAATAATCTACACTTTGGAGAAGCTAGGCCGCCTAGAAAATGGTTATAGCCGCGAGCCTTTGTTAAATCTATTGGGCAATAAAAACGGAAATATTAGAGCGTTGGCTTTAAAAAATTTGGCAAAAATGTCAGATATTTCTTTGCTGCCGGTTTTTGTTAGATGTGCCAGTTTTGATACAAATACAGAAGTTCGACGAGAATCGGTTTCTGCGATTGGTCGTTTGAGAAACGAAAAGGCAATTCCTGCCTTAATAAGTTTTTTAAAAGACAATGATCCTAAGGTGGTTATGCAAGCGATGAGAGGATTGTTTGTTTTTTCTGATAGACTTGATGTAAAACAGGAATTAATAAAATTGCTAAATCATCCGAATGAGCTCATAAAAGAAGTAATAAATAAAGAGATAAATGGTTCTATTTATAAATCAAATAGTATTGAAAAGCACGACGAATTTCCCGCCTTTTTAAAAAATATCGTTGTTCAGGGCGATGTTCAAGAAGCTTTAAAATTTGTCCCCGAAGAGTCTGTGCACCTAACTTTTACTTCGCCGCCTTATTATAATGCTAGAGATTACTCAATATATCAGAGTTATGAGGAATATTTAAATTTTTTAGAACAAGTTTTTAAAGAAGTCCATCGTGTAACGAAGGAGGGAAGATTCTTCGTACTTAATACCTCACCAGTCATTATGGCGAGGATAAGCCGTTCTCATGCTAGCAAAAGATATCCCATACCTTACGATATTCACCCACTTTTGATAAAAATGGGATGGGAGTTTATAGATGATATTGTGTGGGTTAAGCCAGAAGCAAGTGTAAAAAATAGGAATGCTGGTTTTCTTCAGCACAGAAAACCGTTAGGATACAAACCAAACGCAATTTCTGAGATGTTGATGGTTTACAGAAAAAAGACAGACAAACTAATTGATTGGAATATACATCAATATAACTGGAATAAAGTTAAAAAAAGTAAAGTTTTGGATAATTATGAGACAACAAATATTTGGCGTATTGATCCAACCTTTGACAAGGTGCACAGTGCAGTTTTTCCAATAGAACTGTGTAACAGGGTGATTAAATATTATTCATTCGTTGATGATTTGGTATTCGATCCTTTTGCTGGGAGCGGGACGCTTGGCAGAGCCGCTGCAAACTTAGACAGGCATTTTTTTCTGACGGAAAAAGAGCCTAAATATGTAGATATAATGCGGGAAGATTTAATTAAAAATAAAAAATTTTTAAACTCAGAAAATGGTAAACCAAATTTTTTAGATATAAAGACATTTGCCTCATTATCTAAACAAAATATATGACAATAACTCAACAGGTAGCAAAAAATATAATTAGAAAGTTATTAAAGGGGGAGGATTATAGAATTGAAATAGTAACACTCATAGATGCGCAATTTTTACAGTTCGTAGTAGATTTTTTTAAAAAAGTCGTTGATGCAAAATTTAAAAATCAAGATATTACTATTGACTGGTATAAAAAAGAATTTCTTAGCCCTGAACTTTCTGCAAACGATATCGCTATCAACTCCGGGCTAAACAAAAAAACTATCCATAATATGTTTAATTCCTCGACAAGAGAGATAGTCATCGATGCCTCTGACGAACACTACGATCTTTTATATGAATCAATAAAAAATCTTGTGGACACAGAACACGATTTAGAACTAACTTTAACAATTAAGTTTAAAGGCGTCAGTGTTGATTTAAATGTTAGCGAAAGTTTGATAGTGATTAATACTCTTGCAGTAAAAAGGGCTGCTATAAGAGGTGGTTCATGGAGTACAGCAGGTAAACGAGTTGAAAAGCCCTTAATGCAAACTTTATGCAAATTGTATGAAGTTCCTGATAAAAATTACGCTATAAAAATTAAGGGCAAAGAGTTGGAAGATGATGAATTTGAGAGAGAAATCGATTTTTATTTGATTGATAACAAAAGTCAATATAAATGCGAAGTTAAATTGATGGGTATAGGCAATCCAGAAAGTGCCGATGCGGTGATTGCAAGAGACAGCAAGGTTTTTGTGGCGGATAAACTTTCAGATACGAATAAAAAACAATTAAATAGTAGAAAAGTTGAATGGGTAGAATTAAGAAGTGATGGTGGATATAAACGATTTAAAACAGTTTTGGACCACCTGAATATTCCACATAAAGAATTGCCAAAGGGAAAAAAAGGGGTCAGGAGCCTTTTAGTAAAAAATAATTAATAAATAAAAACTGCGCCCTCCTTGCGGTAGGGCGCTTGTGCTGACTTGGAATATTTCGTCCTTCACTGAGGCAGTCAGCGTGCCCATGGACTCCGCCATATGCCGTTTCCCATAAAATGTCGTAATTCGTCTTCCTTGCTACCTTGGCATTTTATGGGCGATGAATCCCTGTTCTCGGGGGAACGGCAACAATTCCCAAAAACAATGCTCTCTGCCCGTCTTTGGCTGGTTCACCCAGGGTACAAACGCTAACGCCAGAACATTGTTTCAAAGAACAGCACCCACATGGCAGCAGCAGGCTGACCCTTTATTACCCGAGGGTCCCACTGTGTGGGCTTTGTGCACGGTGGCATTTAACGGGTTCGGCGAGTTTGCCGGGTTCGGCGTTTTCGCCGTTTGGCTTTGTGGGCCATAGGCACCTCCTTTCTTGTCAAAGGCCAATTTTGTTTGTACAATCTAATAGTAATCTGTAGCAATATTTTATTCAATCATATATAGTGGTATTATAAAAATAATTAAGAGGAGAAAAGTAACCCTACGCGATAGATAATGAATAAATATATCCATCTAACGCTCAGGGTGATTTTACTCACTCCGTTTGTAAAATCAAATGTTTGATCAATTTAAAAAACTTGCCGAATTAAAAAAAATGCAGGACGAATTTAAAAAAGAAAAGCTGACCGTTGAAAAAAGGGGAGTGTCTGTTACCATAAATGGCAATTTTGAGGTTGAAGATATAAAGCTTAGCACCGAGCTTGGCGTTGAAGATCAGCAAGGCGTTTTAAAGCAGTGCTTAAATGAAGCCCGCGAAAAAATACAAAAAACCCTGGCCCAAAAAATGATGTCTTCTGGCATTAGTTTTTGACCCCCTTTTTCCCTCCCGACCCTTTTTTCACCCTCCGCCCCCATTCACTCATTTACTAAACACATACTTACAAACTGGAGTATGTAAGGATGTGTGGTAAAATATAAGCATGGAAGAAAACAAAAAAAGAGAAAATAAAGATAATAGAGACAAAAGAGAAAAGATAAAATCGGCAAAACAAATGGAGCGGCACTTGAAGGGGATGGCCAACCATCATCGTATTGAGATTTTACTTCTTATTGCCGACCGCGGAGGCATAACCCTTGAAAACATAGTTGAATCTTTGGATGCAAACGAGAAAACAATAGGCGAGCACACTAGGCGGCTTAATCAGGCAGGCTTGGTTAACAAAAAATACCACGGTAAATTTGTTGAGCATACATTGTCGCCATACGGCGAGATTTTTGTTCGCTTTCTAAAATCATTTCAAAGCATCTAACCCTAAGTAAAAACATATTTACAAACTGGAGTATGTAAGTATGTATTATATAATGATAGTAAGTTTATTGGATGATATTAAAAAATAAGAAAAAAGCAATATGCAAAAAATGCATAATGCAAAAAAATTGGATACATGAAGCAGTGGAATAAAATATTTAAAAAAGAAGGAAAGGTTTTTTTAGAACCTCGGGAAGAAATGCCCGAATTGGTGAAATTATTTAATAAAAGGGGCGTTAAAAAAGTTTTGGATTTGGGGTGCGGTTCGGGAAGACACGTTATTTATTTTGCAAAAAATGGATTTGATGTTTGTGGAATTGATGTCGCTCCTATTGGATTAAAAATAACAAAGGATTGGTTAAAACAGGAAAAGCTTAGGGCAAATCTTAAAGTCGGCGATTTTTTTAAAAAATTACCGTACAAAAATAATTTTTTTGGTGCCATTGTTGCTGTCCAGGCAATTAGCCATGGTAAAATTGAAAATATCCGGAAGTTAATTAAAGAAATGGAGCGTATATTAAAACCAAACGGTTTGATTTTTATAGCGTTTACACAGCGAAGTAGGGTAAAAAATTGGCGTGTTGGCTCGATACATGAAGAAAGGTTCATCGGAGATGACGGCATCTCAATGTTTAAAGAAAGGCGAAAGGTGCTTGGTCCGAGAACATTAGTGCCCATTGAAGGCACAGAAAAGGGTTTAGTTCATTATATTTTTGATAAAGACGCGATAAAAAAAGAATTTAAAGATTTTAAAATTCACAGGCTTAGCCTTGATTCTAAAAAGTGTCGTTACATTCTTTTGGCAGAAGCAAAATAAAAGAGTGGTTATATAATTAAAAATTTTGGATATGGAAACAAAACACGAACAGTCAGCACAAGAAAAAGAAACAAAGAGCGCACATGATCTTTGGGGCGAAATTATGAGTTTAACCGAGGAAGACGATGTGAGTCAGGTTGAATATTTATTATTGCACAGGGCAGATTTTGGTTTGGGTGAGACAAAATTGCCCGGCGAAGACGAAATTTTTGCATGGTTGGATGGCCGTGCCGAAAATAAGCTTGGCAGAAAACTTTTGGTTAAGCTTAATGAAAAGGGCATTATAGTTCCAATTGCGTCAGAGGATAATAAATCGTCTGAAAAATGATGGCCTCGGGCATTGGATTTTAGTGATATAATTAATAAACCCCAGTAGTAAAAGCTTTGCTTTACTACGGGGCAAGTATAATTAAAAAATAAAAATATGCCAGGCAGTGAAAATTCGACTGCCCTAATTACGTTCTTTTATGTTTACATATTACAGAGTTTGAAAAATAAAGAATTGTATGTTGGTTATACAACCGATTTACAAAGAAGATTTAAAGAACATAATAGTGGCAAGAATTTTTCAACAAAGCCATACATGCCTTGGCAACTAATACACTATGAAGCTTATTTAAACGAAGAAGATGTAAAACGTCGTGAAAAATATTTAAAAACAAGTCAAGGAAGTCGGCTGTTAAAGCGTATGTTGAAGGAGTATTTTTACTCTGAAAAGCTTAAATAGTCGAATTTCTACTGCCTGGTATGATCAAAAAAATTGTTTTAGTTTTTGCGCTGGCGGTGTTAGTTACAGCTCCCGCTTGCGCTTTTGGCGCCACTGTAAAAGGCGGAGAAATTTATAGTTTGAGACCGGGTGACATTATAAACGACAATCTTTATGCGGCTGGCGGAAGCGTGAATATTGCCGGAACAACAAACGGAGATTTAATTATTGCTGGAGGTAATTTAATAGTTTCTGGCCCAGTGTCTGGCGACGTAGCGGCGGCTGGTGGAACAATAAGTATAACAAGTAATATTGCAGGCGACGTAAGAATTGCCGGTGGAAATATTGTTATTTCAAGCCCTGTGGCAGGAGATTTAATAGCTGCCGGCGGTCAGATAAGCGTGGCTCCGGGATCTATTATTGGAAAAGATGTTCAAATTGCCGGTGGAAATATAAGCTATGAAGGGCAGACAAATGGAAGTCTAGACATAAAAGGTGAAACTGTATATATAGACGGAACAGTGGCAAAAGATGCGGTTATTAGAGCTCAAAATATTAAACTCGGTCCAAATGCAAAAATTCAAGGAAAGTTAGATTATTATTCAAACAACCAAATCGCTCTTGAAACAGGAGCAAGTGTTAAGGGCGAAACAAACTTTCACAAAGTAAGTCTGGCAAACGATAACACTGAAAAAGGAGTAAAAGGATTCAAGATTGCTTTTTTTAGCTTTTTAACCATTATTGCAATTTTGAAATTTGTAGCAGGTATTGCGGCAGCTTTAATATTATTTTATTTTTTCAAACCTCAAACAAGCGCGGTTTTAGAAAGTTCGATTTTAAAATTTTGGCCAGAAGCATTGAGAGGTTTTATTGTGCTTGTTGCGGTTCCTGTTGCGGTAATATTAAGCTTTATAACTATTATTGGTTCGGCATTGGGAGTAATTGCATTGTTGTTTTATATGGCAATGATTGCTATAGCTTCAATTGTAACTGTTTTGCTTTTTGCCAAGCTGTGCATTAAATATTTATTTCACAAAGAAAATTATGAATTGAACTGGTGGGTGATTGTGATTTCATCTTTGGCGCTTGCAGTTGTTTCTTTAATTCCAGTTGTTGGCTGGATTGTCGGGTTTGTTATTTTTCTTTCTGCATTAGGCAGTACATCAAAATTTATTTATTCAAAAATAAGAGCTTAAACATATGGAAAATGAAACAATAAAATCAACGGGGTGTTGCGAGCCGTTTAATCGAGAGCCGTGGGATGACAAAGAAGTAACTTGGGATAACAAGCTTTTTGTAAAAGACCATGTGACAAGTTTTTTGCATATGCCGCTTAATTTTGGGCAGAAGGTGGTTAAAAATTTGAAATTGATTGAAAGGGCCGGCGCAAAAGCCGAACATCAATTAATGCTTACCGATGAAAAGTCGCTTTGGGGCGCAGATATTTATATTGATGTTGCCAAAAACGTTGAGGGGGCGCAAATGGCCAGGATTTCGGGCACATTTTTAACAAAGGTTTTTGAAGGTCCCTTTCAAGATGCCGGTAAATGGGCGACGGAAATGGAAAGTTATGTAAAAGGCAAGGGCAAAATAATGAAAAAGTTATATTTTTCTTATACCACTTGCCCAAAATGCGCCAAGGTTTACGGAAAAAATTATGTAGTGCTTTTTGCACAAATTTAAAATAAAATAAAATAATTTAATAAAAAATACTTAGCATGACACAAAAAAATATTTTAATTATTATTATCGTTGCCATAGTTGTTATCGGCGGAGTGGGGTATTTTGCCCGTCAGGCATCAATGGGAAAACCCCCTGTTAATAATGTAGTTGATACCAATAAGGTTGAGAAAAAAACCGGTTTTGATCCAAAAAATGCAACCTACTCGTTTGACGGCCAAGATGTCACATTAGTAAACGGCAGGTCGGAAAAAGAAGTTGCACAAGGGTCTCAATCAAAAACCATAACACAATATTTTGGAAACGAGGTAAGAGCTGATTTTAACAGAGACAAAACAGAGGATGTTGCTTTTATTATGACTCAAAACAGCGGAGGAAGCGGAACGTTTTATTATGTGGCAGCTGTTATTAGTTTAGGAGAAGTACATACAGGCACAAATGTGATTCTTTTAGGCGACCGTATTGCTCCGCAAACAACCGAATTTAAAAACGGAATGATTATAGTAAATTATGCCCAACGTAAAGAGGGAGAGTCTTTTACAACACCGCCTTCTGTTGGCGTAAGCAAATATTTTAAAATTATAGATGCTAATTTAGTGGAGATAGATTTAAAAATGACAGAAACTGATGCTAAAACAATTGCAGAAAAAACCTGTATTAAGGGTGGAGAGGCACTGGGCGAAGGCAGTTATAATGAAAATTCCAACACATGGTGGTTTGACGCTAATTTAAACGCAACAAAAGAAGGTTGTAATCCGGCATGCGTGGTGGATGCTAAAACAAAAACAGCAGAAATTAATTGGAGATGCACCGGCGCTATCATTCCGAAGTAGGAAGTTCACCCGGTCAAAATTAAGACTTGAGCAACATAAGCGAGGTAGGGTGGATAGTACAAAAAACAAAGGTCCATTTAAATTAGTCTATTTTGAGGGCTGTATAAACCAGCAAGATGCAACCCATCGAGAAAAATATCTAAAGAAGTATTTGGGCAGGCTATTTTTAAAAAACCGGCTCAAGTCTTATTTGATCGGGTAAATGAACGGACAAAACAGGGCAGATATAAAAATCGGTGGAGAAGTTGATATTGTTTTAAAAGCAGACCAGCCAACAGGCAAGTTAACGCACGGAAAGGTGAAGGATATTTTGACAAGCGACAGCCGGCACCACCGCGGAATAAAGGTGCGGTTGGAAGACGGGCAAGTTGGTAGGGTACAAGTTGTATATCCAAAATTTCCTACTTTTAATGGAGCTGAATATCAAGAGGGCTTAACATAAAATTAAAACAAAAAAATCGCTGGCAAAGCGATTTTTTTGTTAGCGGGGTTTATATAAAAATGGAAGTAAAAAAAATGACCGTTCTCGGTCAACGAGCCCATAGGGCAAAGAAAGTGGCTAAATAAGTTGAATTACGCGGCGCCCTACGGTGCCAGCCTCCAAAGCGCCTTCCGCCAAAGTGTCGGTGATTTTTTCAGGAACAAACCCGAATCGACCCCCGCCCTTCAGGATAATATCAAAGTGTTCTGCATCGCCCGGAGTTGCACAAACGGTTTCGCAAACACCTTCAACCGGTTTTTTCCCTTCTCTTGTGTACGTAGTAATGCGTACACTTTTGCCTGTAAAAAGGGCAATTAGCTGATGCAACACGGCTATCTCCTTTTTGTTGAGGTTTTCAAGCTTTTTGTCTCCGCTTTCTCTCTAAACAGATATTAGTACATTTGCATATTATAATCAAGCGATTTGGTAATACAATTTTTATCTATTTTAAAGGTTTTTTATTATATTTACAATATAACAATTAAGGTATAAAATAAAATAAATTTTAATTTAAAAAATAAAAAATCCCTCCTAAATTTTCTGTAGGAAATTTAGGAGGATAAACATAAGATGAAAATAAAATTTGAAAATAAAATTTTAATTATTGGATATGGCTCGGTGTCAAAATGCACACTGCCTATTTTGTTTAAAGAAATAGACGTGCCGTGCAAAAATGTCACGGTTATAGATTTTGAAGATAAATTTAAAGGTATCAAAAAATTTATAAATAAGGGTGTAACTTTTTCGCAGGAAAGAATAACTCCTGAAAATATAAATCGCACGCTTTCAAAATATCTTCATTCGGGAGATTTGCTGATTGACCTTGCCTGGAACATTGATTGCAACGAAATTATAGACTGGTGTCATAACAATCAGGTTATGTATATTAACGCTTCTGTGGAAGAATGGGATTCTTTGTCTGAGGTGCACAAAAAAAATCCGTTTGAAAAATCTCTTTATTACAGGCAGATGAGATTAAAAAAATTATCAAAAGATTGGAAAGATTCTCCAACAGCAGTTGTTGACCATGGAGCAAACCCCGGATTAATTTCTCATTTTGTGAAACAGGGCTTGGTGGATATTGCAAACAGGCTTATTAACGAGAAAAAAGTTTTTAACAAGGACAGAGATATCTTGCTAAATTTTATTAAAGAAAATAAATTTGCAGATTTGGCAATGAAACTTGGAGTAAAAGTAATTCATTGCAGCGAAAGAGATACTCAAATAACAAATAAGCCAAAAGAGGTTGATGAATTTGTAGGAACATGGAGCATTGAAGGTTTAAGAGAAGAGGGAACAGCTCCAGCTGAAATGGGCTGGGGCACTCATGAAAAAAAATTACCAAAACTTGCCAATGTTCCGCCATACGGTCCTAAAAACCAAATATTTCTTTCCCAAATGGGAATGAACACCCTTGTACATTCTTGGGTTCCAGATCAAAATATTATTGGTATGGTAATCAGGCACGGCGAAGCTTTTGGTATTTCTAATAATCTTACTGTTTGGAACAATAAAGAAGCTGTTTACAGGCCAACTGTTCATTATGCGTATATGCCTTGCCATGAAACTATTTCTTCTTTGCAGGAATTAAGAGCCAGAAATTATCACATACAGCCAAAATTAAGAATAATGTATGACGAAGTAACGCATGGAGAAGATATTTTGGGTGCCCTTTTAATGGGGCATAAATATAATTCATGGTGGACCGGCAGTATTTTAGATATCAAAAAAGCCAGAAAACTTGTTCCCGGACAAAACGCAACAACAATTCAGGTGGCAATAGGAATGGTTGCGGCAATAATGTGGATGATTAAAAATCCTAAAATGGGAGTTTGCCTGCCCGATGACCTTCCGCACGATTTTATTTTAAAAATAGCAAAACCATATCTTGGTAAATTTGTTTCTAAACCTTCTGATTGGACACCGCTGAAAAATAGGGAAGTGTATTTTAAAGAAAATCCCGAGAGCGCTCCGGATAAAGACCCTTGGCAATTTAAAAACTTTTTACTGATTCCTTAAAAAGCAAAACTAAAAAACCGCCCTGTTAAAAGGCGGTTTTTTGTTTTAAAAGTTTAACTTATTTCTGAAGCCCGCATTTTAACAGAATTTTTTCCATCATATTAAAATTTAAGAAAAATATTAGTTTTTTGTAATTATAAAAAGACATAAAATATCAGGTAAAACCATAGGAGAATTGAGTGGCGCTGTTCGGAAACCATAGCCCATGGTATAATGGAGGCATATGAGAAGAACAGCTATCAACCCCAAAAGGCTTTACGAGTTAGCCAGAGAGTATTTAGC